>Ga0163144_10012050_pt1 | contig 18228 bp, 7 predicted proteins | sample OliLak19BULKMAT1_FD_123175 | JGI IMG/M metagenome (GOLD analysis project Ga0163144, IMG submission 123175) | Freshwater microbial mat bacterial communities from Lake Vanda, McMurdo Dry Valleys, Antarctica - Oligotrophic Lake LV.19.BULKMAT1 | ecosystem: Environmental > Aquatic > Freshwater > Lake... | reverse complement strand
CCAGCAAAGCCAATATGTTTTCCTTGTAAATCAAAGATTGCAAAACTTTCATCTTCAATCCAGTATACCTGGCCATCTGGCCGGATTATTCTGTAAGTCTGATAAAATTTTTCATCTGGAAGTACTTTAGAGTTGCGTTTCGCCAGTTCTTTTTCTAGCTGTTCACGGTCTTCAAAAAAGACACTGTTAATCCAGCCGCCGGGAAATTCATATAAATGCTTGCAAGGTAATCCCCATATTTTTTCATAGGCGGGACTGATGTAAATTTGCTTGGAATAGTCTGAATTTTTTATCCAGAAGATATCTTGACTTTGTTTAACTAATTCTTCTAAATACTGGTTAAAATTCCTTAAATAGGCCATGTACAATACTCCATTAAAAGCATAAAAAAATATTTTTTTAGATTGATAATAAGGCCTTTTTGTCTTATCTTATCATAAAAAATATTTATTTTATGAAAATAAAATCATTTTTGCAAATTTTATGTATCTGTGTTAGTGTAGCTCGTCCCAGAATTAAGGAATAACACAGCAGAGAGAACGACATGCTTCATGAAATATTTGAGGAGATTGTGGGGCGGTCCCCGGATGCACATGCTGTTCAATATGAAAACGAAAGGTTGTTTACATATCGAACTATTGATCAAATGGCTAACCAGTTTGCGCATTATTTTCGTGCTAAAGGGATAAAAGCACAAGAATTTGTCTTAGTAAAATTAAAAAGGTCTGGAGAACAGCTTGTTGTGCTTTTAGCCTTGTCTAAAATTGGCGCGATATATGTGCCCATATCAGTTGAACAACCTTTGGCGCGTTTAAAACAGATGCAGTCAGATTGCAAAGCAGAATATCTCATTACAACCAGCGATTTTGTCTTGCCTTCCAACATAGTTCCTATCTTTCTCGATAAAGAGCATGAGGAGATTAGTAATCAACCTGTTGGCAAACCTTCATTAGTCTCAAATCCAGAAGCTATTGCTTATGTTGCTTATTCTTCCGGTACTACGGGAGAACCTAAAGGTATTCCTATTGGTCATGCAGGCTTAAAACAATGGAGAATTGATTTACGCCGTAACATTCAACATCCTGTTGTTCGTGTATTGGCGAATACAAGCATAGATTTTGATGCTCATATCTGGGATTACTTAATGGCCTTGAGTTTTGGGGCTACGGTTCATATTACCAGTGAAGAGACACGAAAAGATATTGATAAGCTGGCTGAATTTATTGTTAAACATCATATTTCTGATATGACTTTGACGCCTGCTGTACTACGTGCTTTTAGCGATAAACAAATAACTGATTTTGCAAAGAGCAAATTGCGCGCTATTTATTCAACTGGAGAAGCCTGCACTAAGGATATTATTAATCGATTTTCAAAACATGGGATCAAAATATATAACTGCTACGGCCCTACCGAAGCTACTTTTGGGCTGTCTATGCTGCGTTGTTCTATAGAAAATTTTTACCAGGACTTGGCTCCTATTGGAATTCCTTCTCCAGAAAGTAAGATACGAGTAGAAATTGTTGATGAATCGAGAAGACCAGTTCCTGAAGGACAAGAGGGCAGGTTAGTTATTTTATCGCCCTATATTACAAAAGGATATTTAAATAAACAAAGTGACAAGATTAGAGAAATAAAAACCTTCGGCGAAACCATTCGCAGCTTTCTAACAGATGATAAATTTCTGCTGTGGAAAGGTAACTTATATTGTAAAGGACGTATTGATCACAATGCGATTGCAAAAATTCGCGGTCAACTGGTTGATATTTCCGGGATTGAGAATTTACTCAGACTTTATCCCTATAAAAAAATATCGGATGCCTTTGTCGTATTGCGTAACGATGTGGGCAGCGCTCCTACGTTAATTGCATATGTGGTCTGTCAAGATCGTTTTACAATTGAGGAAATGAGGAGATATTGTCTTGAATCTGGATTGATTTTTGCATCAATCCCTACCTATTTAGAAAATTTATCTAAAAAAGACATTCCTTTAACTATCAACGGTAAAATTGATCGCGATGCCTTAATAAAAAAGAAACTTGTTTTTTCAAGAAACTCAGATATTCCTTTTATCCCTCCTGAAACAGACATGGAAAAGCAATTAATTAAAATATGGTATAAAATATTGGATATCCCTGCTAATTTGAAAATTAATATTGGAGTAAGAGATCCATTTGTTTATTTTGGGGGTAATTCTATCAATTTAACAATTCTAAAAAATGAAATTAAGACAGAATTCAAGATCAATCTGCCTTTATCATTTAATAAGTTAGGGTCTTTAGAAGAATTAACTGTAGAAAAATTAAGTCATATTCTGACAAAAGAATTAGCATTAAAAAATTCCGATGGTTGTATAGAATTAGCAAAATCTGGTAATAAAAATGAACCTGCTTTATTTTTACTGCCTCCAATATCCGGAGAATCGACCATAACTTATGAAAAAATTTGTCAAGAATTAAAAACGACTAAAAGAATATATTTACTGAATTCTCCGCTCTTGCTTGCCCATTCATTGCCAATAGGTGATTCAATAACAGAAATAGCTGAATTTTATTGTTCATTAATCCTCGAAACTCAGCCAGAAGGACACATATGTCTTGCTGGTTGGTCATCGGGTGGCGTCCTTGCGAGTGAAGTTGCTCACCAATTAGAGATGCAAAATATTACTGTTGATTTTGTAGGTGTCATAGATGAAATTGCTCCCCACATTCAGAAATCAGTTAGCTCTGAAGTATTTGCTAATCAATTACTCAAATTGATGCGGTATTTCTCAGACCGTTACAGTTTCCAGATGGAAATTGATATATATGCTATAAATAAATTGCCGAAAGAGATACAAATAAAAAATGTTTTTGAAAAAATTTCTGGGGTGAAGGCAGCGACTAAAAATATTTTGAAAAATGTAGAACTCTTTTTATTAGGTATATTAAAGTATAATCAACCTAAATTGGAGCATACCCCGATCACTATTTTTAGAACTAAACCCACTATGTTGGAACTTAAATCCTGGAGTAAAGAGTCTATCGAGAGCTTAGGATGGAATGAATGTTCTGAGATGTTTATAACCACTTGTGAATTAAATGGTGATCATTTTTCAATTATGGAAAATCCATCTGAATTATCTAAAAAAATGGCTTTTTGTTTGCAAAGATTAACCTGTGCACCGCCAAAAGAAGGTGCAGAAGAAATGTTACTAAAAATATATGAACGACTTTCTAAAATAGAAGAACACACCGGATTGAAAAAGAGAAATTTCGCGGTTTCTGAGGATAGAAGTCCAGAAAAATTGAGTTCATCTTCCTTTTTTTGGGATGAAAAAACAAGCAGCAAAAAAGATCAAGATGCTCCTCATATACGATCTAAATTATAATTCGGGTTAGGTTCACTTATTTAACAGGCCGTGAGGAACGTGAGCTGTCGCCACTCGGGCGCGCGCTCTTTCGCAGTGTCCAGGTTGATCATCGAAAAAAATATCGGCGGCAAACGCAGCCAAAAATTCGCTTTTATCTAAACCGCCTAAAAACAGAACTTCGTCAATACGAATTTGCCAGGAACGTAGCGTTCGGATTGGCCGCTCATGGGCTGGAGCCTGACGAGCAGTGACCAAGGCAGTGCGAATAGGGCAGTTATCTTTAGGTAAATGTTGTTGTAATTTATGCAGGGCGGAAAGGAAACCTTTAAAAGGACCACCAGACAAAGGCCTTTGCGCCGCTTGTTTTTCACTATAGGTAAAGGCTTTTAAACCCTGTTCTTGAAACACACGTTCGGCTTCATCGGAAAATAAAACGGCATCGCCATCAAAAGCAAAACGTAATACACTATTATGCCGCTCAGAATTATTCGACGGTAAAATAGTCGCCGCAGCGCAACCGGAATTCAACGCATCCAAAACATCGTGATTATTCGCCGAAAGAAAAAGATGAGCGCCAAAAGCATTCACATATTGATAAGGACTTTGTCCGCCAGTGAAAGCCGCCCGAGTGATTCCCAGGCTATAATGCTCAATACTATTGAAAATTCTTAAACCGGTATCTGCGCTGTTCCGGGATAATAAAATGACCTCAACCAAATCGCCGTATTGATTAAGATTCAGGAATTTCTTGACCAATGGGAAGGCTACTCCGGGTTTAAGTACCTCGTTTTCATGTTCGATCTGATATTGGGCATATTGCTCGACACCCAAGGTTTCATAAATGTGATTGCTTTCGTCCAAATCAAATAAGGCTCGAGAAGAAATCGCGACAATTAATTTATGAGAAATATCTTCACTCATATATGGGCCTCTCAGTATCAATGGAATGCCAGGTTTTAGATAGTGGAAAATAAATTCCTGATTTTATTGGGCGGGAATCATGAAGCGACATGACTTTTGCATAAAGATTTAATTGATCATAATAATGAGATAAATCACTTTCATCTCCTGTTTTATAGTCAATAATCCAGCGAGTTCCTTCGGAATCGACAAATGTTCTATCAATAATAATATGAATAATCTGGTCTTGAAGTTTAGCGCTAAGCGCGTATTCATTTTTTTGGTGCGTATGATCAGGCGATAAAATCCATAATCCCCGAGGATCAAGTAAAATATTTTTTAAGGCGGTATGTACTGTCGATAAAGCTGTATCTAGACCAGTTTGAGGCAAGCCCAATTGCAAGAGACGTTTTTCCCATAGTGGATTGCTTTCGGGATCAGGAAAATTAGGGGCTGATTCTGCTAAATAAGCGAGACCTTCATGAATTACCGTCCCAACCCATGCGCTTTTTGGGTCATAAGATAAAGCGCGGTGGTTGCTAAAAGATTCTAGATTTAGAGTTTTTGATGGCTGGAATAATGCGTCAGGAAGCTGCCAGCTGGCTGTCAGTCTTTGTAAAGTAAAATTGTTTGCAGTTGAGTCAATAAGTTGAATTTCTGATGAAGAATAGTGACATTCAGCTGAAAAACAAGGCCATAACATTTGTAAAAAACTGTCTGCAGGTGGTTTATAATTTTCATTTTTTTCAGGCAAAACGGCTAAAAGATGCAAGGTTTGTTTCGCACGGGTTACGGCTACATATAATAGCCTTTTGCTTTCATGGATTAATTTTTGCTGGTCAATGTTTTTCAAATAAACATACATGGGATCATGATTCGCCGAAGCCTCTTTAATCGGCGCCAAAATTAAATGACTGCCGCCCGAAGTAGCGGCTCGTTCTGACCATAATAATAATCGGCTGTCGTCGGCTACAGGTTTACGCTGTAATTCCGGCAAAATGACATGATCAAATTCCAAGCCTTTAGCTTTATGAATGGTCATGATCTGCAAATAAGCTTCTTTTGAAGTTTGCGGGGCGGCATATAATTTTTGTAATTTTTGATTTAAAACCGCAAGATTCAGGATGGGATTGGTGGCCGTCAGCGTGATGAGTAATTTAAAGTAGGCCTGGGTGTTTAATAACTCATAAGTAAAGTTGACTGAGGCCGGGCCTCCTAGAGCTAGCCAGGTCTCTTCAATCCATTCGGCCAAAGACTGACGACCACGATTAGAAAGCGCTTGAGAGAGGATTGGGACCACTCTATGTAGGCGTTGATAACCGTCTTCACTAAGATGGGTCAGTTGCTTATAGTTCAGCAAAATTGAGTAAAGGGTTTGATGGTGCGCTTGTTGTGCAATGAGATGGCAATCGTTTAAAGTCAAGCCGCAATAAGGCGAACGTAGTATGGCCAGCCAGGCAATTTTATCCGCGCGATGCAACAGCCCACGGGTTAAAGCCAGTAAATCTTGAATTTCACTGCGTGTCGCCAAAGATTCGATATCTACTGCCTGAAATGGCAGCCCAGCTGTTTGGAAAGTAGAAATTATTGCCGGTAAATGAAGCCTGGAGCGGACTAGAATAGCAATTTTTGCTTGAGGATTCTGCTGATGAAGTTGCTGGACAATTTCAAGGACTTGTTGTCCTTGATCATTGAGATCGTTGCAAGCATAACAGCTAACCCTCGCATTGCCGGAAGTTTCTGCAGGATTCATAACAGGTGTATACGGGATGGCTCCGCTGTCCGCATCGGCTAATGGAGGCAAAATATTGGGAAAATTCTGATTAAACCAATTAATTAATTGAGCGTCAGAGCGGAAATTAAGGTTTAAAGTCAGCGGGGTTAATTGAATATGCTGAATTCCCTGCTGTGCTGTTCTTAAAAATAATCCGACCTCGGCATTGCGGAAACGATAAATAGATTGCATGGGATCGCCGACCAGAAAAATACTGCGACCATCGCCACGTTCCCAGCCCCACAATAATTTTTCAATCAGTTTAAATTGAGTCACTGAAGTATCTTGAAATTCATCAATTAATAAATGACGGATTTGATAATCCAGGGCCAGCGCCAGGTTGGTGGGTTCTTGCTCCTGGCCCAAGGCAGTTGAAGCAGATAGAGCCATTTCAACAAAATCCATCATGCCTTGCTGCTTGAAAATAATCTGCAATTCTGCGACCAAACCAGGTAAAATTTCTATAATTGTATGAATGATTTGCCATTGCGATTCGCTATAATGAATGGGAGGGCATGCTATTAGCCGTTCTAGATTCTGTTTAAGGGCCAAATCTTCACGCCATAAATTAAGGATATCAATAAAGTCCTGTTTTTCTGCAGACTTAGGTGGAAATCCTAAGCTGATATCAATTTTTTTGCGCCATTCTCCTTCACCTGTTAAACAAGTCTGGGCTAAACTTTGCCAAAGGCTTAATTCTTGAGCGACAAGTTGGGGGAAATTAAGCTGATGGGCCCATTGGGTCAGCGGATGAGAAGGATTTTTTACCTGAAGATTTTTGCCGGCAAAATTTAATAATGGCAAAAGTCGGTTCGATAATACTGAAGAGATTTTGGGTTGCAGAGTTTGTAAAATCTCTTCAGCGAGAAGCGCCAGACCCGTTTCAATTTTCTGACGTAACTGCTTGGGATTATCCAGCAAAATATAGGGCAACCATTGTTCTCTTTTTGCCAATAAATCGATTAATAAGGTCATGAGTTTTTTAGGATTATTGTCTAAATGCGTCAGCAGTTCTATAGGCGGAGAGTTTAACAACCATTCATGCACAGCCTGTTGATAAACCGCTTGTGGATCTTTAACGATGCCTATGGCCGCGCCATAACCCGCCAGTAAAGGCAAATGGCTAATAAACTGTTTGCATAAAGCATCAATAGTTAAAATTCTTAATCTTTGTGGATTTTCGAGTAAACGCCATCGGAGAGTATGATTTTTTTTTAAAACTTCGCGACCTAATTCCCAAGCCGTTTTTTTGTGTAAAACTTGAGGGGGATTGGGATCCTGGGCTAATTTTAATGACTGTAAAATGCGCTCACGCATTTCCGCCGCCGCCTTACGGGTAAAAGTGATTGCGATAATTTCTTCCGGCGCCTGGCAAGCATGAGCTAATAAAGAAAGAAATCTTTGGGTTAATAATTCAGTTTTTCCTGAGCCTGCAGGCGCTTGGACTATAAAAGACTGTTCTGGGTTTAGAGCCTGGCGACGGGTTGATTGATCATTGATTAACATTAATGGGCCTGCGATGAAATTCGGCATAAGATTTGTAATTCACAATGACCGCAGGGTTTACCTTGATCATCAGGATGGACAATCGCCCAACCTTTATTAAAATCCAGGCTTAACTTTTGTAATACCGCTGACCATTGACTCAATAAACCACTCCAGGTTTTGGGGGTGATTAAATCCTTATTATCTTTATAGTGGGCGATATTGACCATACCCTTAGGAAAATTAGTTTGTGTGTCCAAGCCTTCAGAATGCAAACCCTCAAAACCGAGATTACCGGTTTGCAATTGCGCAAAGGTAACGCCATGAAAATTATTTTGCGGAAAAGAGAGCGCATATAAAGGCATTTGGGGTTGTTGAGGCCTATCGCCTAACCAACTTTGGGTTTTTACAGTCCCGGTTTTATAATCAATCAATAATTTAACGCCATTACTCAACTGATCAATGCGGTCAATTTTTAAATTGAAAGTAATGCCGGCTAATTGCACTGAGCATTCAACTTCTTCTTCCAGCACTTGAAAAGGAGGACGTTTTTTTTCTAATTCTAGCCAATCAGTGATGATTTTCAGTAAACGGTTTTTTTCTATAAGAATAAAAACTGGATGGGTGTCGGAAATTTCTTCGTTAATAGTTTGATCAATAAGTATTATTAACCATTTTTGTAATTCTTCTTTAGATAATGCCAATAAATTGAGTTGATTTTTTAATTTTTTCCAAATTTTTTCCAATAAACCATGAATCAAAATGCCGTGTTGTAAAGAGGAAATTCCGAGTTCGGGTTGGGCAAAGCTTTGCGCTTTGAGCCTGAAAACTGCAAACGCCCGGAAAGCGCATTCCGCTTGATAAGTTAAAATTTTACTGCCGCCATGAATATTTTCCAAGACTGAAAGAGGCGGCCCTTGATCATCGACAATATTTTCTTTAAGGCTGGAATCAAAAATTTGTTGAATACGCGGAATGAGGGGTTTCTCAGTTATAGTTTCATAAGATTGACAGGCGAGTAAGGAGCTCAAGTAAATAGGTTGGTCATTATCATCATCCGCAGAACAACTAAAAGTAATTTCATTGGCAGAATGTAATAATCTTTGAATGATTTTTTGCGCGAAAACTAATTCCCGTTCTGCGCAGGCATGGGGCAATTGCCATTTTATTTGCAGATTATAAGGTAAAAAAGGATTAGGTTTTGCGACTGGCGGCCAGGATCGGTCATCCAGGCCCATGACCCAGATAGCTTGAAATTGCAGGCCACTGCTTTCTAGCAGCCCCATGATTTGAATCGGTGAGTCATCCGGTTTTTTAGGTTGAAAAATGGTTAATGAAGTGAGCCGTTGCAAACTTTGAAGAGCGGAATTATAAGAAATTTCTCCTAATATACAATCTAACTCTGCAAATTCCGCTAATAATTCCTGCCAACGGTTGATTAACTGATATTCTGTGCTGTCCATTGATCGGCCTCCTGGCCAGCCGATAGCCGCCAGGGCCTGGATAAATATGCCAACCCAGGCGCTAGGTAAATGGGATGGTTTTAATTCATTTTGAAGCGCTGCCAAGGCGCGAAATCGTTTTAACCAGGTTTGTCCGGGATAATGATCTTGCCATTGGCTAATGACTTTGAATAAAGCGGCGAGATTAATGTCAAATTTTCGCAAATCTCGGCAACTACTATCTATTACAGCTCCAAAATTGATATCAGTCTTGTTTTGGCAAAGATAGGGTGACTGCATTATTTGTTCCAGGGATTCCATAGGAATTTTGCTGAGATTAAGTTTTAAAACTTGTAAGCCAATAGCTATCATTTCGTATTGATCGAGGCTTTGACCCGCAGAAACATTAAAGATAGAAGGCTGATGATGAAATATCAGAGTAAAAATTCGCTTAACCAGGGGGCCTATTTCAGTTAATTCAGGAATGATGCACGCAATGCGGTGATTGGGGTGAGTGGTGATTTGATTTTTTGCCCAGTCGGCCATATGCAATAATTCCGTTTCAAGATTAGAAAAAACAAAATGCCGTTTTTGAGTGATTTTTATTGGCATTTGAATTTCAGTAACTTCAGTCAATTGGCGCAAACTATTTATTAAGCTTTCATGGGCAGGCGTCAATTCATCAAATCCGGCCAGCCGTATTTTTTTATGCAAAATAAAAGATTTTACCCAAGACCCTGTTTTTTCGAGTTTGCCAGGCAAAACAGCTTCAGAAAGCCAATTATGCTGTTGGCAATAATCGACAAAAAGGTCTAACCAATTTAAAAACTGCCTGACTTCTGGTGTTTGTTCTGAGTTTTTGATCATATCTAAAGGTAATTGCCAATAATGCAGCAATTCCCAGGCTTGTTGAATGAGTTGGGCCGTGTTATCTATTTGAAGAAGGGGGTAATCTTGAGCGGTTTCTTGAATAATTTTTATCCATAAATGAAGTTCTTGGGCAGGAGTGAGTAAACGGGCCGATTCGTTAGAAATACCCGCCCAAATTTGTTTAAGCCAGCTATTTAAAGGCAGTACTTCAATAGATTCCCAGACGGGGGCTAATTGAGATTGTTGCTGATCATACTCTGCTCTAAGAGTTTGAGCTAAGCGTCTATTAACTGTCAGAATAAGCTCATTCGAATCCACATCAACCCCCATGGCAATCGCATTGAAAGTTCAGTGCGGTTGCCATGCATAAACCCCATAGCAAAGCGCTTAACCAAGGAACGTTCATGTTTATGCTTTGAGCATGTTCCACTTGATTTATTTTTACACTGTTTACTACAGTGCAGTATTTAGCGTACACACTTTAGCTTTATCGGCTATCATTGCGCACAGGCTTCAAAGGATTATACCCTTTTCCGGTATTTTTTCTATATAGATACACCAATATTGTAAATAAATATTTAAGTTATTGATTTTAAATGATAATTTAGTATGGTTAAAATCAGTTCAATTTGTTCTAAGTACCCAGTTTAGTTGAAAAATTATAAGATTTAGAAAGGATACTCACAAAGTTATCCACAGATTTTGTGCATAACTTTAAGTGAAAGCCCAAGTCACTTATTTATTATTTTTTTTGCATTAACCATAGACAAAGAGGGGGGGGCTATGCTAAATTGATAACGGTAGCGTTGCGAGCATTTTGAGCGGGCGTTTTTTTATGCTTTCTTTTGAATGATTTGCTATGCATTTTTATGTTTTTTTCTACGAGAGTGTAATCATGACTAATAAAATTTATGTAGGTAATTTGTCTTATAGGACTGCTGAAGATCAATTGACTCAGCAATTCAGCAAATATGGACAAATCTCAAGTACTGTTATTGTAATCGACCGAGCAACTAACCGCTCCAAAGGTTTTGGCTTCATTACTTTTGAAGATGATAATGCTGCTAGTCGAGCAGTTGAAGAAATGAACGGAAAAGAGATTGATGGCCGCACTGTCAAAGTCAGCATCGCTAAACCCCCAAAAGAACGTGAAGCAGGCGGCAGCGGCGGCGGCAGCGGTGGTGGCGGACGTCGTCCTGGCGGCGGCGGTGGATTCGGCGGTGGCGGCGGCGGATTCGGTGGTGGTCGTCGTGAAGGCGGCGGCAACCGTGATCGCGGCGGCAACGGCGGCGGACGCGGCGGATATTAATTCAGCCAAGCTTATTAGAGCCGGTATTCTTTACCGGCTCAATAGCCTATCTTTAGGCTAGTACACATCAAGCCAATTCTTAAGAAATATATACATCAAATTTTCTCATTATCACCGTCAATTAAATTTTTCTTTATTTATTAAAATAAAAATTAATCCATATTATTTCGAAAAAATAACGCGTACTTCTAGGCCAGCGCCATTTTCCGGAGTGAGGAGTTGAACTTGAGCGTCGTGGAGTCTGGCTATTTGTTGTACTATTCCCAATCCTAAGCCGCTTCCGGGACTTTGATTGCCTACTATGCGATAAAATCTTTCAAACACGCGTTCACGTAATTCTGGAGGGATGCCCGGGCCGCTGTCAGTCACTATCAGCCATATTTCCTTGGGAGTTTCTTTGATTTCAATTTTGATCCAGCCCTCTTTGGGAGTATAGCGAATAGCGTTGTCGATTAGATTTCTAATTAAAATTCCAATAGCCGTCGTATTGCCATTGATAGTAGCGTTATCATCGGGTGATAAAAATTCCAAATCAATATTTTTTTGAATGGCCTCATGAGCCAGCATGGCGGCAACATCTGTCACTTCCCGCGATAATTTTACAGGCGTAAAATCTTGCAGGGTAGCTTCAGGAACCATCCGGCTTAAAGTAAGTAATTGCTGGATAACGTGATTACTGCGATTAACCCCTTCTAGAATCTTGTGGAGAACTTCAGAGTTCGGGTTGTTTCCACGCAGTGCAGCTTGCGCCTGTGCGCTGATCGCAGCTAACGGGGTTTTAAGCTCATGGGCTGCATCCCCTGTAAAACGTTTTTCTCTTTCAAAGGCATCCCTTAACCGGCCAAACAAATTATTTAAGGCTTGAACTAGGGGTACGATTTCCGCGGGAACGGAGGCTAGATCAAAAGGTTCCAGATAGCTCGGTGCGCGTTGACTCACTTCCTGAGCGACCCTTTTAAGAATATGTAAAGCCTTGCCGACGATAAACCAGATTAATAAAGCTAAAAATGGATAGCTCAACAGCATGATGTAAATGGAGTCTTGAGTAATTTGATTTTCCAATGCTTGACGATAATTGATGTGTTCAGCAACCATTAAAGTGTAAAGCCCAGTATCGGAAACTGTAAAAACCCGCCAGGCTTTCTGACCGGTAGTCACGTTAGATAATCCTGATGCGCCTTCCGAAAAAGGAGTCGTAGGAGCTCCAGGAGACGCTAATATCAAGTGATTATCTGGGGTCCAAACCTGGAATTCAATGAAAAAATTATCATCGCTGTTATCTGATGATGGTGTGGGGGTATCAGTTTTGGTGCGGCTTAAAATGAGGTTTTTTCGAATAGTATGTAGAGTATTTTCCTGCATCTCTATGCTGAGTAAAGCCTGAATGCTGACAGCAGTATGAATTAACTGTGTATCTAACTGTCTTTGAATATCTTTATGGGAAAGCACCAGGTTTCCGATAATGGCTAAAGAAGTGATTAGAGTGACGCTAAGTAATAGATTGATTAATAAAAATGTACGTATTGACGGCGTCATATTCCAATTATTCTTCTCTAGCAATCATATAGCCTACTCCGCGGATAGTGCGAATGAGTTGAGTGCCAAAACGTTTTCTTAAATTGTGGATATGGACTTCTAAAGCATTGCTATCAATATTTTCACCCCAGCCGTATAAAGTTTGATTTAATTGCTCACGAGAAATCACCCGCCCGGTATTTTCCAGTAATTTTTGCAGCAGAGCGAATTCGCGCCGCGAAATAGGCGCATCTTTGCCGGCGAGTAGAACGGTGTGCGAGGCTGGGTCCAGCTCAATATTGCCATGAGCGATAACCGGGTTTGCTCTGGCTTTACGGCGCCGTTGTAGGGCGCGCATACGGGCGCACAATTCATCTAGATCAAAGGGTTTGGTAAGGTAATCATCCGCTCCGGCGTCCAGGCCTTTGACGCGTTCTTCCACAGACTCTCGGGCTGTCAGGATAACCACAGGGACGGTGATATGCCGTTCACGAATGCTTTTTAATAAATCCAGGCCCGACATTTTAGGCAAGCCTAAATCCAGGACGATTACGTCAAAGTCTTCTTGAGGTGTGGTTAAAACGCGATGAGCGGATCGTCCATCTTTCACCCAATCAACAGTATAGCCATAATGCCGTAAACCGGTACGTATGCCGTCGCCCAGGAGTTCATCATCTTCAACTAACAGGATGCGCATTTGTGACCCTCTTAATATTTTATGTACGGCTATCCTGAAAAACCCACTGAACGTCATTAATGGCCAATCTTGAACGAAAAATTTCCTCAAAATGCTCACGTAGTCATCTACGCTCCGCTTTTCGTCAACTTCTCGTCAACCTTGACCTATTACTGACGTTCTCTTGCAGCCACTTTTTCTTAGACAGCCCTATATTTTATGAAAATGCTTTTTTTTTGCTTAGCATGGGAGTAAAATTGCACGAAATAAAGATTACTTAAGCCTTGCTAAATTTAAAAAACTAATTTAAACAATATGATACATTTTTTTTGGTGAAAATGCAAGCTTAAATTTAATATATTGTTAAGGTTTTCTTAAGAAACACGGGGTTGGTTTTTTTAACTATTTGATAAATTAACAATTAAAGGTTTAGAAATGTTAGATTTTGAACAACATATTTCCACACAAGCTTTGATCGATAAGATCATTGATCATGCCCGAAAAGTAATTTCTGGAGGGCATACTAATTTCGATGCCTTTATAAAGTTTATTGAATTTTATTATCGTCATACCTCTATCGAGGACCTGGAGCATCGAAGCATTGCTGATTTATATGGAGCGGTTTTATCGCATTGGCAATTAATGCTGCAAAGGCAGCCGAACGAATTAAAAGTACGGGTTTTTAATCCTCGCTATGCTGAAGATGGCTGGCAGTCCAATCATACGGTAATTCAAATAATAACGGATGATATGCCTTTTTTAGTCGATTCTATGCGCATGGAAATGAACCGAATGGGTTTAACTACTCATTTCACGCGTCTCATGATCCATACCGGCGGTATGCGCATTGTCCGCGATAAAAATGGTTATGTTTCTGCAGTCTTGCCTTTTAGAGATAGTGAATCAAAAGGGTTATTAGAATCACCGCTTTATATGGAAATAGACCATCAAGCTGATCCGCAAATCTTGACGGACATTCAAAACAATATCAAAAGGATTCTCAATGATGTTTGTTTAACCGTCGCTGACTGGCCGGCAATGCGGCAAAGAGTAGATGATGCAATTAATTCCATTAGCTCAATGTCAGAACAGGATTTTGATGTAAAAGAAAGTATTGGTTTTTTAGAATGGTTATTGGATGATCATTTTACTTTTTTAGGTGTATGTGATTACGAAGTATTGGGAGAAGGTAAAGATCAAGCTTTATACTTACTTGAAGGTTCTCAATTGGGTGTTTTAAAAGAAAGTACGGATAAAAAAGTTTTCCGACCTTTCTCCGAATTGCCTGAAGCCGCGCGAAAATTAATTTTTTCCAGGCAAATAATTTTATTGTCGACAACCAATACTCGTTCCACGGTTCACCGCCAGTCTTATACTGCTTATATTGGCGTTAAAATGTTTGATGAGCAGGGCCGTTTCGTGTTAGAGCGAAGATTAATTGGGCTGTATACCTCCAGCGCTTATACCGGCAATCCTAAAACTATTCCTTTAATTCGCAAAAAAATAGATGCCGTTATTCATAGGTCAGGGCTGCCGCCGCGTAGTCATGCTGGTAAGGATCTTTTCCATATTTTATCAACTATTCCTCGTGATGATTTATTCCAAGCTTCTGTTGACGAATTATTCAATTTAAGTTTAGGTATCCTTCATTTACAAGAGCGTCGTCGTATCCGTTTATTTGCTAGAGAAGATGCTTATGGCCGATTCATTTCCTGCCTGGTCTATATCCCCAGAGAAAATTTTAATGCGGATTTAGTGAGACGAATGCAAGAGATCCTCAAACATGATTTAGGGGGAGTAGAAGTAGCATTTAGCACTCAATTTTCCTCTTCCATACTGGTTCGTATTCATTATGTCATTAGAGTCAATGCCAGGCAGCGTGTGATTTATGATTTAAAGCAAATTGAACAAAAGCTCGTTCAATCGGGCCAATCCTGGCAAGATGGTTTTCATACCAGTTTAATTGAACACTTTGGTGAAGACAAAGGCGATGCTTTATTCAATCAATATCAAAACGCTTTTCCGGCAGGCTATCGCGAAGCTTTCCTGCCTGAGCATGCTATTTTTGACCTCGAACAAATTGAAAAACTGACTATTCCTAATATGCTAGGTATGAGTTTTTACCGTCCGGTAGGCGCCTCTAATCAGGAGATTCGTTTTAAACTTTATAATCATGGTTCTACGGTCTCCCTATCAGATGCGCTGCCTATGCTTGAAAATATGGGTTTACGCGTAGAAAGTGAGCAGCCTTATGCGATTACTCCTAGAAAACAGGAAGCGATATGGATTAATGATTTTGGCATGAAATATGCTCAGGAACCGCAATTTGAAGTGGAACAAGTTAAAGGTATATTCCAACAAGCATTTAATAAAATCTGGCTGGGAGAAGCAGAGAATGATGCTTTCAATCGGCTGGTATTAGAAGCCCAGTTAAGTTGGCGGGAAATTACCATTTTACGTGCTTATTCACGGTATTTCCGTCAAATCGGTTTTACCTTCAGCCATGAATATATTGCTCAGGCTTTGGTTGGAAATGCGAGTATTGCTAAACTTTTAGTGGAATTTTTCCATTATAGGTTTGCTCCCCAATCCATAGAAAATCGACAAGACCGGTTGATCCAGATTGAAGCGCAGATTTATAAACAACTGGATAGTGTTGTCAGTCTTGATGATGACCGTATATTGCGCCGTTATTTAAATGTGATTAACGCCACTTTACGCACGAATTATTTCCAGACAGATATTGAAGGCCACTATAAAACCTATTTATCCTTTAAGTTTGATTCAGGAAAAATATCGGAAATGCCTCTGCCTTTGCCTCAGTACGAAATATTTATCTATTCCCCACGCTTTGAGGGTATACATTTACGCTCTGGAAAAGTAGCCCGCGGCGGCTTGCGCTGGTCAGATCGAAGAGAAGATTTCAGGACTGAAGTTCTAGGTTTGATGAAAGCGCAAAAAGTCAAAAACGCCCTTATCGTACCCACTGGCGCGAAAGGCGGATTCGTTACCAAAAAGTTACCAGTTGATGGCTCAAGAGAAGCTATTTTAGAAGAAGGCATTTACTGTTATCGGGAATATATCCATGCCTTGTTAGACATTACGGATAACCTGGAAGGTACTGAAGTAGTCCCGCCCAAAGACTGCCTCTGCTATGATGAACCAGACACTTATTTAGTGGTTGCTGCCGATAAAGGCACGGCCACTTTTTCAGATATAGCTAATGGTATTGCGGTTGAAAAAAATTACTGGCTAGGCGACGCTTTTGCATCCGGCGGTTCCACCGGCTATGATCATAAAAAAATAGGCATTACTGCCCGTGGCGCCTGGGTTTCCGCGCAAAGACAATTTCGGGAATTAGGTATTAATGTCGATAATGCTGAAATTACAGTTGTCGGTATCGGCGATATGAGTGGAGATGTTTTCGGCAATGGTATGCTGCTGTCCTCTCAACTTAAATTAATAGCCGCCTTTAACCATCAGCATATTTTCCTGGATCCTAATCCAGACCCTGAAACCAGTTTTGCGGAAAGACAAAGGCTTTTTAATCTACCTCGATCTACATGGCTTGATTATAAACCTGAGTTAATTTCTACTGGCGGCGGCGTTTATTCTCGTGCGGCCAAGTCAATTACTCTCACTCCCCCAGTCAAAAGAATGCTGGGCGTCGAAAAAGACTCATTAATTCCGACAGAACTGATTAAAGCGATATTAAAGGCGCAGGTGGATTTAATCTGGAATGGTGGCATCGGCACTTATGTTAAAGCCAGTTTTGAATCTCACTTAGAAGTCGGAGATCGCAGCAATGATGCTCTTCGAGTCAATGGCAATGAATTGCGAACTAAAGTAGTTTGCGAAGGCGGAAACTTAGGTTGGACCCAATTGGGCCGCATTGAATACGAACTGAATGGCGGCAAGATCAATACTGACTTCGTTGATAACTCCGGTGGAGTGGATTGTTCCGACCATGAAGTCAACATTAAAATTTTATTGAATCAAGTGGTAGCTGCCGGTGAAATGACTGAGACGCAAAGAAATGATTTATTAGCGGCGATGACTGATGAAGTCGCCGATCTAGTATTGCAAAATAATTATCAGCAAAATCGCGCCATTAGCTGGTTATCTGCTTTGTCCAAACGTCATTTAGGTTTATTCATCAGTTATATTAATATTCAGGAGCAAGAAGGAAGATTAAACCGTGAATTAGAATTTTTGCCGAGCAATAAAGAATTAATGCAAAGGAAAATGGACAAACAAGGGCTGACCAAACCAGAAATGGCGATACTGTTGGCTTATAGTAAAATAAATTTAAAAGAGCAAATCATTCAATCTGATTTGCCGGAAGACCCTTATTTAAGTCATTACATTAAAGAACTGTTTCCTATTCCCTTGCGACAAAATTATAGTGAAGTGATGGCCAAACATAGATTGCGCCGTGACATCATCGCCACCCAAATCGCTAATCGACTAGTGGCTGATATGGGTGTGACTTTTGTGTTTCAAATGCAAGATGAAACTGGCGCTTCAGTGCCCATGATTGTTCGCGCCTACACCGCTGCCCGCAGTATTTTTTATATGGGTGAATTTTATCTTGATGTTGAATCTTTGGATTATAAAATTGATGCAATCATTCAATATCAAATGAATGAAGAAGCGGTGACCTTGGTGCGCCGGGCTGCGCGTTGGTTATTAAGATATCGCGGCACTAATTTCAATATCGCTGAAATCATTAAAGATTTCGCCGATTCAGTAGTTTATTTATTTAGACGTTTGCCCAGATATATTTTAGGCGACGATAAAGCCAGCTTAGAAGCTCGCCGTGATCATTTAATTGCGGCGAATGTTCCGCCGGACATTGCGTTGCGAGTGGCTTGCGCTGAACCCATGTACCACGCTTTGAATATT
>Ga0163144_10012048_pt1 | contig 18230 bp, 16 predicted proteins | sample OliLak19BULKMAT1_FD_123175 | JGI IMG/M metagenome (GOLD analysis project Ga0163144, IMG submission 123175) | Freshwater microbial mat bacterial communities from Lake Vanda, McMurdo Dry Valleys, Antarctica - Oligotrophic Lake LV.19.BULKMAT1 | ecosystem: Environmental > Aquatic > Freshwater >... | reverse complement strand
TTGGTGGCAAACTCGGCCTGCGCAAAACTCGGCTGGTGCGTCATGGCCCAAGTCTAGGAAACCACGCTCCACTCGTCTGCTCCATAGCTCGAAGGCGGGCGGATTAAATCAGCGCCTCCCTAATGAATCTCGCGGTCAATTCGCGCGATGCCATGCCTGCCGGAGGTCAGATCATGATCGAAACCGAAGTGGTCGAGATTGGGCCTGACTACATCGAGACCAACCCAGACGCGGTCCCCGGGCGATCGGTTTGCTTGAGTTTCCGTGATACCGGCACTGGAATCGGGGCGGCTCATTTGCCTCGGATTTTCGAGCCTTTCTTCACAACCAAGGAAGTCGGCGCCGGCACCGGCCTGGGACTCGCGACCGTTTACGGAATCGTGAAGCAACACCGTGGATGGATCCGCGTGTTCAGCGAACTTGGCAGGGGCACAACCTTCCAAATCCATTTCCCGGAATCGCCCGGAGCATTGCCGGATCGGCCGCCGGCCCGTGATTCATCGCCGATGCCCGGCAGCCGGGGCGAAACAGTCCTCGTCGTGGAGGACGAACCCCCGGTTCGCAGCCTGATCGTCAGCGCGCTCCGGCACCAAGGCTACATCGTCCATGAAGCGGCTTCCGGTGCGGCAGCCATCCAGCTTTGGGATGAATTCCACGAGGACGTCGACCTCCTCCTGACCGACATCGTCATGCCCGGAGGCATCAACGGCCGGGAACTTGCCATCCGGTTTAGTTCGGCCAGTCCCGATCTCAAAGTCCTGCTGATCACCGGCTACAGCCCGGATGTGATGAATGAAACCCTGCTGAAGAAGAACAACTTCAGCCTACTGCCGAAGCCGTTCGACTTTGAAGAGCTCGCCAAGGCGGTTCGCAACGCTTTGGCGGGTGGTCCCGTGGCCCGACTCCTACCGGGGTGAAATGGGTTGCGAGGCCGGGCTTCAAACCTATACTGCCGAGCCATGAAAAAACTCAGGACCGGGGCGTTTGGGCTCCTCGCACTCGCCACGATGATTTCATCGATCGGTTGCGGTGGTATCGCGGCCCAACGCAGCGTCTCTCCTGCGTCCTTCCTCATCCCCGGACTGATCCGCAACGAGAACCCCGCCCCTCTGGTTCCGCCGGCTCCTTCGGCCCCAACTCCTGTCCTTGTCGCTGTTCGTTGATCCGGTTCTCCCGGCATATTTCTCCAACACAAAATGCGTTTCCCCCTAGCGCTGACGGTCAAAATCGCCCGCCACATCATCAAGCATAAGGTCATCAAGCGGACGCCCAAGTTCGCCATGGTCCTGCAGCTCGAACCTCTGCACACCTGCAACCTCACCTGCACCGGGTGCGGGCGCATCCGCGAGTATTCCACGTCGCTCAAGGACATGGTGCCGCTCGAGCAATGCCTCGCCGCCGCACAGGACTGCGATGCGCCGATGGTGTCGATCTGTGGCGGCGAGCCGCTGATCTACCCGAAGATTGAAGAGCTGGTCGTCGGCCTGCGCGCGCAGAAACGCATCATCTACATCTGCACGAACGCCATGTTCATGCGGAAGAAGATGCGCGACTACATGGCCGCGGTCTTCTCGCCGGAGATGGAGTCCGAGCTGAAGCAGCTCGTCACCGAGAAGCTCGTCACCGAGAAGGAAGCCGAAGCCATCCGCAACGCCGATGCCGCTGCGAAGGCCAAGGTCGTCATCAAGCCGAGCAAGTGGATGTATTGGAACGTCCACGTGGACGGACTGGAGTTCACGCACGACCTCATCGTCGAGCGCGAGGGCGTCTTCAAGGAATGCGTCGCCGCCATCAAGATGGCGAAGATCCTCGGCTACCAGACGGCGACCAACACGACCGTCTACAAGGAGACCGACGTGCAGGAGATCGAGGACATGTTCAAGTTCCTCTCCTCGCTCGACGTGGACGGCCACACGATTTCCCCCGGTTACGATTACGATGCCGCCAAGAAGGACATGGTTAAGCGCCTCGGCCGCGACCCTAAGGAGTTCTTCCTCACGCGCGACATGACGCGGAAGAAGTTCGCCAAGATAGAGGAATGGGGCCAGCTCTTCACCATCTTCGGCACACCGGTTTATCAGGAGTTCCTCGCCGGCAAGCGCGAGCTGACCTGCACCGCCTGGGCCATCCCGACCTACAACGTCAAGGGCTGGAAAGCGCCGTGCTACCTGATGACCGACGGCCATTACCCGACCTACGCCGAGATGCTCGGGACGGTGAAGTGGGAGACCTACGGCGTGGTGAACGGCGTGGCGCGCGATTCACGGTGCGAACATTGCATGGTCCACTGCGGCTACGATCCGAGCGGCGCGTTGAGCAACAAGCCGCGCGACACGTGGATCAACATGAAATACAACTTCGGCTCCAAGCCGAAGCCGTTCGCCGCCAGCGCCGCGCTGGAAAAGCGTGCCTTCAACGGCGCAAGCATCGGCAAAGGCCACCTCGCCGAAGCCAAAGCGGCGATCAACCCCGCAGCGGGAGCCCGTGGAGCCTTCTCGAACACCAAGACCGAAACCCGGCCCCACGTCCATGCCGCCGATGATTCCTGCGGCACAGGCGACACTTCCCAGCGTGACGACCTTCTCGCGAAGATCGACCCGTCGAAGAAGACCAACCATAAGACCGAATAACCGGCCATCCCTTTCCCTGCCCCTCTGATGAGCGCTCTTTTCCTCTCCCCTCCCTCGTTCGAGGGATTTGACGGCGGTGCCGGTGCCCGTTACCAGGCACGCCGCGAAGTCACCAGCTACTGGTATCCCACGTGGCTCGCGCAGCCGGCTGCGTTGGTTCCCGGATCGCGCCTGCTCGACTGCGCCCCGCACAACGTCGGCGTGGAGGAATGCCTCCGCATCGCCAAGGGTTACGACTACGTCATCATCAACACCTCCACGCCGTCGTTGAAGAACGACTGCAAAGTCGCCGAAGCCATCAAGGCACAGAAGCCTACGACTATCATCGGGTTCGTCGGAGCCCACACCATGGTGCTCCCGACTGAAACCCTAAAGGCCTCGACCGCCATCGATTGGGTTGCCCGGCGCGAGTTCGACTTCACCTGCAAGGAAATCGCCGAAGGTCGTCCTCTCGAAACCGTCAACGGCATCAGCTACAAGAAGGACGGGAAGATCTTCCACAACCCCGACCGCGAGCTGATCCACAACATGGACGTGCTCCCATGGGTGGCCGACGTCTACAAGCGCGACCTGGAGATCGAGAAATACTTCATCGGCTACCTCCAGCACCCCTACATCAGCATCTATTCCGGACGCGGCTGCCCGGCCCAGTGCACCTTCTGCCTCTGGCCCCAGACCATCGGCGGTCACAAATACCGAGTCCGCTCGGCCCAAAACGTGGCCGACGAGATGGCCTACATGAAGAAGATCTTCCCCAATGTGAAGGAGTTCTTCTTCGACGACGACACCTTCACAGCCAACCTGCCCCGCGCCCGCGAGATCGCGAAGAAGCTAGGCGCCCTCGGCATCACATGGAGCTGCAACAGCCGGGCGAATCTCGACTACGACACGATCAAGTTTTTCAAGGACAACGGCCTTCGCCTCTTCCTCGTCGGCTACGAATCCGGCAATGACGAAACCCTGACGCGCATCAAGAAGGGCGTGACCACCGACGAGATGCGCCGCTTCACCAAGTCCTGCCACAAGGCCGGTGTCGTCATCCATGGCACCTTCATCCTCGGCCTGCCCGTCGAGACGAAGGAAACAATGCAGCAGACCATAAACTTCGCGAAGGAGCTGGACGTCTTCTCGCTGCAAGTCTCGTTGGCCGCGCCCTATCCCGGCACGGAACTCTACGACATGGCCCGCCAGAACGGCTGGTTCGTGAAGAAGGACAAGACCGACCTCATCGAAGATGGCGGCCTGCAGCAATCCACGCTCGAGTATCCCGGCCTCAACAAGGAAGACATCTTCGAAGGCGTTGATCGTTTCTACCGCGAATACTACCTGCGGCCCCGTCCCATCGGCCGGATCATCAAGACGATGCTTGAGGACAAGGACGTCGCCGTGCGCCGCCTGCGCGAGGGACATGAGTTCTTCCGCAGCCTCCAGCAGCGGAAAGTCGATCTAGCCGCCCAGCGCAAGAAATCGCTGGCGGTCGCGGCCTGAAACGATTTGGACAACACCGAAGCGCCGGAAGCATCCTTCCGGCGCTTTTCTTTTTGGCGGATCCAGGCAAAGAAAAAGCGCGTTCCGGTTTCCCGGAACGCGCTTTGAAAACTAGTCGGGAAGGCTTATTCGGCCTTCTTTTTCTTGCCTTTGCCGGCTGCGGGGATGCCAGCCTTGTCCATCTTCTCCTTGTCTTCCTTGGAGATTTTGGCGCGCTCTTCGGCGGACAGCTTGCCGTCCTTGTTCTCGTCATACTTGGCGACCATTTCCTTCATGAGCTTCTGCTGCTCTTCGGTCATAGGAGCGCGTTTGCCCTTCTTTTCGGGCGCGGGTTCATCGGCTGCACGGGAAACTACGGCGCCAGCGACCAAGAGGCCGAGAGCGAGGGAGAGGATCTTCTTCATACGATATGAGTGGTTGGCTTCTGCTGTTTACCGGCTTAGGCGACCGGATTTCCGGTCGTTGCAGCCATTGGTTACGATCATTAGGACGCGAACACCGCGGATCAGGTTACAGCATGATGCAGAAAGTTCATGATCAACGCCGAAGAGCGTCCAAAACCGCTTCCGTCACTGAATCTACGCTGATTTCACTCATACAGCGGAAATCGATCGGGCATTTCCTGAGAAAGCAGGGTGAACAAGGCGCCGAGGACCGAAGAAACGCATGGCGTCCGGCTCCGGGCAGCCCCGGCCCGGTCAACTCGGGCGAAGTGCTTCCAAAAGGCACAACCACGGTGGCCCCAACCGCCGCCGCCACATGCATGGGACCGGTGTCGTTCGTCAAAACCACCCGGCACAGGGACATCAGCGCGCAAAGCTCCCGCAACGAGGTTTTGCCGGCCACGTTAACGACAGCGCCCATCGGATGAGCCTGATGAACCTCCTGTTCGATCTCGGAGGTCAGAACACCATCCGGTTTCCCACCAAAGAGGACCAAGCCACAACCTCGCTCCTCGGCCAACCGCTTCGCCACGGCGATAAACCGGTCGATCGGCCAACGTTTCGCCGGGCCATACTCCGCGCCGGCATTCAGCCCGATCCACGTTGTGGCCCGGGTTCCCAATCGAACTCGGGCAGCGGCGTGTTCGGCATCGGTCACCTGCAAACGCGGCTCGCAGGCTTCCGCCGAACCGCCGATAGCCCGGATCAGATGAAGATACTGGTAGATGTGATGGACCTGCGCCGGAAAAGCCACCGAACGGCTGGACGATGTGCCGACCAGCCGATGAATCTCACCAACGCTGCGTTTCCGCATTGGCCGCTCATCGACCCGGGTGGGAACAGCGTCCGTAAGGAACAGGCTCCTCCACGATCTCGCGTAGCCCACCCGGCGGCGCGCGCCAGCGAACCAAACCTCCAACGCAGAACGCGGTGAATTGGGAAACACGACCGCGAGATCGAATCGCCCCGGTCGAAGTCGGCGCCCGATGCGCCAAGGACTCTCGCCCGCCGCGAACGTCGCGACTTCGTCCACTGCGGGATGCCCCACGAAAAGATCCGAAATCTTTTCAGGCATCAGCAGGGTCACACGTGCGCCCGGATGAAGCTCGCGCAACCGCCGAAGGGCTGGAGTGGTCATCACGGCATCACCCAGCCAGTTCACCCCGCGGACAAGGATGCGCGAAACTCCGCCGACATTTGGCTGGGCTGAACTGTTCGCCCGGGGGCTTTCGGATGCGCTCATCGTCGTTTCACCCTTCGGCGACCGTGTCCGTTTCGGACGACGCGGCTCGGGTCGAGGGCCGTTCGCGCCACTTGCCGGGCTTCCAACGATTGTGCACCCAGAACCAGTTCGCCGGGTCCCGCCGGATGCCGGCTTCGTAGGCAGCGTTCACATCGCGCATGATATCGGCCGAGGAACGCGGTTCTCCATCTACCAGCGTCGGAATTTCATCACCAACTTCGACATGCCACTTGGCGAGGCCGACGCGGTAGCAGATGGCCGTGTGGAGCGGGCAACCGTAGCGCAGAGCAAAGACGGCGGGCGCGGCACTGGTCGAGCAGTCGCGTCCGAAGAAGGGAAGTTTGATGCCAGTGTCGCCCGCGTGCTGGTCGGTGAAAAGCCCGAGCAACAAGCCTGAGTCCGACATTGCGGCCTTCAACGCCGCCGCTCCGGTTCGACGTTCGAAGAACTGGCAGCCGGATCGGCTTCTCATGGATTGCATGAGCCTGTTCAGCGAAGGCTGGCGCAGCGCGCGGTAGGTGGAGGCCGCTTTGAAGCCGGTGATGTAGTCACCGAAGCGGACGTAGAGCTCGAAGTTTCCGAAATGCCCCACAGCCACGACACAGCTCTGGGGCGTGCCGTCCTGACGGAACCTCGCCACCTTGTCGCACCCCGCAAAGGAAAGGTGCGGTCGAATCGCCTCGGCGGACATGGACGACGTCTTGACCGCACTGGCGTAGTTCTCGCCGAGCCGCCGGAAGTTCTCCTTTGCCAGCGCCGTGATCTCGGCGGCCGGCTTCTCGGGGAAACATAGCGACATGTTCTTCACCGCAACCTTCCGATGCCGCGCATCGAGAACGTAGGCTAGCGCTCCTCCGGCCCGGCCGATTCGCGCGACCCACCGTAGCGGCAGCGCCTGCAGCACCGCCATCAACGTCCAACCGGTCGCGTAGAGGATGGTGTCCATGCTCAGCGGAAGCAGATGCGACGCACGCAATCGCGGAAATCGTCGGCGCCGTTGAGGATCTTGATCTCGACGCGCATGAAGTAGATCGGGAGGTCGCGCCGGTCGATCTTGGGGAAACGCACGGCGTCCTTCTGGGTGGTCAGGATGAAGTCGGCCTGACGCTTCTTGCCGCGGTTGATCGCGTTCAGGATTTCCTGCTGGGTGTAGCGGTGATGGTCGGCGAAACGTTTCGCGTAGACGACCTGGGCGCCCAGGGACGCCAGACTCCGCTCGAAGCTTTCCGGCTGCGCGATACCGCTCAGGCTTCCAACCTTCCTGCCCTTCAGGAAATCGAGGTCCATGCGTTCACCGGTGAACACATCCTCGAAGTAGAGCGGGTGGTGGATGCACTCGATGATGCCGGCTTTGGGGTTCAACGAGTGGATGCGTTTACGCAGTTCGGCCGTCTTCCCGTCGCTCTTGGTCAGGAAGATGGTGCTGGCACGGGCAAGATGCTCGGGAGGTTCGCGTAGCGTTCCGCGCGGAAGCATGTGCTCGTTGCCGAAGGGTTGTTGGCAATCAACCAGCACGACGTCGTGTCGCCGGCCGCGCAGTTTCCAATACTGGAACCCGTCGTCCAACAGAAGCGTGTCGCACCCGAACTTCTCGATCGCATAACGGCCGGCCTTCACGCGGTCCTTGTCCACCAGCACGACCACGTCCTTCAAGTTGGACGCGAGCATGTAAGGCTCGTCGCCGGCGACTTCGGAGTTCAGCAGAAGCGATTTGCCATCGGAAACGATGCGTGGCGGCTCCGACTCGTCGCGGAAGAGGAGCCGGTTCATGACGCGGCGGCCGAGCGGGGGCGGCTTGGAACGGTAGCCGCGCGAAAGGATTGCGACATTTCGACCGGCGTCCTTCAACTCGCGCGCGAATTTTTCCACGACCGGCGTCTTGCCCGTGCCGCCGACAGTGAGATTGCCGATGGCGATGACCTGCACGCCGACGGTGGAATCGCGGAGAATGCGGACGTTGTAGAGAAATCGGCGCGTCTTGACTGCCAAGGCGAAAACCTTGGACAAGGCAAACAAGGTGCCGCGCAACGCCGTGGCGCCTTTGCCACGGCGATCACCGAGGATGACTTCGAGAACGTAGGTCTCGGCCTCCTCCGTCCACTGACGGATGGCGTCGCGCATGAGCGCGGAGTGTGCTCATGCAGGAGTCCGATGGGCAAGAGCCTCGCCGGAAGCCCGATCAGTTCCGCCGACGACGAATAGCCGTCCAGCCCAAGAAGCCCCCACCGATGGTCATCAAGGCCACCGTTCCCGGTTCAGGAACCGGCACCGCGACCACGCTGCTGATCCACGAGAGGTTCGGAGCGATCGACGTCGAGTAGGCCATGCCGGGGTTGTCCGCGGCGTTGTCGGCGAACAGCACGCCGTTGCGATACATGCCGCCTCGGTCAGAGAGCGCCGCGTTGAAGCTCGATCCCCCGGAGGAGTAGCTGTAGGGACCATCCACGCCGTAGTGGACGCCCGCCAACTTCCAGATTCCGTCTTCCATCGCGAACATGGGGCCGCCGGAATCGCCAGCCGTCAGGAAGCCTTCATCGGCTCCCCCGTTGGCGTCGAAATTGAAACGGACAAACGATCCCGAGTTCGAGCTGACACGGTTCACACCCCAGCGCAACGCGCCGTCCGTCGCGCCCCACTCCCAGCCCTTTACCTGGCCGTTCGCTGTGACCTCGGCACCGCGTTGGGTGCCCCGCCCGATGATCACAACCTCGGCGTTGATCGCGGGCTTGATCGAAATCAGAGGCGCGTAGCTGGTGAACGGCTGGCTGACCTCCCAGACCGCCAAGTCGCCGTTGTTGTGGACGGCCGTCGTGGTGTAGCTCAGGCCATTGTAGCTGAAAGTATCGCCGATACTGCCGCCCACGTGGGTCGCGGTGATGAACGCGTTGGGCCCGATCGGTGTTCCGACCACACCGCCCCAGTAGCCGATGTATTGCCAGCCGCTATCGGCATAGGATCCGCCCGGAGCCGTCGTGTTGTAGGACGGATCGACCGTCGAATAGAAGACGATGGCCCTCGCCGGCGTTGCCCCCATCGCGACCAACCCAAGGCCCACGACGCCGAAGCGCGCGGCCGAACTCAAAATTCCAGCTTTCATAATTCACCCAGTCCGCGAGCCCCCTCCGAAATCCGGAGCGCTCTGCGACGTCCACGCCGCAAGGCGGACCACTCTTGACCCGCACCGTCGCTATCGGCCCGGGAGGTGTTTTCTTGAGGGAAAATGCGGGGAAGAGACCGGAATTCGCCGTGAGGGAACCACCCGCGGATCGCGTGTCCCGGAACCACGCTCCGCCGTCCAAGTTCAAGCCCCTCGATTCATCCGCGCTCCGCCGTTTGACTTCCCCGGGTCGGTCCTTAGCTTGCGCCCGCAATGCCCAAGCCGACCGGGACCGACCCCATCCGCATCCGCGGTGCGCGCCAGAACAACCTCAAGAACCTGGATCTCGACATCCCCGCGCGGAAGCTGGTCGTCATCACAGGACTCAGCGGCTCGGGCAAAAGCTCGCTCGCCTTCGACACTCTCTTCGCCGAAGGCCAGCGGCGTTACGTCGAGACCTTCTCGCCATATGCGCGGCAGTTCTTCGACCGCATGGACAAGCCGGCGGTTGATTCAATCGAAGGCATTCCTCCGGCCATCGCCATCGAGCAGCGCAACGCTGTCCGCAGCACCCGCTCCACCGTCGGAACGATGACGGAAGTGTGCGACTACATGAAGGTGCTTTGGCCCTACGTGAGCACGCTCTACTGCCGGACGTGCGGCGAGGCGGTGAGGAAGGACAGTCCGCACACCATTTGGGAAAAACTGACGAGGAAGCAGGCGATTCCGGATTCCGGATTCCGGATTCCGGATGTGGAAAGCATGTCGCCCTTCGCCGCCGCGTCGCTTAACGACAAACCGTCCGTCTCGAGCTTGGCTTCCGAAAGCGCGCATCAGGAATCCGGCATCCCATCTCCCGCCCCAGAAGTCCTCATCACCTTCCGCCTCGCGCTCTCGGACAAGCTCGCCATCGCTGAACAACTCGCGCTCGTGGCGAAGCAGGGTTTCCAACGGCTCCTCATCGGCGGCCAAATAGTCCGAATCGAAGACGCCGTGCCCTTGATCCGGCATCCGGAATCCGGCACCGGGGATCGTTCCAACCACGGCCTGACGGTCGTCCAAGACCGCATCAAACTCTCCGCCGTCAACCGCTCCCGCTTCCACGAAGCCTGCGAACAGGCCTTCCATTTCGGCCACGGCAAACTCGCCGTCCACGAGATCGCTCCGGGCTTGTCGCCTTCAGCCTTGGGCCTTCGTGCTCCGTCCTTGTTCTCCTCGCGTTTTCACTGCGCAGCCTGCGACCTCGACTACCGCGAACCTTCCCCCGCCCTCTTCAGCTTCAACCATCCCGTCGGCGCCTGCCCCGAGTGCAAGGGCTTCGGCCGTGTCATCACCATCGACTACGACCTCGCCATCCCCGACCGCTCCAAAAGCCTCGCCGACGGGGCGGTGAAACCGTGGCAGACCGGCGTCAGCGCGGATTGCCAGGCGGACATGATGAAGGCTGCGGCCAAAAAGAAGGTCCCGACCAAGACGCCTTTCCGCGACCTCTCCGAGAAATGGCAACGTTGGGTTATCGACGGTGATCCGGGTTATGGCACGGACAAAAAGCACGAATGGCCGCATGCCTGGTATGGCGTGAAGGGCTACTTCCGTTGGCTGGAATCGAAATCCTACAAGATGCACGTCCGCGTGCTGCTCTCCCGCTACCGCGCCTACACGAAGTGCCACGTATGCGACGGTAAACGGCTCCAGCCGGACGCGCTGCTTTTCAGGATCGGCGCCGTTGCTCCGCGGCGAATGACGAATGATGAAGGCCTAATGTCCAAGCGCCCTTCTTCGTCATTAGGCATCAGTCATTCGTCATTGAGCCTTTCGGACTTCTACCTGCTACCGATCCGCGACGCCCTCGCCGTCGTCGACGATCTTGCGGCTAGGTTCCACCGCACGGCCAACGACCCGCTTTCGCTCGCGTTGAAGGAAGTTCGCGGACGTCTGGGCTACTTGGCGGAAGTCGGCCTTGGTTATCTCACGCTCGACCGTTCCACGCGCACCTTGTCCGGCGGCGAAACTGCGCGTGTGAATCTCACCACCTGCCTCGGCTCGCGGCTGGTCAACACCCTCTTCGTCCTCGATGAACCCAGTGTCGGCCTACATCCGCGCGACACCGACCGCCTCGTCAAAGTCCTCCAGCGTCTTCGCGACCAGGGCAACACCGTCGTCGTCGTCGAACACGAGTCGAACGTCATGCGCGCGGCCGACCAGATCATCGACCTCGGTCCCGGCCACGGCGCGTCCGGTGGCGACCTGATCTTCCAGGGAACGCTCGACGAATTGCTTCAAGGTAGGGCAGGCATCTTGCCTGCCCCAACAGCCAAGCCGAATGACAAGGGCAGGCAAGATGCCCGCCCTACCCTCTCTCTCACCGCCGAATACCTTTCCGGCCGCAAGTCCGCCGCCCAGCCTCGAAACCGCCCAGTCTCTAGCGCGCCCGGCATTCCGTGGCTCCTGCTCCGCCACGCCACGCGCAACAATCTGGCCGACATCTCCGTCGACATTCCACTGCGCAGCCTCATCTGCGTCAGCGGCGTCAGCGGTTCGGGCAAGAGCACATTGATCCGAGAAATCCTGCTTCCATTGCTCGAAGCCAAGCTTGGAGACACCGATACGGCAGCCGACGAAGACCAGGATGAGAAACAGGACGAGAAGGAGGGTGGTTCATCGGCGACCGACGCCACGTTGTCCGGCCACGAATCCTTGGGCCGCGTCGTCCTCGTTGATCAAACCCTTCTCGGACGCACGCCACGCTCGAATCCCGCCGTCTACATCGGTGCCTTCGAGGATATCCGCGAAATCTTCGCCCAGACTGAACTCGCCAAACAACGCGGCCTCAACGCCAGCGCCTTCAGCTTCAACTCGGGCCAGGGCCAGTGCGAACGCTGCCGCGGCGCCGGCTTTGAGAAGATCGAGATGCAGTTCCTCAGCGACGTCTTCGTCCGTTGCCCCGACTGCAACGGCCGCCGCTACCGCGAACACATCCTCGAAGTGAAGGTCGCGAGCGAGCGCTCCCACGCATCCGCCGAACCGTCGCCGCAAGGCGACGCCAAGGTAGGGCAGCGCATCTTGCCTGCCAAAGGAAGTCCCTCTGGAACCGGCAAACACCGCAGGCAGATCCAGCCTTTGGAAGGCTCCGAAGCACAAGTCAGCACGGGACAGGCTGGAAGCCCGCCCTACCTTGATCCGGCATCCGGCATCCGGCATCCGGGATCAGACGCCTGGTCCATCGCCGACCTCCTCGACGCCTCCGTCGACGAAGCCATCCTGTTCCTCGACGGCCTGCCCGATTCCAAGCACGCCAAGAAGGCCCGGACCAAACTCGCCTTGCTCCAGGAAGTAGGCCTTGGCTATCTGCGCGTCGGGCAGCCCATTAACACGCTCTCCGGTGGCGAAAGCCAGCGGCTCAAGCTCGTCAGCCACCTCGCCGAGTTCGGCCAGGCCGCGACCAACGAAGGCAAGTCCACCCTGTTCCTCTTCGACGAACCCACGACGGGCCTGCACTTCGAGGATGTCCGCATCCTCATCGCCGTGTTCCAACGCCTCGTCGATGCGGGCCACTCCGTCCTGATCATCGAGCACAACCTCGACGTCATCCGCTCCGCCGACTGGGTCATCGACCTCGGCCCCGAAGCCGGAGACGCCGGTGGACGAGTGATCGCGACTGGAACGTCCGAGCAAATCGCGACCAACCCTGAAAGCCGCACCGGCCAGGCGATGTTGAGCGACGTGGCGAAGCGCTGATGCCGCTAGGTTTTCAGCTCCAGCACGTCTTCCTCGCCATCCACCTCGTCCATGTGCGAACCGATGCGCACGAAGCCGAGCTGCGTGGCGAGGGCCTGCGACGGCAGGTTGTCCGGGCGGATGCTCATGATGAACTTCCGCACGCCGTGTTCGGTCGTAGCCCAAAGCATCAGGCCCAAAGCCGTTTCCCGCGCGAAGCCCCGTCGTCGCCACGCCGGAAGGACCGTGTAGCCGAACTCCACCGCGCCCGGGGAGAAAGGCTCCAGATACTCGGCACCCGGCGCGGAATGGAACCCCGTCACGCCGATGACCTCGGCCGATTCCCGGAGAACCATCGCCCGCGTCAGCCAGGGCAAGAGCGCCGGATCTTCCTTCAGCTTCGCCAGCCGCATCTGGAACACGTCGGGATAGATCGGCCATTCCTCCGGCAACTTCGCGTCGAGCTGCCGTTCCATTGCCTTCCTATCACCGGCGAGAGACAGAGTGAGCATCTCAGTGGTGAGGGGAACCAGATCCAGTCGTTCAGTGCGGATAACCATTTTGGCGGTGAGGACCGTGCCGCTTGATCAGGCGCTTGCCAATCGCCCTCGGCGTTGGCGAAATTCCTTCCATGAACATCCCGGCCCGTCCGTCCGTGAACCGCCGTTCCTTCCTCAAGCTCGCCGCCGCCGGAGCGGCTGCGGCCGCCGTGTTGCCCGGCGCGTCGTCGTTGGCCGCCGCGGAATCCGTCCGCAAACGCGGCATCAAGCTCGGTTTGGACAACTACGCCGTGCGCGGCATGAAGTGGAAGGCCGATGCGCTCATCGACTACGCGGTGAAGCTGAAGACCGATTCGCTCTTCATCACCGACCTCGACGCCTTCGAGAGCTTCGAGGAGCCCTACCTGGCCGGATTGAAGAAGAAGGCCGCCGACCAGGGCCTCCAGATCCAGCTCGGCACCTGGAGCATCTGCCCGACTTCAAGGGCGTTTAAGAAGAACTGGGGCACGGCTGAGGAACACGGCGCGCTCGCCATCCGCGTGGCCAAGGCGCTCGGTTCGCCCGTGGCCCGCGTCATCCTCGGCACCGGTGAAGACCGTAAAACCGACGGCGGCATCGAGGCGCGCATCGACGACATGGTCAAAGTCTGCAAGGCCCTCAAGAGCCGTTGCGAGAACGCGGGCGTGAAGATCGCCGTGGAAAACCACGCCGGCGACATGCAGGCGAAGGAGCTGGTCACGTTGATCGAGGCGGCGGGCAAATCCTACGTCGGCGCGAACATCGATTCCGGCAACGCGGCTTGGACGATGGAGGACCCCGTTTCCAATCTGGAGATCCTCGGCCGCTACGTCCTCACCACCAGTCTCCGCGACACCATGATCTGGGAGACACCGAAGGGTGCGCAGGCGCAATGGGTCGCGATCGGCGATGGTTGCGTGGACCTGAAGGCCTACTTCGACACCTTCGAGAAACTCTGCCCCGGCGTCCCGGTCCACATCGAGACGATGGCCTACGGCAAGGAGCTGACCTATCTCACGCCGGATTTCTGGAAAGTCTGGCCGAAGTATACGGCGGCCGAGTTCTCCCGCTTCCTCGCGCTGGCCAAGAAGGGCAAACCCGTCCAAGCCGGCAATGCCAACGACGGAGAATTCCAGAAGCAGCTCCTCGAACGCAGCCTGACTTTCTGCAAGGAAACACTCGGGCTCGGATTGAAGGCGTGATCCGGCTTCCACTGCGCCCGCAAACCCGGCGCCGCTCTTCGCCCAGACGGAGCGCGGCCATGACCTGGAAATTCTCCTTCGTCCTTTGGCTTTCGCCCCTTGTCACTGCTTAGCAGCCATTGACCCTGAGCGGCGCATCCGCTACCACCTCCGGCCCTATGGCTTTGGAAACTACTTTGATTTTGTTCAAACCGGATGCGGTCACGAAGAACATGACCGGTCAGGTGCTGGCCCGCTTTGAAGGCGCTGGCCTGAAGATTCGCGGCATCAAGATGATGAAACTCGGCGACGCCGTGCTGAAGGAGCACTACGCCCACATCGCCGACAAACCTTTCTTCCCCAGCGTTCAGGGTTTCATGCAGCAGAGCCCGGTTGTTGCCCTTGCGCTCGAAGGCGAGAACGCGATCGGCCGCGTCCGGGACCTGCTCGGTCCCACCGATTCGAAGGCCGCCGCCAAGGGCACCATCCGCGGCGATCTCGGCGTCGACAAGATGGTCAACGTCTGCCACGCCTCTGATTCGACCGAAGCCGCCGCCGCCGAAGTGAAACGCTTCTTCAAAGGCGACGAAATCTTCGCGTTCTGAGGTCCGCAGTCCTGAAACGAAAATCCAAGCACCGCTGGCCACCGTGGCTGACGGTGCTATTTTTCTGCCCATGCCAACGAATGTTCTCGGCGGTGACCTCAAATGCTGTTGCTCGGATCCGATGACCGGATTCTACCGCGACGGCTACTGCCGGACCGGTCCAGGCGACCACGGGCTGCACACCGTCTGCGCGGTGATGACGGAGGAGTTCCTGGAGTTCTCCGAGGCCGCGGGCAACGACCTGAGCACGCCCAATCCCTTCTACGGTTTCCCCGGCCTCAATCCCGGAGACAAGTGGTGCCTCTGCGTCACGCGCTGGAAGGAAGCCCTTGAGGCCGACTGCGCGCCCAAGGTCGTCCTCGAAGCCACTCACTCTTCCGCCGTGGAGTTTGTCGACCTGGCGGACTTGCAGGCGCACGCGGCCTGACGATCAGTGGCCGCGGTTTGGCCCGCCCAGTTTGCCGCGCTGCTTCCACAGGTCTCTCGGTTTGAAGATGCCTTCCGGCGTGATGATGCCGGTGATGAGTTCGGGCGGAGTCACGTCGAAGCCTGGATTGCGCGCATGGCTGCTGGGGTTGGCGACGCGGACGTAAGCGCGCTTGCCGGTCTTTGGCCTTTGGCCTTCTTGCTTCGGGTTTGCGACCAAGCCCCAAGCACCGAGCACTTCGCTCTCGTGGCGTTCTTCGATGGGGATGTCGAAGCCACGCTTCATCTCCCAGTCGATGGTCGAGAGCGGAATGGCGACGTAGAAGGGGATGCCGTGGCGATGCGCAAGGACGGCCTTGGTGTAGGTGCCGATCTTGTTCGCGACTTCGCCAGTGCGCCCGAGCGTGCGGTCGCTGCCGACGATCACGAGGTCGATCTCGCCACGCTGCATGAGATGGCCGGCGGCGTTGTCGGCGATGATGTGGTGCGGGATGCCCTGCTGGGCGAGTTCCCAGGCGGTGAGCGTCGCGCCCTGGCTGCGCGGGCGGGTCTCATCGCAGAAGACGTGGAACGAACGGCCGGCTTCTTGCGCGGCATACAGAGGTGCGGTGGCGGTGCCGTAGTCGACGAAGGCCAGCCACCCGGCGTTGCAGTGGGTCAGGACGCGCATGCCATCCTTGATGAGCTTCGCGCCGTGTTTGCCGATGGCGCGGCAATGGTCGGCGTCGGAGTTCGCGAACTCCTCGGCCGCGGCGAGCGCGAGCGCCTGCTGTTCCCCGACGCTCTCGCCGGCCGCCATCTCGCGTCGGACGTCGAGCATGGCGTTGAGGGGATCCACGGCGGTGGGACGCGCTTCCTTCAAAGTCAGGAAAACCTCGTCGACGTGCGCCCCGAAGCGTTTCAAGTCCGATCCACGGAAGGCGCGCGCGCCCTGGGCCAGGCCGTAAGCCGCCGTCGCTCCGATGGCCCCAGCGCCGCGCACGACCATGTCGGTGATGGCGGCGGCGGTTTCCTTGTAGGTGCGCGTGCGGAAGATGGTGAACTCATGCGGCAGCAGGCGCTGCTCGATGAGGCAGACTTCGTTCTTGGCGGCGTCGAAGGTGACGGTGCGATGGGGCTGCGTGCGGCCGCGGAGCGTGACGTTCATGGGCTAGAGAAACCACAGGTGCCGCCAATCTGAAGACAGAAAAACGAGTGCCGACGAAGCGGAAGCCTTACGGCTTCTTCTCCGCCGTCTCCTGCTCGATGACGGCGATGACGACGGCGTAGGCGGGGTCGGCGCGGAGCCTTTTCAGATCCTTGTCCCTCTGCATCCACGAGAAATCCCGGTAACCGAGCCGGATGGAACGAAGCAGGGCCTTCAGCGCCTCGTCGATGCGGCCATTAAGCGAGAAGCTGCAGGCGAGGTTGTAGTGCGCCAGCGCGTCATCCGGGTGCAACTGGGTGATCTGCTCGTCGATCTTCAGGCCGTCGGCGATACGTCCGCGCCGTGTGTAGTCGTCGCCAAGGATCTGCAGCGCCGCTTCGTCCTTGGGATCGCGGCGCAGCACGCCCTCGATGAAGCCGATCTCGACATCGAGATCACGCTGCTGCTTCCGGGTGAGCTTGCTGCGGGTTGGCGTCTTCTTTGGCATGCGACGGGACGAACCTTCGTGCGAGTCCACGGCCTGTCGAATTCTTTTTTCCACCAACCGGACATGATCGGGCGGGCGCAGACCACCAGACGGATCGTTCAAGGCACCGGGATCGAAACCGCCGCTTGCCGACCGGGTGCCGCATTGCGACGCTGACGTCGGAAGTCCGCAATGAAACCTCAAACCCTGCTTTCACTGTCCGCAGTCCTTGCAGCCACCGTCTTGTCCGCAGCCGAGGCGCGGCCCCGGCCGGCGACGACTCTTCCCGGCGCAGCCAATGATTCCGAGCCACGGCCGGTCTCCCTCTTCAACGGCCAGGACCTTTCCGCGTGGCGCAAACCCGTCGGTGAATGGATGCCGGTGAAGGCAGTGCTGCTCGGACGGACGAACGAGGCCGTGTTCGCGATCACTCCCGGGCGCGGGGTGATGGTGAACGGTGCCACCGGGAAGACCGTCGATCTCCTGAGCAGCTTCGAGCACGGGGACGTCGAGGCGCATCTCGAGTTCTGTATTCCGAAGGGTTCGAACAGCGGCGTGTATTTCATGGGCCGCTACGAGATCCAGATCTTCGACAGCGCGGGCAAGAAGGTCGTCACCCCGTCGGACTGCGGCGGGATCTACGAACGTTGGAGGGACGGCAAGGGCTTCGAAGGGCACGCTCCCACGGTCAACTCCGCGCGCCGCGCGGGCGACTGGCAAACGCTGGATGTCGTGTTCCGCGCGCCGCGATTCGACGCCATGGCCAAGAAGACGGAGAACGCCAAGTTCGTCAAAGTTTCCCTCAATGGCATGACCATCCACGAGAACGTCGAATGCACGGGCCCGACGCGCTCGGCCAAGTTCGAGAACGAGAAGGACGAGAAGCCCAAGGGCCCCGTCCAACTCCAGGGCGACCACGGTCCCGTGGCCTTCCGCAACCTCCAGTTCCGACCGGTCAAGCTCGACTGAGCCGCTCGCAAAAACTTTCATGGCTTCGCTTCCCACTGATCCGTTTGCCGGGCCCGCCGGCCCCAAGACGACATCCACCGGAGACACGGCCATCATCGGGATGTCCGGATCCGAAGTGACGTCGTTCATGTCGCGCACGGTGCCGACAGCGGAGGGCCAGCGCCTGCTGGAGGACGGCCGGCGGAAGAAGAACTGGAAACGCTGGGGCCCGTATCTCGCCGAGCGCCAGTGGGGCACGGTGAGAGAAGACTATTCCGCGGACGGCACCTGCTGGGACTACCTGCCCCACGAACACGCCCG
>Ga0163144_10012046_pt1 | contig 18232 bp, 15 predicted proteins | sample OliLak19BULKMAT1_FD_123175 | JGI IMG/M metagenome (GOLD analysis project Ga0163144, IMG submission 123175) | Freshwater microbial mat bacterial communities from Lake Vanda, McMurdo Dry Valleys, Antarctica - Oligotrophic Lake LV.19.BULKMAT1 | ecosystem: Environmental > Aquatic > Freshwater >... | reverse complement strand
TCCGGACGTGGCTTGCGGCGGGTCCGGACGGCAGTATTGAAGTAGAGGAACTCTTCACAAATGCGGGCTGGTGCGACCGAGACGGAGCGTTGGACGACTACGGGCCTCGTGTCATTATGGAAGCGGTGATCGCGTGCGGTACACCTGCTGTGCCTCCACGCTTGTTACGGGCGGCCCTCCTCCACCACAATCGCAGTGTGCGACTTCTCGGGATACGACTTGCCGGCCAAAAAGAGCTTGAAGCGCTACCAGTAACAGAGCAGCCAGATCAAGGATACGTCCCCCCGTCAGCTGCCGAGGACGCGCAGTATCAGACCAGTCGCCACAGGTAAGGTTCGCCTCCATCAAGATCGCCGGTAGACAGGCTCAAAAAGAACACACCCTGCAGCGACGAAGCGAAGCAGGGTGTGTTCTTTTCAATCATTTCCTACCGGGACCGTGAGGCTGCGATAGGCACCGCTGCAGGCCGGCGTTCGAATCAACCCTCTCGTTGAATGCTCTCAGAGAGTGGCAGACAGGCGTCTGATGATGACTCGCGTACTGACGTCTCTCCACCGGTCGCCGAGGGAAGATAGCGTCACGAAGACAACCGCGCAAGGGGCCACCCGTGAGAAGAGACGGCGCCGAACGACGTGCCGCAGAGATTCAAGTCTCGGTCAAGAGACGAGCCGCTTCAACGCGCACGCGGCACGACGCTCAGTCTATCGCAACGGAGTCCCTCCTATGCTATCTAGGGGAGCACGGGGCCAGTCACAATGCTGTGTGTAGAGGCCCGATGCGTGGCACCGTGTACAGTATCACATCCGTGGCCCCGCACCCACGCGGCGTTTCTGGCGCACTGCAGTACGACATCCATCCTTTTTACGGGAACTATGGCGAACGGGCCGAGTACGATTGAGCAGCTCACGAGGGAGGCCGCGTCCGGCCTGCATGAATTATGGCGCACGAACTGGTTCGCGGCGGAGGGCATTGGTGCACCTCGGCCAAAGAACGCAGGAGTGCCGCTCGTAGACGTCCCCACCGGGCCCGACCACTCGTGTTGGGTCGATGAAGAAACACAAGACGTGCGGATCGACATTGCCGCTCGCACATTTGCGCAGCTCACCCCATTGTGGCAGCATGAAAACTACGCTGCGGCCACTGTCGTCATCGGAGCGCTCCTAGGGACCTCGCTTCGAACGGTCGAAGAGCTTGGTCACGTGATCCATACAGCATGGCTCGATCGCAATGGAACATACGCCTCAGCGGTCCAACTGCAGCCATATGGCGATTTGCCATGGAGTGAGCAACGGAAAGATCTCGTCCAAGTATTAGTGGCTGCCGGCGTGGTACTTGCCGCGAATGAGTCCAGTCTCGAGCTGCGATCTCGGGTGAGCGAGCTGTCAACCCTTGTGCGAGAGGCGTTGGCAGCAGGAGACGCTATTGGCCAATAGGAACCAACTGGTGCCCTCAAGCACAGCCACACCTTTTTTCTGCAGGAATCCTACCATGCCAACATATCAGATCGGTCGCAGCTTCATTTCACGGATACTCTCGCTGTCTGTTGGAATGGGAGTCGCCGCGTGCTCATCGAGCACCGAGCCGGACGGCCCGCAGATTGTGTCGTTTTCAGCGCAAGCAGCCGCCGGCACAGTGCCGTCCAGTCTTCGACTGACGGACCAAGGCGTCGTTATTCGCGGCACCGTAGAAACTCCCTGTTCGGCATATAGACTACTCCCGCGTCTGAATGCCCAGAGCGGCCGTGTGAACGTCACACTCCGTGGCGAATCAACGGCAGAGATCTGCACAGCCGTTATCGCGCGCTTTGAGTACACGGCCGTTATTCGCGGTATCCAAGGCGGGCCGCAACGATTGACGGTACGACACGAAATCGGCTCGTGGGCTCCAGTCGTCGTACTCGACACGACAGTCGTCGTCCCGTAGGCTCATTGACTAGTGCGACACGAGGCAGGACGAGATCTCGCTTCGTGGTTTCTTTTTGCATCTACACATCCGTACGGTCCGTTTCAGAGAGCTTCGCGCCTCGGTCGAGACGACGGCTGAAAGAGAGAACGGCGCGGTGATCAAACGAGACACGGCCGAAGAGAGGAGCCGTGTGCGGAGACGTATGTCGCTCGATCGGCGGAGAGTCGAATCACGAAAGGATGCGATCTCGTCCGACGCCCCTCTCGATTCGGGGGACGCTGTTGCTCTCGGCTAAAGAGGTCGCACAGCGCAGCACGTTGGCGCGTGACCCTTACCGGCGGGGTGAGGCCGGGCGGGACGGCGTGGGTTGAATCGTTTCAAGAGGAACCGCCACTGCAGCCGTGGTCTTGAAGGGCCGTTGGGCGACACCGCGCAGGTGTACGAGCATGTCTTTCAGTTCCGGTGCGGAATATTCTCCGGCTCCGTACACTTGTCTGGTGTGAAGCGCATTGCGCATGGCCATCAGCGGTGCCTCCCGATAGATCCGGTAAGGAGCGGCTCCCGCTGCTGGGGCGGGGAGCGGTGGCATCTGCTGCATCACGTCTGTGCACAACGCGGCGAAATCGCTTCCACTGAGTGCACTTACGTCGCGGAGAAGCTCTCCAAAATTGACCGGGGTAATTTCTTCGACGGCGAAGAGAGCCGTAATCACGCGTGTGGCCAAGAGGTCAGAGGACATGCGGAAGAGAAGAAAGAGGTGAGACGAAGAGACACCGTGCGTGAGTGAATCCTTGCTGTCTCTATCGTAATATCAGTCGGGGAATTCGGCAACCGCAAACAGACTGATGAGGCGAGCGTGGTTGTTCCCCAGTCCGCGCAGAAATGGCCGTTGCGCCTGCTTGCGGAATCTGACGCGTTGAGCCCCTCAAATTCAGCGAACAGGAGAGTCGATACCACGCAAGGTCTCGTCTGGCGCCCGCGCACGCCCTCTCGACTCAAAGGGAAGCAGGGGACGAGGCGCCGCAACTCTTTCTTCTCGACCGCGTCGACGAAAATTTCTGTTTCGCCACGCATTCACCCACCCGCCTTGCGGCGGGCGTGTCGTTCCCATGGACGGTATTTGTCTTTTGTACACCCGACGTGCGCGAAATACATGGACGATATAGAACGGAGCGTTCTCTATCGTCTACCGATGGGTCCGGCCGTGCTTTGTGATGCGTCCACGCCAATGCTTGCGTTGGCGGAAAGTCGGCACGAACATGGAGTGGTCAAGCAAGCCGGCTAATGAGGCAGGCAGCCGACGAGGCAGGCAACCAACCAAGCCTCGCACGGTGTTCGCACAAAATCGGTCGCCGCGCGGCCCAAGACGTCCCATCCCGCAGTCTCGAAAAAAGATTTCTTCCTGGAGCGTTCAACACGAAGAGACGGTTCCTCGACCGTGGCGTTTCAAAAAGACCAGCCAGTGAGACGGCGTCGTCCGAGAGGAAAAGCCATCGCATCGAGGATCGCACAAAGTGGAGGCGTGAGTTGTTCCCCAGTCCGCCCAGGTTGGTCGTCTCTGAATAATGACGTCGGCCGAAAGACCAGGAATATTGTGAGGATTTAAGGCCGGGCTCGCTGTAGGTTTGCGAAGAAAGAGTCTTGTCTTTGGGATTGGAGGGGTAGGCTAGAAAAACCAAGCTGGCGAAGCAAGGAAAAAAGCAGGCAGGTAGGTAGGTAGGTAGGCAGGTAGGTAGGTAGGTAGGGAGGTAGGTAGGTAGGTAGGTAGGTAGGTAGGTAGGCTTGCGGGCGGCTGGTGTAGTGTTGTATGTTTTATACAACACTGCCATATCTGCTGGATTATCCCTTTTTTTCTCGCATGAACCCCTCGTCTTTTGGAGCGCAGCTCCGCGCCGCCCGCATCAGTCAGCACGGAGAGAGCCTCCGGGCCTTCTGCGCCATGACCGACGTGGATCCGGGCAACTGGAGCCGGCTCGAACGCGGGGATACGGCTCCTCCCGTCGGCGTCGACGCATTGGACCGGCTGAGAAAGGCATTAGGGCTGGGTGTGACCAGCGAGAGCTGGGGTGCGCTGCGGGACGCGGCGGCGATCGATGCGGGCCGATTCCCATCTGATTTGACAGACCCCTCTTATCGGGAGCGCTGGGTGACAGCGGTCCGCTGGGTTCGAACCGGCGTGATGCCTGAGCCGGTGCACTCTCAGGCCGTCACTCCTGTTCCTTGCGGTCCGCCTCTCTCCCCGGTGACACCTGATGAAGGGACACCGGGGATTCCGATGAGACCGCATGCCACACCAGTGCGCCCACTGACGCCGTGTGACAAGCCTGCGATCCCAATGTATCCCGGTGGAACACCTGTCCGTCCGATGACGCCTGGAGGAATACCAGTGATTCCAATGTATCCGGGTGGAACACCTGTGCGTCCGATGATTCCACCGGTGCCGCCGGTGTATCCGGTGTTTCCACCTGTCCCACCGATGTTTCCAACCGTTCCACCGATGTTTCCGACCGTTCCACCAATGTTTCCGACCGTTCCACCAATGTTTCCGACCGTTCCACCAATGTTTCCGACCGTTCCACCAATGTTTCCGAACGCTCCACCGATGTTTCCACCCGTTCCACCGATGTTTCCACCCGGGAGTCCTTTCTATCCGGTGAATCCTAACGGCTCGTGGGAGCCAACCGTGAATCCGTGGTATATTCCCGGGAGCGAACGTTCAGCCCCGGTGATTCCAATTCCACTGCAGCCCAAAAAGCCAACCGCTCCAGAAGTGCCCTTCACCCCGGTGGCTCCATTTCTACCAGTGGCTCCGTTTCGGCCAGTGGCCCCGTTCCTACCGGTAAGTCCACTGAATCCAGTGGTTCCGTTCGCTCCGGGGACAATCCCAATGATGCCAGCCAGCCCTCTGTACCCACTGGGTGGCATGCCCATCCATCATCAAGAGTGGCCTGAGCTTGGAGAACCCGCGTGGCCAGGCGTTGGTGTGCCAGAGAGTGCCGTGACCCAGCAGGAGCAGAATCAAGGGGCGCCAAGCCAAGTAATACCAAATCAAGGTCCCCACAGCCGGGGAGTCCAAGAGCAGGTATCGCCGGCGCAGACTCCGCTGGCTCTATTGGTGCCACGACATGACGTGCCACATCAAGGAGAGCAAAGGCTAGGAGAACCACTGCACGTCGTGCCACATCAAGGAAGACCGCAGAGGACAGAGCAGACTACGGCAAGAGATCCCTTGCTCTCTGAGCAGGCTACAGCGAGAGACCCCTTACCATCGGAACAGACTACAGCGAGAGACCCCTTGCCATCTGGACGGACCACGGCAGAGTCTGATGAGGCGTGGTAGAGATCCTTACGCTAAAGAGAGCAGGAGACTAAGAGAGTAGAAGGATAGATAGAACGAAAGCCCAAGCCCGATTAGAAAACCTCCGGACCGCGAAAGAGCCTGCTCTTCCTCGGCTCGACCGGATCCACACACAGCCCTTCCGTGTGACGACACCTCCACGGTTCGGCACCGGTGAGTAGCCGGGAAGAACACCCAGTGAAGACCCTACCGTAGTTTCCCCTTTTTAACTGACTTGCCATGCTCAACGCGACCGCTGTTGAAAACGCTCCAGAGGCGACGGCTCCTGTGCTCGAAGTGCTCTCTATGGGTGGGGTATCGGTTGATAACTTCTACTCGGCAGATGAAGAGGCACGTCCTCGCCGCGAGCAGGGTACCGCAGTGCCGTCCAATGCCGGTCACCGAGCAGGGCCGCCTGCAGCCAGTTCGGCACTACCTCTCCCCCTGACGCCAGCCCTCGGGCCGACGATTCAAATTCGGCCGAACATCTCCGGGTCCTTATCGGTGGCTTCGCGTCCCTCTCGCCTCGTACCGCTGCGCGAGACCCAAGTCAGAGGGGTGATTGATGGTCATGTCGCGCGCGTGTGGCTGACACAGGTCTTTGAAACGTCGCGAGCCCAGTATCCGAAGGCGATTGAGGCGGCTTACCGCTTTCCCCTCCCGGCTGGTGCGATTGTCACAAGCGTGATGGTGACGTTTGGGGAGACAGAGATTCGAACCGTGTTGAAGCCTACGGACGCAGCCCAAGCGGAGTACTCGGACGCGAAGACTGCTGGAGATCAGGCCGTGCTTGTCCAGCTCACCCCCGAGGCCGGCACCATGAGCCTTTTGATTGCTGGTATCCAGCCGGAGGAGAAGGTGACGATTGAAACCCAGTGGATTGAGTCGGTCCGGCGCGAGCGTGGGTACACCGAGTGGCGTCTACCTGTGACGATTGCGCCCAAGTATCAGCGTCGCGACAGCCCTGCATCTGAGGACCTCGCGCAGCCGCTGGCCCTAGCTGGAGATCCCGGACACACGATGACGCTGCAGATGGTGGTGCGAGGATTGACGCGCGCCTTGGCAGTGACCTCTCCCACCCACGCCTTACAGACCGAGCGAGTGGACACGGGGGTGAAGGTGACACTGAAGCAGGGCGAGATCGTGCCAAACCAAGATATCGTCCTCCAGATGCGCGGCATGCGCTCCGACATGCCTGAGGCCAGACTCGAGCGGGATGTAGACGGAAGTGGGTGGTTGACGGTAGAGGGTATGAGCCCGACCGCGGACGGAGTGGGGTCATGCTTGACGCGTGATGTGATTCTGCTACTAGACCGATCGGGTTCAATGACGGGCCCGAAGTGGGAAGCGGCGACCTGGGCTCTTGACAAGTTTCTCAGCGACTTGACGCCGAGTGACCGCATTGCGATTGGCCTGTTTGAGAACACGGTTGAGTGGCTGAGCAAGGGAGAGTTAGCCACGGCGGACATCATCGCTGGTATCCGTGAGCGCATGAAGAGCGTCATTCCACGCGGTGGCACCGACATGCGTCGGGCTCTGGGCGAAGCGTGTGCGCTGAGTGAGGCGCTGCAGGCGGGAGAAAAGGCGGGAGAGATTGAGATTGAGATTAAGATTAAGATTAAGACTGCGGCTGAGCCCGTGCGTCAGTTGTGGCTCATGACGGATGCAGAAGTCAGCGATGGCTCCATGTTGCGGCAATTGGTAGCCACGATGCGACAGGAACACAATCGCCGCCTCGGTATTCTCTGCATTGATGCAGCCCCAAATACCCCACTCGTGGAAGCATTGGCCCGCGTCGGGCATGGGTGCGCACGATATCTCACAAGCACTCCGACCGACAGTGATGTCACCACGTCTATCGAGGCAGTGATTGCGTCATGGGAAGCCCCAGTGGTGCGCGACGTACGCCTGCGCCTTCCCGAGGGGAGCTCCGTGTCGCAGTGGCCAACGGTGACTCAGCCGCTCGGAGAGGTTGATGTACTGCTTGGAGACTTACCGCCCTCGACTCCGTGGTCTGTAGTCGCCCACATCCCCGCGGGCACCTCTCCGGTGTTTTGCTGGATGAGTGACACATCGCCCGACGCAACGCAAGTGGCCACGAGGGGTACGACGCACGAGACAATCCGGTCCGCCACACAGGACACCGCCGCAATGCCGAACCGCTTTGTGCTGGATATTCAGTCGATCTCTTCGGCGAATGCGGCGCAGGACAACACGATTGTAGGCGCGGTGATGAGTGCGGCCAGTCGCATTGCGATTCTTGAGCGCATTTATAGTCTTGTGGCTCCGTCCGCTGCGTGGCATTCCGGCGTGGAAGGCGGGATGGGGTGGCTTCTTGAAGAAGAACTCAATCTCCTCGGACCTGTGGCGGCGGCAACCCAAGCGTGGGCGACATCGCTGCGCACCTACGCCATGATGACACGCGGAAGTCGCACAACAGGGATGACTCCTGAGACGCTTGCCGCCGGTTTATCTCCACTCCGACCGCCCCTCGTCGGGATGCCGGGGACGACGCGCTCCGCAACGTCGCTGACGAAAGAAAGAGACGCAGACGCAACGCGTGATGACGCACACCAGTCCCTTCTCATCACGCCAGCCCAGCTCGACGCTGCTCGGGTGGAAGGCACCGCGGCGGCCCGTTCGTGGCTCAGTGCGGAGTCTCTGGCATCGAACCTCCCCTCCAGCGTGACAGCCTTTGTGGCGGTGCGGCGTATCGGTACCGCTCCGGCGGAAGAGACGGTTGTAATTGCGAATGCGGCGCCAAGCTCGTCGCGTGACAGTAGAAGCTTGGGGATCTTGTCGAGCACTGCGTTTGGAGCAAGCGGGATCAGTGTGATGGGAATGCGTCGAGGCCTGCCTGCAGCGTCAAGCGCGAACGCGATGTTCTCCGCATCGATCGGGGTATCGAACCACGTGTCAGCCAGTTCGCAGGGACTGCCGCTCCCGGCACGTGGATTCCATGAAGTCCATGAGGCGAGAGACGCACAGCGCTCCTCTCCAAAGAGCCTGAGGAGTCCTGCCTCGCCCGACGTCGCACGGCTCTCTGTCCCCGCGCGTGGTCACGACGTGTCCAGCGACGTATCCAGCGACGTGTCCAGCGACGTATCGAGTACTCTATTGAGTGACGTGCCGAACCTGTTATCTCGTGATTCACAGCTTGCGCCGATCCCTGTTCAAACCCACCACGTCGCGACCGGGCCCACTTCCTTGGTGCCGTCTCCGTGGGAGGTGGTCATTGCTGTGAAGAGTCTACTTCTTTCGGCCTCGTCGCCACTGACAGCGGGCACTCTGCAGTGCGAGACTGGGCGCACCTTTACGCGCCTGTCGATTGCGGGGTCAGAGGGCCTTGAGGCGTTCTCTGAGATTGAGCTGTCGCGTATTACCATTCAGATCTGGCGCGGCACCGCGGCACGACCTGCCTGCAGCGTGAGGCTATCGGATTTGCTTCGACGCGGGTTTCGTCCTATCACACTCACCGTTCAGCCGAGCGAAACATTGCGCATGACAGTCTTGCTCAGTGGTGAGGTGCTTCGTCACGCTACAAGCCAGTCGCTGGTCACGGTGAGGCTCTCCGACGGCTAAAAAAGAGCGCACCGCGGTGAAAAGCTCGGCGATTCTCCCCCGCGAAGAAGCGAGTCCTTCTGTGGGGGAGAATCGTTCGTCGGCTAACTGAAAATCACCGTTCGCTCAGCCCGAAGCGTATGTGACCATTGCCGCTCGCCGCGTTTTGATCGAGACCGCTTCCGTAACAGACAACAACACACGCCTCAAGACTCCAAGGCGTGTGTTGTTGTTCCCCAGTCCGTCGCCGCCTCGGTCTTCCAAAGATCAGTGCGGCTTTTTCTCCACCGAGCAGTACCAACAACCGAGGGAGAGGCTCTAGTGGATGACAGCACGAACTGTACCGGTAAAAGACGAGCTGTGTCGTGGGCTTGGTGCCCAATCTTTTTTCTCTGTGCTCTCTGCGAGGAGTTCTTTTTTAACGGTTTGTTTCACCCGCTGAGGCGTGTAGCCGGTTTGTGTGGGCATCAACCGGGACCCACGCATTCGCGACGTGGCGCGCTGAGTTGTGTGCCATCGACCTTCTGCAGTGCTTGACTGGGTGCGACACCCTTTAGGGTCGAGAGAGCGGGTACAATGGAGCATGTCAGATTCCTCAAGTGACTCACCGATTCGACCCGCGCGACAACGCGAGACGCTCCCAGATCCTGAGGCGCTTTTCGCGCGATTGCGGGCCCATTACGACGAGGTGGTTGGGGAGGGCTCGCCGCGTGACGAAGACGACATCCCATTGGCGTGGGACTTGTCGGAAGCCTCCTACGATGTGACATGGGGATCGGTCGTGCGCAATGCCCGCAATATTGCGTACGGTGTCGCACATACGCTCAAAAACAGAACGCCACCGACCACCCTCGACAGACGACTGCATCAGGAGCACGCGCGCTACAGTCGCCCGATTTCAGGGCTTGCGGCCATTCCCGTGACGCCTGTGTCGAGACCACCGTCTACGTCTCTCCCAACACGGGTCGCTACGTGGCTTCGGCACACACGGCCTGCAGCGCTACAGGCAGACGCCCCCCGCGTTGTGACGACCATAGCCGAGTACGGCGCGTGGGTACAATCCGCCACCCCTGAAGAAGTGGTTGCGTGGCTTGCGCAGCAACCCGCAGAACACCCGGACGCCGCGCCGCTGCGGGAGTATCTGGATTCCATCGCTGTAGATTTCTGCTACACCCCAAGCCAACAGCGGTATACGGATATAGCAAATTTGGTCATGGCGCCCGATCGAGTTTGGGCAATTCGCTTAAAGGCCATGGCCCTGATGCTCATGCCAGAGGTGACGCGCGCAACAGTGACTGCGCTCATGACAGAGGACTTCTCGCAGGGGACACCAGAGACACCGACGGGAGAGAGGGTGTTGTCAACAGCCCTTCCTGTGGAGATGGCCTGCACGGCCCTCTTGCGCAGAAGTCGTCCGATCGCCTCCGTGGATCTTCCGAGCACCACATCGCGGCCGGTTCCGGTATGGCACTCCATGTTTTGGGAAGAAGCGGAAAAAGTCGTCGCGCTGGCTGTGCTTCCACCCCAGCTGCGACCGGTGCGAGAGTGCCCAACGAGCGGGTCGATTGTCTGGCAGGTGCTGTCGGTCCGTCTGCAAGAATTGGCGCAGTGCGCGCAAGAGATGCAAGCCCTCGTGCCACCCCCTCTGCATGGATCAGTGCAGACCACGCACCTCAACCAACGTATCGCAAAACTGATCGATTCGGTGGGCGTCGAAATGCGAGACCATGAAGATCTTCACTCTGTCGGAACTCGCGCCGATTGGCAGCTGCTGCTCACGCGCCTTGATCAGACGCCGATGCTTGCAGAATATTCGCTCCGTTTTACGATGCATATTCTGCAGCAATCGCGTGTCCCCGCCGATGACACACGACAGTCGTCTCCGCCCCGACTCTCGCACATCGAGACACATCGCAGGGTGGCGGCCCGTCATTTTCGCACCGTGACGGAGGGCTATCGCTTGGCCCTCCGCCACCTCCTCCGTGTCTATCCGTCGTACGAAGAGGCTCCGGCTTGTCGTGAGGCGATTATTCGAAAGTTTCTCGAGCGCTCCATGGCGCCGTCTCTCGATATCTCTCTCGCCACGCGCGTCCTTGTGCGCGATCTCGCCCGCTGGCTTCCCCCCTCGCACGAACAGTGTGCAAGGGCACTCGCGCAATGGTGTGTTAATGAAGTCACCCCGCCCGATCCGACCATGCAGCCGCTCGGGCACGTGGGCCGCCAACACCCGTGGCGTCGAGCCGGAGACCCACGACTCACCGTGCCCGGCATCCGTGAAGCTCTCGACAAGTATGCGCAGCGACAACAGAGACCGCTAACCCTCGGGCTCGCCGCCGATTTGTATGTGCGATCGCTCGACAAGCCGTCGCGTCGAGCCTTGGCACAGGGTGTTCCTCTCTGGGCGGCGCTGTGGGACGGTGCGCCAGCGTTTCGCTTGATGCTTCGAGCCTGCTCTCGCGAGGTGTGTGTCTCGGCCCCGTCGGCGTTTTGGTCGAAAGCCTTGCAGAGCGAAGAGCGCTCGGATCGGGAGTTTTGGATTCGCCGTTTCGGAGAAGTCCGCGCCATTCAGGCGGTACAGCCGTCCGCGTGTATGAATCCCGCAACATCACGATAGACGTTCAATCTGCAGCACGGCGTCGACGTCGCCGTGCTCATCAACGAGACGGCGGCGAAGGGGAAATTCGCTCGCCCAGAGCGCCGAGGTACGACACGAGCGCATCTGCCGCGTCTCCTAGGGTAAAAAAGGAAAAACCCCCGCGGCGCAATCGGTAGCGAGGTCTGCTACACAAAAGCGGGGGGGTTATAATCCTTCTCAAGGATACCTGGTGCGGCACGCAAACGCAACCCCCTGTGGTCGTTTCTGCCCCGAGGGGTTGCGGACGCCGGAGTCTGGTGTGTGCCAAAGATTCCTCGACCCTTCAGGAGACGGTCGCCCGTCGGGCGTCGCCGTGGGGGAGGACGTGTGCGTCGGTGGTGTCTCAGCTAGCGAGGTGGACTGTGTTGGATGTGGTCCGGCGGTGGCACGTGTTCTGTGCTCCTGTCCACGGAGCCGGTTTGTGCCGCATCACGCAATCGGCCAATTGCACAAATAGCCGCAGTGCGAATATCGCGATTGGGGTGGGACAGGAACGGGGCCATATCGAGCGCCGACACCGTTGGCGGCAATGGCTCCCGTGTGAAGGCATGGACAAACACCTGAACCGCATTGACGTGAGACACGAGACAGGTTGCGATGAGGTGATACGACGAGGCGACGGGAATAATCCCGAGGCGGAGGGCTTTAAGGATCGGAATCAGCAATTCAGATTGGTGCAGTTCGACAAAGTCTGACCGTGATGCTTGCTGCGCAAGGAGTGAGAGAAACGAGGGAAACGCCAGCAGCTCCGGGAGACATTTTTGTGTCGCAGCGGACCACTGTCGAAAGACGAGGCCCTTCAGTACGGCTTGTTCGCCACTGTGCGCCGGGACGGTCTTTTCGTCGTCCCACTCGTGCGTGCGTGAGTGGGAGACCCATCGCTCTAAGAGGATCGACGTAACAGGGAATTCCAAGACGACATGGGAAACCAAGTCAGTATTACTCCACGTTGCCTGCGTCCAGCAGATCGCGTCGAGCTCCTGCGCCGTCAAGGGGCGAGGAATCCGCGGCGGACCATCTAGGGAATACTCAGTTGAGACATGCTGCATATCAGGCCGAAGACGAAAGAACCGATCCCACTCCTCAAGCCGTGCCTGCGCGGTGTGTGCGCTGTCGAGCGAGCGAAGGGAAGAGGACGGAGGCTGTGGCATACGAGCAGAATACGGTGCGATGCGGGCTCGCGAGGCGACCATCCGCGTTCGGCGAAGTAACTCGTCTCAACTTCTCACCAGACGCACCGCCATCCCTTGAGTATCCAAGCGGTGGACGCCTTCTGGCGTTGCAGCAGGATACCCCAGAAGCCTACGCCGCGAAATTCATGATATGACAGGGCAGCGAGCGGACGTCGGGTAGCGTCGTGCAACCCGAAGCGTCGTGCCTATCCCGTCCCATTCACGCCGTAAAGTGAAGAGATACTTCTCTCCCGCGCCTCCCGTCTTCCCCTTGAGCTCACAGCAGCCCGTAATCAGCGCGTGCCCCGGTGGCTACCTCCGCGGTGGCTGGGCCGGGCGGATGATGCGACTGGTGCGACTGGTGCGGAGGGATCTGCCGATCTCTCAGACGTGCTCTGGGTGTCTCAGGCGACGTCTCTCACAGGGGTATTGGCCTCGGTCCAAGGCGACGACCGCCGCGCCGGGATTATTTGCGAGGAAGACATGCAGACCGCGCTACGAGGGTTGTCGCCGATGCTGGTTCCCCACTGGCAAGCGCTGCTGACGGGTGGCCACCCCGGAATCCCGACGTCCGTACACGTACACACGTCCGCCCGAGAGACTGGGCTGGCGGTGCTCCCGCCACGGTCAGACACCGCGGGCTGGACGGCCTTGATGTCGCAGCCGTCATTTTTTCAACTCGTGGCCGCGGCCGCCCTGCTCGAAACCACGGCGCGCCCGAGGCAGATTGAAAGATTGGAGACGTTTGACATCCTCCCCGTCGTGAACGGCGGGGATTCCTACGGCGCTACGCATGAGAAACCTCGTACATAGTCGCTTCGGTGGGTTCCTGCTTCATTGAGGCTTGTTTCGTCGTGATCTTGCGACCATCGTGGTCACTTGGGACGAGGGCACGTTTCCCGAGATGACGTGATATCTCAAGACGGCAGCCAAGCTCTCTTTGTCTGCGAGGAGGGCGTTCAGGTCATTTGCCGGAATCTTGGCAAAGGCTTCGTCGGTGGGCGCAAGTACCGTAAACGGCCCTGCTCCTTTTAGCGTCTCGACCAGTCCTGCCTCGGTCAGGGCTTTCGCCAGCGTATTGAATGTTCCGGCACTAACAGCCGTTTCGATAATGTCTTTAGTCATTGATGTTTCTTGGGTCATGGGGATTGGGGGGACGGTCATGGTCGTTGTTGTGTCGTTCACGACGGCGTTTTCCTCTCGCGCCTTATAACTACAGGCTGAGAGAAGAATCAGTGAAGCGATGGTCAGTGTGCACTGCATGGGTTGTGCTCCTATAGAATGAGAACCTTACAATCTGTCAGGGTAAGCATTGGATTGGGCCGCCACGTTCTTTCCGGAAACTTTCGCCTAGACTTCCGTCGAGTGAGATCGCGTAAACCCCGGCATTTAAATGACACGGGGTTGTTCTGATTTTTATTTGACGCTTTTGGAGTCAAATCAAGAGACAACGAAAACTACGAAACAAGGCTCCGGCGCGGGGGGGGAAGACGCAGGTATCCTGACCCCTTCTTCCCAGAACCATTATCCGATCCCCTCAGGGGCGCATCCGCGCAGTAATAGCACAGTACAAGGCTAGTGAGGAGGAGGCGGTTGTTCCCCAGTCCGGCGGGCGCCTCGGCATGTCGCATGATGTGTCCGCTTCGCGACAGTCTCTGCGAGGGGGTCTCCGTGAAGCCTCGATCCGAACAGGAGCGGGGTTCTCTCTGCGGCCGCCACGGAGTCGGCGGCAGACGGAACTGCAGAACGATCTCGCGTCTCGTATTGCCCGACTCCCGCACGGTATAGTAACACCATGATTACACTTGGGGTGTCTCACGGTCCGCTCGAGCCTGCGCACGCCGAGCGTTGGGCACAAATGCATGCGAGCTTGGAAGCTCCGGATCGCACGCCACTGATCGCCGAGCGCCTTGGTCACTCCTACCAATACCTGCTAGACACGAGTTGGGCGGCAGAAGGGCCTATTTCGAAACACCCAGAAATGACGCCCTACGTAGGCAATAAGGTCAGCGACCGATTGATGGCCCAAATTCTCGCGGAAGAGGGGGAGGCTGGCTTTGTTCGGGTGGCGAGCATTCCTCGTTTACGCCTTGGCGGGCGCAATGGAGAGCAGACGATTACGTGGTTATGGGAATATGCGCTCTCGCAGCGTCCGTCCGGCGTGATGTGGACGCAGTCGTGCGAGACGATGAACACGTATTGGGGCTGGTGGCGTCCTGGAACACGCCCGCTCGCCTCGTGGCCGACCCACGCTCAACGTATCAAGCTCGGCTTGCCTGAACATCCAACAGCTGAAGAGGTGTACGCGGTCATGCCGCGCCCGCCGCGCCCCGCCCTGCTTGACTCGCTCGCTGCGCGTGCCGATGTGGCCGAGCTCCGGCCGCTTGAGGCGGAGCAGATGGTCAAGTCCAGTCGTTTTTTTGAATACGCGAGGGAGTGGCTTGTTCAGTGCGATCCTGTAGAACGTCGTCACTTGTTGGCATGGGCACGGAGTTCCATGTTGCGAGTGCGAGTGTTGGATGCTACCTCTGACCCGTCTGCAGCAGATCTGCGGCATTTGCGTTCTACAGAATGGAACCTCGTGCTGAAAACGGTGACCAATCCATCTCCCCTCGTGATTGAGACCGCGTGGCACTGGGTCAATGGCAAAGTGGCCGAGATGGAAGATCCCCGATGCCAAGAAAACCTGACAAGCCGCAATCCCCAAGTCGTTCAGGGAGAAACGCGGCAGTTCAGTGACATGATTCGCCGTCTCATGAGTCATCCATTACCGGGTGAGACTCCACCAGCGCGAGCCGCCGTGTGGAAGTGGCTCAAGTCGCCTCCTTCAAGTTCTGCGCAGGCCGCTGAGACGATGCGACTCTTTGCGTGGGAGGTGTGGAGTGACCCCAATATTCTTCGCACCCGAGATGAGACGGCGACCTTGGTGCGCACCAGCACGCGGTCGGCGGAGTGGGAGCGCCTTGTGGCGTCTCACGATGTGACACGGGACGAGCGACTGCAGCTGATGCGATGGCTAAAAGAAGGGGAGCGCACAGTACGTCGCACGACGCATGGTGTCTATCCCACGGAGCAGATCGGCGGGCGAGCAAGCTATGAAGAAGTGGCCCGGCGCCTTGAGTACTTGCCTGTCACGGATGCAGATCCCGAACTGTTTCTGGCATTGGCAAGTATCAGCGCTCCGACACAGCAAGTGCGGATGGCAACACGCACCGAGAATGAGCGCTTGCGTCAATCGATCCTTGAGCTTGTTTTTCAATCTCCATTTGAGACGGTGACCACCCTGTTGAAGCAAGAAATGAATCGTCCCTTGCTGCAGTATATTTCCCCGACGATGGTTCGACCGCTCTTGCTACATCAAGACCGGGAAGTTCGTGTGTGGGCGGCCAAGATGATTGGAAAGGCATCCGACGCCAAACAGGAAGGTTTGTCCGTCACGCCTCGCCTTCCAACACACTCCATTCGCAAGAACCTCCGCCGCATTCTTTGAATCGTACGTGAGAGAATCTGTGCTTCGCGAGGCGCCTCTGGTCAGAGATTCTTCTCTGTTTGAATTGCGGCGTCATTATCGTGCTAAGAGGCTCTCGCCACCGCTTCGGCAGTAGCTTCGTTTCTTGCCGCGAGGTGCCAGTCGGCGATGATGCCGCCTGGCAGCTTGGTTGAAGACTGCTCCGTAGACTCCATCATCTGACCACACGACTGAAAAACTTCGACTGCGTGGCCCATTTGTCTCATTCTTGTGGCCAAAACAGCGGCGAGCTGCGGTTTATCTTCAACGAGCCACAGACTGAGAGCTACACTTTCGCCAAGGGCGTGGCCTGCGTCCAGCAGAGCGCGTCAAGCTCCTGCGCCGTCAAGGGGCGAGGAATCCGCGGCGGACCATCTGGGGAATACTCAGCTGAGACACGCTGCATATCAGGCCGAAGACGAAAGAACCGATCCCACTCCTCAAGCCGTGCCCGCGCCGTGTGTGGTGTCGAGCGAGCGAAGGGAAGAGGGCGGAGGCTGTGGCATACGGACAGACTACGGCGCGATGCGGGGCCACACGGCGACCATCCGCATTCGGCGACGTCACTCGTCTTGAATTCTCACCAGACGCACCGCCAGCGATTGACAAGACAAGCGCTGGAAGCCTTCGTGTGTTGCGGCAGACCCCCAGAGGCGTGCTCTGCGAAATTCATGATGTGGCGCAGTGCGGCGAGCGGTAGGGCGCGGACGTCGGGTGACGTCGTGCGATTCGAGCCGAAGCGCCTCTCCCGTCCCATTCACGCCGTAGGGTAAAGGAATGCCTCTCTCCTACGCCTCCCGTCTTCCCCTTGAGCTCACGGCGGCCCGCAATCAGCGCGTGCCCCAGTGGTTGCCTCCGCGGTGGCGGGGCCGGGCGGATGATGCAACAGGAGCGCAGGGACGTGCCGATCTTTCAGACGTACTCTGGGTGTCGCAGGCTGCGTCTCTCACAGGGGCACTGGCCTCAGTCCACGGCGACGACCGCCGCGCCGGGATGATTTGTGAGGAAGACCTGCAGGCCGCGCTACGAGGGCTGTCGCCGATGCTGGCTCCCCATTGGCAAACGCTGCTGACGGGTGACCACCCCGAAATCCCGACCTCCATACGCACGTCCGCCCGGGAGACTGGGCTGGCGGTGCTCCCGCCACTGTCAGACGCCGCGGGCTGGACGGCCTTGATGTCGCAGCCTTCATTTTTTCAACTCGTGGCCGCGGCCGCACTGCTCGACACCGCGGCGCGCCCGATGCAGATTGAAAGCGTGGAGACGTATCAAAACCCCGGCGACGAGACGACCCTGCCGAAGGGATTTGGGACAGTGTGCGACGAAATTGAATTGTATTCGTCAGTGCATACGCATTGGGTGCTGGCTCGCCCGATCATCCGACGTCGGTTGGTGAGGCACCTGCTGCGGACCCTCACTGCCCTTCCGCCAGAGGAGGTGTGTACTCCTATTTTGGGGTCACTGGGTCTGTTTATCAATGCGATGATTTGCGACATTGGGGATTGGAGCGGACACAGTGCAAGCGTGTATGAGGACTTGACGCGCCGTGAGCTTCGGCAGGTATTGCTGCGTGGATTCCGGGCACCGCCCACGTCCGCCACTGCTGACGATCCGGCGGTGTGTGCGGCGCAGTACGTGTGCGAGACACGGGAGCTATTTCATCGAAGTGACCCATCCACGTGGCCACCGAGTCTGCTCAAAGCCGGATTAGCCAGTCACGACCGCGAGCTGCGCATTAGCGCGCTGCGCGCGTGTAGTCGCCGCACTCTGGCGTCTCGCGCAGCCAGCGTCCCGTGACGGTGGCGTTGTCCCTCGGCTAGAGGCTCCGCTCTCGTGGCGGATGGGCGGGCGATGGCTTTCCGCTGACGGTGATTTGCGTGGGGATGAGATCGGCCTGTGTATGCGCTGCAATGACACAGGCATCGATCGGATCATACCCGCGCGTCGTGCCGTAGAGTGCGACGGATACTTCGATGAGGTGGGCTAGAATCAGCGGGAGATGTCCCTCAAGGGATTCCCGCAGTTGCCTCTCGCCTAGAGTCAGGCCATTGAGGCCCAAGAGGATGTGGTAAAAGACGTCTGGGTTACTCACATTGGGCCACGCCATGGGGGTT
>Ga0163144_10012045_pt1 | contig 18234 bp, 14 predicted proteins | sample OliLak19BULKMAT1_FD_123175 | JGI IMG/M metagenome (GOLD analysis project Ga0163144, IMG submission 123175) | Freshwater microbial mat bacterial communities from Lake Vanda, McMurdo Dry Valleys, Antarctica - Oligotrophic Lake LV.19.BULKMAT1 | ecosystem: Environmental > Aquatic > Freshwater >... | reverse complement strand
GATTGAGCCGGGATACCCCCGCGTGTGTTTCCGCGCAGGCTTTTTCGCAGTTGTCACAACCCACACATAGCGATTCGTCGATGATCAGGGTATCGGTCGCTTCGCCAAGACCCTGGCCCATGAGGAAGCGCATCAGAGAGCTGGATTCCTGACGCACTTCCATCTGCGATGCCGCGAGCAGACTCTCGCTGACCCGTTGCTGCAGGCTTTCGACCTTTGCACCACGCTTGCTCATCAGGGCGAGGAAATTCTTGCGATCAATCTCGATGGTCTCGGAGGCAACCGTGGCGGTTGCGGTTTCCCGACGCACCGAATCGCCCATCAGTGCCATCTGGCCCACCAGTTCGCCGGCGCGCAGTTCTGCAACCAGGGTTTCGGTATGGCCACCGTCACTTTTTGGATGATCAACCGCGCGTGTCAGCGTCACGGACCCCCTGCGCATCAGATGCATCACTGCACCCAGATCGTTCTGCTTGTACAGCGTCTGGCCGGCCTTGAATTGACGGATGGTGCAGGCGAGCGCGATGTCCCTCAGTTCCGCAAACGTGGCATCGGGTGCAAAGTGACGGCGCAGTTCGCGAACCACAAAGATCCAGTCGACTCCGGCGCGGACTTCCTCGTTGGAATTGAGAAGTTTCACCATGGTTCGCCGCGGTGTTTCGATCAGGATACAACCCGCACCAGCCTTGGCGCTGTCGATACGCGGCCTGCCGCTGATAAGGCTCGATTCGCCAAAAAACTGGCCGCGCTCAAGTATCCGCGTGACGCCATCATCTTCGAGGCTGACTTCCCCTTCGATGATGGTGAAAAACGATGCCGCATACTCACCCTGCCGGTAGAGGAAATCACCTTCCCGAATGAGATTTGCCATGCGAGGCTGCGGATTTTTATCGGCCAGCTTTTTCTTCAGTTCAGCAAGTTTTGCCTGCGCTTCATCCAGCAACGGGCCGGCTGGATAGGAGACCATCACGTTGCTTTCGATCAACAGCTCGCGAAAGGTCAGCGAATTCAATTGCCGGAACATCGGAATACGCTGCTGAAAGAGGGTCAGCAGATCATCGACTTCGCGCATGAACGGCATACTGTGGAACTGGTATTCCAGCAGCGGATGATCGGCCGGTTTGACCATGTTGCCGCGAATAAACTCGACGACATCGTAACCCTGGTTCATCGCCTGCTTGATCAGCGGATAACCGGCCAGCGCACCGATGATGTACAAACCTTTGACGTTCGTTTCGTAGGTACGTGACAGTTCCGGGATCGCATCAGGTTTGTCATTCGGGAAGACCACACCGACGGCTTCGACAAATTTGCGGGGTGGTACCCCGCCGAGACGTGCGATGACCCGGTGGCAAGGAACTACTTTCTCACCCTCAGGTGTATTGAACGTGACGCAGATCGGGGTCGGGCCGTCCGGTGTTTCGACGACTTCCTTGATGCTGCTTTCATAGAGGCAGTCAAACGGCAGGTTGGGGTTGTTGATTGCCGCCAGCACCGCGTTCAGGTTGCCATCTTTTGCGCGGCTGAATTCAGCGCCCCGGTTGACGATGATGATGCGGTTCTGCCTGGAAAGACCGATGGCGTTTTCGATGGCCGCGTCGCCGGCGCCAACCACGATGATGGTTTCGCCTTTGAACTCGTCCGGATCATCAAGCTGGTATTGCACCAAGAGGAGATTCTCTCCTGCTGCACCAAGTTTGCGCGGGTTGCCAGCAGTACCGATGCCAAGAATGACGTTGTCTGCGGTGACCGTGCTGCCATCAGCGATATGCACCGTGAACAGGTGATCCTTGCAGGTGACCTTGGTGACCTCCGCACCATAGCGGACGTTCACCCCCTGCGCTGCAAGCCCTTCCTGCCAACCACCGAGGATGGACTCGCGTGTACCCGCCTGAAAATGGAAATCACTGCGCAGATCAAGAAAGCCGGGCTCAGCCATGACGTGCTTGCCCTTCTGATACTGCTGGATGGTCTTCGCGTGTGCGCTGAACCCTTCAAGAAGAATATGCGCGGGAGAAGACACACCGGCTTCGCGATCATGGAATTGAGCACGAGCAGCCGCACTCAGACCACCAGGGCCTGAGCCGATAATGGCGATTCGGTAATGGTTATTGTTGCCGTCCTGGTCCGGTTTCATTCCGGCCTGCTCCCTGCGTCCCCCGACGTTCCACAGTCTACTCAATGAGCGCGGTATGTGAAGTCCGATTCTGCGTCACATGCAATCTATGGCACTTGAACTTAACTACGGTGATGTCACGTAATTTCGCTGGCCGCGTTCGCGACTGGCTCACCCGGGGTTGGCAGGAGTACGCTTGGCCAACGTTGGGATGGCTGGGTCGCCTGCCTGCTGACCACCTGTCGGTCGCAGATCGATGGGTGACTGCGGCTCATGCATCGACAAACGCACGCCTCTAACCAGACACCAGACCAGTTCTACAAACAAGGAAGGAAGCACCAATCATGAGCACGCACGACGAAGCCATCGAACACTTCATGCAGGGTTTGATCCGGCGCAATCCGAATGAAACCGAATTCCATCAGGCGGTACATGAAGTTGCCACTGACATCGTTCCGTTCATCGCCGACAAGCCACGCTACAAGGAGATGCAGATCCTCGAGCGGCTTTCCGAACCGGATCGCATCGTCATCTTCCGCGTCAGCTGGCAGGACGACGCCGGCAACGTGCGCGTCAATCGTGGTATGCGCATTCAGTGGAACAATGCGATTGGTCCATACAAGGGCGGCATCCGGTTCCATCCTTCCGTGAACCAGAGCATTCTCAAATTCCTCGGGTTTGAACAGACCTTCAAGAACAGCCTTACCAGTCTGCCAATGGGCGGTGCCAAAGGTGGCTCGGACTTCAATCCAAAAGGCAAGAGCGACGCTGAAGTCATGCGATTCTGCCAGGCCTTCATGACTGAACTGTCGCGCCACATCGGCCCGGATACCGACGTACCGGCAGGTGATATCGGGGTTGGCGCACGCGAGGTCGGCTACATGTTCGGCCAATACAAACGTCTGGTAAATCGCTTCGAAGGTGTGCTCACCGGCAAAGCACTCGAATTTGGCGGCAGTCAGATCCGCACCGAAGCCACTGGTTATGGCGCGGTGTACATGATGAATAACATGATGGCGCACCGGGGTGAGAGCCTCGAAGGTCGAACCTGCCTGGTATCGGGGTCCGGCAACGTCGCGACCTACACCGTGGAAAAACTGAACCAGCTGGGCGCCAGGGTCGTGACAATGTCGGATTCCGACGGCTTCATCTATGACAAGGCCGGCATCAACGCCGAGAAACTCGCCTGGGTAAACGAACTGAAAAACGTCAAACGCGGCCGTATCAAGGAATACGTGGACAAATTTGGCGGTGAATACCACGACGCCAGGCGTCCATGGGTTGTTCCGTGTGACCTCGCCTTCCCCTGCGCTACCCAGAACGAGATCGAGGCCGCCGATGCCAGGGCGCTCATCAAAGGTGGCTGCAAGGCCATCTCGGAAGGTGCCAACATGCCTACCGACCCGGAATCGATCGCCATTCTGCGCCTGGCGAAAATCCTGCATGCACCATCGAAAGCAGCCAACGCGGGTGGTGTCGCAGTCTCAGGCCTGGAAATGAGCCAGAACAGCCTGCGCATTTCCTGGGATCGTGCAGAAGTTGATCAACGTCTGCAAGGCATCATGAAGCGTATTCACGAGCAATGTGTGACGTATGGCGAGACAAAGGATGGCATCGACTACTTCAAGGGCGCCAACGTGGCGGGCTTTGTGAAGGTTGCAAGTGCCATGCTGGCATACGGCGTACTCTGACACAGCTCAACTGGAATGGGAGCCACTGCTGCTGGATCGCGGCGGCTCCTGCTATTCAACCATTTTGCGCAATTGCAGGACGGCAGCTTCCATCGCCTTGCGGATGAAGGGTTCCACCGCAATCGGGTCTACTTCAGTCGTCCAGACCAGGCGTGTCCCTGACACGATCCCTTCGAGGCGGATCGACGCGCGGTGAGACCGGAGCGGCGGGCGCGATTCGATCACGGCATAGTCGATACACATCTCCTCGTCATGGACCCGATGGATCTTCTCGGCTACCTCTCCCGCACCGGCCATCGTCATGCGGCGAACGTCGCCATCCATCTGACAAGCTGTCACACCGGGCACCCAGTCGCTGCGACCAGGCGCGCCGACAATCGCCCAGAGGACAGACGGCGTGCAGGACAACTCTGCTTCGTATCGTATCGACATAGCCTACCTTCCACCTTCCGTCAAATCAGCGGGAGCAACACCGGAACCTGCAGGAGCGCTGTTTTATACCAGGACTTGTGGGAGCGATCTCCTGATCGAGAACCAGTGCCCCTGTCAATCGCGGTCAGAGACCGCTCCCACAATGTTCTGGATCGCATCGATTCTACCGGGCCACACGAAAACCGGTGTTCACATCCCGAAGATTCGACGACAGCCAATTGCGATAGGCAATTCGCAGGAAGGATGGATTGTTCAGCCACGAACCACCCCGCAAAATACGCGATGAACAGTTGCCGGTCAGACGAGCCGAGCCATCCGCCGGAGCGCCTGCGTAACCTTCCTGCCAACAGTCCTGGACCCACTCCCAGACATTCCCATGCATGTCATGCAGACCAAACTTGTTGGCCGCGAAGGTGCCAACCGGTGACGTACGATCACCGTCAAAGTTACTGCCGCAGCCCGTGCAGTTCGCAAGACCAAAGCCGACTTCATTGCCCCACAGATAAACCGTGCTGGTGCCCGCGCGGGCGGCGTATTCCCACTCTGCTTCAGTCGGCAGTCGATACGGTTCGCCCGTCTGTTTGGCAAGCCAGGTGACAAACGCGTTGGCGTCCTCCCAGTTCACGTTGATCACGGGCCGATTGCCTCGCCCCCATCCCTTGTCGTCAGGTTTGGCACGACGGGTGGCGGTTGCAAAGGCATCATATTGATCAAACGTAACCTCGTATCTGCTCAGGTCGAAACCTTTGACATCGACGGTGTGCACCGGTTTCTCTGCATCCAGGCAGGCAGTATCGGGCGCTCCGCATCCCATGCTGAAGGCGCCTCCTGCAATGGCCACCATCTCGGGTTTTGCACGCGGGACAAGATTCTTGATATCGCTCGCTGCCGCCACCTCGGCCGCCTTCTGCAGCGCTGCTTCCTTGCGCTTCTGTTCCGCTGCCAGTTCGGCCGCAACTCGTGTGTCTGCTTCAGCACGGGCTCGTGCGTCTACCTCAGCACGTACCCGTGCGTCCTCTTCGGCACGTGCCGCCTCGGCGAGTCGTTGCTGTTCGGGATCAGGCGCAATCACGACCGGGGCGGGCCTGGCAACCACCGCTGACTCGGCTGCCGGTGTTTTCACTTCCGCATTCAAAGGTTGCTTCGGCTCCTGGGTGGCTACAGTCTCTCGCGCAGAAACCTCTTCAGGTTCACTGTCCCGGGCTTCCGCCGATTCCTGCTCATTTGTGTCGGACTTCTTGTCATCGTCTGGCAAAACACGCGTGTCTTCTCCGACCGGTTTATCCTGATTCTCAACGACCGCAGGCGTGTCCTTGTCTGCCGACACCGTCGCCCCAGGCTTCAGATAGATCCATGCCGCGGTCCCACCGCCCAGCACCAACACCGCCAGCATGGTAACCAGTGCCAGGCGATTGCTGCCGGGTACCACGTCCGGCTTTGGCGGCGGCAGCACCATTGTCTTGTCCATGGTCGCCTGCATGCGGTCCATGGCCCGATCCAGCCCGGCGCTGAACTCCATCGCACTCTGGTATCGATCTTTCATGTCCCTGGCCGTGCCTTTCAGGATCACGCCCTGTAGTTCCTCACTGATCTTTGCGTTGAATGAACGAGGCATCGGCATCGGGTCTGACAAGCTTTTCAACACCACCGCCATGGGTGTATCGGCTTCAAAGGGAGTGTGCCCGGTCAGCATCTCGAAGAGCACAACACTGAGCGCGTAGATATCGGTCGGTGGGCCAACCTCCAGAGCCCTGGACTGTTCCGGCGCCATGTAGGCCGGCGTACCTATCAGGTGTCCGGTCTGGGTGATCTTGGCGTCGCTGGTGATCAGCTTCGCAATGCCAAAGTCCATGAGCACCGGCCGGCCGCGCGTATCCACCATGATGTTGTCGGGCTTGATGTCCCGGTGAATCAGACCGCGGTCATGGGCATAAGCCAGCGCACCGGCGATGGATTTGACGAGCGCAACACTGCGATCGATGGACATCTCTCCGTCCTGCTTGAGGATATCCTTCAGGGAGCGGCCTTCAACGAGCTCCATGACCATGTAGTAACGGTCTTCACTGGCGCCGAAGTCATGGATGCCGATGATGTTTGGATGCTGGAGTCGAGCCACCCCCTGCGCCTCCTTCAGGAACCGGGCACGAAAATCTTCCGACATGCCAAGTTCGGGACGGATGAACTTGATCGCCCGGTAGACTTCCAGATCCTTGTGAAACGCCTTGTAGACTTCGGCCATACCGCCGCGCCCAAGGCGCTCGGTAATCAGGTACGGGCCGACAGTCTGCCCGATCAGCTCTGCCATGTGAAACTGCCTTTGTTCAGCATCTTGTTAAATGCATATCCCCGCAGACCAGCGATGCTATACAGATCTATAGCCCGCATTATTCATGAATTGCCTACTGCAGTCGCCGATAGCAGCGAAAACACCGGGTGTGCTCCTTCCGCGTAACCATGCGTTTTCACTACTCTCGTCACCCTCGCGACGAACCTTCATGAATATTCCAGGCTAGTCGACCACGTCGACCCGCCACTTGTAGCTGCCGAGCGTGCGTCCATTGTTGACCAGCAGCAGCCGGACATCATAGGTACCCACATCCAGGGATTTCATTTGCGGGATGCGCTGCTTGGACTTGAAGGTGCCCGGAGTGCGTGTCGCAGTGTGGACAACCTCCCGCTTCACCAGCACACCGTCACGTAGTACTTCGACCACTTCTTCTACCGTGACATTCCTGTCGCCGTTCGGACCAACGGCCAGCGTAAACGCACCGTTGTACCCGGCGTCGCGGGAGAATCGCCCTTTACCCTGTTTTTCGTGCACGCTGACTTTCAGCACGTTGATCCTTGATGAACCACCGCTGCTCGCAGTGGATGACGGCTGGACACGAGCCGGCTGGCTGGGTGCGGCCTCAGCCCTTGGCTGCGTCGGGGAGGTCTGTCGCGGGGGGCGCGAAGACTGGGTCTGCGGTGCGGTTTGTCGTGCGGTTTGTGATGCGGTTTGTGATGTTGGCACGGTAGAAACGTTCATTGGCGGCGCGGTGTTCAAAGCTCCAGGCGCTGGATTGATCACCGTGCCGTCGGCAAGTGTCACTGGCCCAACCGGTGGAGTCCCGGGCTGGCCAGAGGAAAGTCCGATGCCAATCATGGATGGATCTGGCAGCGATGAATTGTCCAGACCCGTGCCGGTGGGTGGCTGGCCACCCATTGCGGTACTGCCCGGAAACTGGCCCTGATTTGTCCCACCGGGCGACGCAGTGAGCGGCGGTGTCGGGTCCGGAGTTGATGGAGACAACGCAGCCCACACCCCAACCAGCAGCAGGGCGGCCACCGCTGCGCCTGTTGCAATCTGTTGAGGACGCATGCGTCGCTTGATTTCTGTTGCCACGGGGCGCATCAGGTCCGCCATGCCCTGTGTCGGCACGGGCAGGACTGTCGTCCGATCTCGCCCTTCGTTGCTCCTGGCATAGCTCCTGGCGTTACTCCCGCCACCTTCATTGGTCTTGGCACCTTCACTGACGACCACATCGGCCAGCGCGGCATCAAACTCGAGGGCGGACTGGAAGCGCTCTTCTTTTTCCTTGCCGAGCGCGCGTTCGACAGTCTGTTGAAGCTTGAGCGGAATTTCGAGACTGGTGACTTCCCGCAGTTGTGGCGGGGCCTTTTCCAGATGTGAGCGCATCAGCTCAAATTCGCTGTCACCCTGAAAAGGCAGTTTTCCGCTCAGCAGTTCGTACAGCACGATACCCAGTGAATACAGATCCGTTCGTTGGTCGACCTGTTTGCCAAGAATCTGCTCCGGCGCCATGTAGGCCGGGGTACCCACCATGCTGCCCGCCCGAGTCAGCCGGGTTCCGCCGATCAGGTGAGCAATACCAAAATCCAGCACCTTGACCATGCCACGTTGATCAAGCATCAGGTTGCCGGGTTTGATATCCCGGTGCACGACTCCGTTTTCATGGGCGTATCCGAGGCCATGCAGCGCGTCGCGGATCATCGAGATTGCATCCTGATAACCGAGCATATTCCCGTCAGCAGCTATGCCGCTGAACTGTTTGCCATCGATGTATTCCATAACCAGGAACAGGCGTTCTTCGTTGGTAAAAAAGCGATAGACGGTGGCGATGTTCGGGTGGGAGAGTTTGGCCAGAGTGCGGGCTTCGTTGCGAAAGCGCTTCGTGACTTCGTCCAGATCGGCGATTTCCGGGCGCACACACTTGATGGCAACGTCCCTCTGCAGCTCAAGATCGAGTGCCCGATAGACCTCGCCCATGCCGCCGCCACCGATACGGGACAGAATCTTGTACTGGTCAATGGTTGTTCCGATCATCAGAAATCACTTCCCGTTGCGCTGCCGACAGGTACCGGAAGAGGCCCTGGCCCGGCACGTAAGCCTCGTCTTGTCGAACGATTTGTTCAATCCCGATTGATGCTACCAAATCGGATGCGGATACTCAGTGCACATTCCTCAAGTCCATCTCACATGTCCGATCTTGTCGGTTCCACGATCGGTCCATATCAGATCACCGAGCGATTGGGCCGGGGCGGCATGGCCGATGTCTACAAGGCTTTCCATCGGGAACTTTCGATCTACCGCGCCATCAAGTTCATCCGGCCCGAATTTGTCACTTCGGCTGACTTTCGCTCCCGCTTCCAGCAGGAAGCGCAGGGTGTGGCCCGCTTGCGCCACCCGAACATTGTGCAGATTCACGATTTCGGTGTCAGCGACGGGCACTTTTACATGGTCATGGAATTCCTCGAAGGCAGGACCCTCAAGGAACTGCTGCGCACCAACGGGAGGTTGACACCTTCGGCCGCGGTCGAAATCATCAAGGGAGTTTCCAATGCGCTGGACTACGCCCATTCACGCGACCTGATCCACCGGGACATCAAGCCGGACAACATCATGCTCGGCGACGACGGTCGACCGGTGCTCATGGACTTTGGCATCGCCAAGCTGGTCACCGCCAATTCGCAGCTCACCCAGACCGGCATGGGCATCGGCACGCCCGCCTACATGGCTCCTGAGCAGGTCAGGGGTGAACCGGTCAGTCCGGCCACCGACATCTACGCCCTGTCCATCGTCCTGTTCGAATTGTTGACCGGTCGGGTGCCGTACAACGCAGATACACCGATGGCCATCATGCTGAAAGCGTTGAGTGACCCATTGCCCATGCCACGCCGTTTCAACCCCGATATCAGCGAGGCATTGCAAGGGGTCATCCTGAAGGGAACGGCAAAGGCACCGGAAGCGCGTTATCAAAGCGCGGTTGAGTTCATGGCTGCACTGGACAGCACAACCAGCGTCGGAGCGTCCGGTCGGACGCCATCGACAACACCCCCACCTCCCGGCGGTACGGCAACACACGTCACTGCTTCGCACCCGGGAAAATTCGGCAACCTGAACTGGCTGACCGCCATCGTGGTTGGCGCGATCACCGTGGTTGGCACCTGGATTTGGACCAGTCGCTCGGACGACGTGGCGCCCAACCCGTCGCAAACCGGGCCAGCATCCGTTGACACGCTGCCACCAGACACCACGCAAGAGCTTGCCACTCGGCTCGATCCACCAGTCATTTCGACATCCGGTTCGCCAGCTGACTACGCGGCGGTTGCGTCTGTGAGTGCCCCGTCACCTGGCACCGAGCCCGTGGTCTGGACCAACGATGGCCCGATCACACCACGCCAGGTCATCGATAAACCCTATCAGTTCCGTGCTGGTGAGGTGCTGTATCTGAAAGTGTTTTTGAACACGAGCAAGGCGGACATCGTTCTCAGCACACCAGGAGATCTTGCCGAAGTGTTTCGGGCACCAACGGATTCAGGACCGGTCACGGTCAAGCACGAGGGTGTGCATCACCTGCGCTTTGCAGCCGGGCAGGCAGGCCACCTGAAGGCTACGCTGTTTCGTTTGGGGGACCCCCAGTTGCATGCCGGCAGTGTGTACCCGCATGACGTGTTTGCCAACACGACCAATCTGCCTGGACAGGTTCTGCATCGATACATCGATCTGCAGCAGAATTCGGTGATCCGCTTCAACCTGATTCGCAGCAGTGTCCCAACCGACTTCATCCTGGTGGCGCCAGATGAACGCACGCAGGTGTTCTCGACCACGGTGACTACCGGACCGATACGCGCACCAGTGTCTGGCGTATACAGCTTCTACGCCGATCCTGAACAATCTGCACTGGCTGATTTCGAAGCGAGTTTCGAGGTGGAACCACCGGTTGGGTCGGCTGAGAACTGAACCCTCCGACCCCCTCCTGGTCGTGCTTTTGGACTACCGGGCCAGCCAGTTCAAACCAGCAGAATCAGGGTTTTTTCTGCCAGGCACCCCCAACAAAGATGAACTCGCTGCTGGCCGTACGTTCGATTGCCTTTCTGCCGGCAAGCGCTTCCACCTGCTGGCGTGTCAGACCATTGCCGGCGGCAATGCGCTCGTACTCGGCGCGCCTTTGATCGTTCACGGTCTGGATCAGGGTCACCACGTCAGCCGCCGGTAAAGGCTCGACAAAGCCGATGTATCCGTCTTCGCGTTCGCCGACCACTCCGGCGCTCTTGCTGATGCCAAGGTCTGCGGCCCAGCCAACGGACGACGCCAGCAACATCACTGCAAGACCAACGCTCTTTACTGTTTTCATGTGCATATTCCTAAAACAGACCACTGTCTTTACTGAACAGACCATCGAGTTCACGATCGACCTTCACCAGAATTTCATGCTTGATGTTGACGTTGAGATTGATGGTGATCGGCTCGTCGGTTGCAACCTTTACCGTTGGCGTGCAAGCCGACAGGCCGAGCATGCCAGCCAGCAGCAACGTCGACAGCTGCAAACCAGGGCCCTTTTTTCCTGGGATCAAAGTACCTGTGATTAAAGTACCTGTGATTAAAGTACCTGTGATTAAAGTACCTGGGACCAAAGGCCACCCACTGTGTCCAGTCATCGTGTGACTCCTTGTTGGACCCTGCTTTCAACGCGTTCGTTCACTTCGTCCTGCAGTCTGAGCGAGGCGAGCAGGGTAGGCAAGTTCTCGCTGATATTGAGGTTGTAGTGGATCGGGCGACCATTTTCGATCAGCGCATTCCGCCCTCGAAGCCGTATGGCCGCCAGCAGATCACCCTTTGCACCATAATCGATATCCGCTTCGAGAGTTTCATAGTGAAAATCCTCAAGCGCCCGCAACGCAAAATCGAGACCAGGCTGATTCAACGATTGCGCAAGACTGGCGGCCAGACGAATCACGCCTCTGCCGGTATTGCGCACGGTTCCATCCGTGACGGTGATCGCGTCGTCGACAATGTTCACCGGCATCTGGCCATCGAGTTGCCCATCGCCGTAGAGATCTTCGCCTTCCAGAGCGAGTACGGCTCCGAGATCCACGCCTGTCAGATCGACCTTCAGTGCAGCATCACCGCCTGCCAGATCATAGGTGAATGGCGCAATGGCAAACGAGCCACCCAACAGGTTGCCAGTGGTTGCGGAGAAATTGACGCGGTCACCTTGCATGGAAATTCCCGTACGAATATCTGTTATGGGAACACCCGGATCAAATTTCGACAGACTGACGTCCGGAAGATCGGCATACACCGTTGCATCCTTGCGAAGACCCGCCACCACACTGCTGGAGAAACCTGTAAAAACCAGATCGTCGTAGGTCAAGGCGCCGTTCTTGAATGCGCCCTGAACATCTGTGGTCAGCGCCTCACCCTTCATTTGCCCTTTCAGATTGCCCGTAAAGGTGCCGCCAACAATGTCGTAGGCAGATTGCATACCGAGCGTTTTCACCAGCAGCGGCTGCCTGACAACCCAGTTCAGGGGGCCGTTGAATCGCCAGTTGTTGAACACATCGTCTACTTCCAGATGTAATGGAATCGACTGACCTTGCAGCGCCAGGCTGATATCGGCGATATACCCCGCCGCGCCGGATCGCCCTTTGCCTGCAAACGCCAGTCCCTTGATCAGCATCCTGGTTTCGCCATCGCGCCAGTCGAGATCACCCTGGCTCGCCAGCGAGAAGGTCAGCGGATCCGCTACTTCCACGGTTACCTTGAGTTCCTGCGCGTTCCACAACAGCGTCGTGCCCTGGTCCTGCTGTCGCACTTCAATGGGCGCCGCAGACACCTGCCAACGCAGCGGCTCACTCGCAGTATGAGCAATTGCAAGATGATCGGTGTTCAGGTGAGTAGTACCGTCCCAAGTAACCGCGGCTTTGATTGCCGCATCGACCTGAGCATTGGCCAACTCAGGATTGGCGCCAGCACTCACCTTGAACGTACCGCTGACGTCACCCTTCAGGGAGGCAATACCGAACACCTGTGCAAGCGCTTCAAGATCATCAGACAACAGCACAAACGACCCATCAGCAGTGTTCACGGCATCACCGTGTTGAAGGTGGCCGCGCAACTGTGTCGCACCTTGACCTTGAGACTGTGTACCGTCGAAGATGACGGCCAGGCTCCATCCAGCAGCGGTGGGCTCTGGCAGCCACTGGATGGAACCGTTCATTGCCAGGGGTTTGAGGTCTTTGGTGGCAGTCGGCAGCACACTGAAGTGCAACTGCGATTGAAACGCCTGTGGACTGAAAGCCTGATCGAGCCGCAGGCCAAAATCACCCCGCACAAATCCAGTCCATGGGGGCACATCGACCAGTGCGGCAATCAGGCCAAGCTCGTAATCACCCAGATCAAAGGTGCCCGCTATGGCAAGGGAATCTCCCAACCACCTGCCACTGGCTTCCAGTGCGTGATCTGCCTTGTCCTTTGACGTATGAAAGCGCGCGAGAAAATTGCCGTCTGCATTGAGTTCAGCGGTCAATCTGACCGGCGCATTCAGCGGGCTCTGTGAAGCCTCGAGCCGGAATCTCAGCTGATCCCCGCCCAATTCCAGTGTGCCCTGCATGCGCAGCGGAATGGCCGGTGCGTGAAAGTGGATTTCTTCCACATTCACCCGCTGCATCGGCAGCCCTGCCAGCAGACCCGGATCCAGTGAGTTGCTCGTCGTCTCGGTATTGGTCGTCGGGGCGGGCTTCAGCTCGACGTCAAGTTTTGCGACTTCGATCGAAATCAATCGACCTTGCGCCAGTTCCACGAGGTCGTACGTCAGCCGGATACCGCTGGCCTGAACGATCTGAGACGCGGTGCTGAGCTCGACTTGTGGAATGCTCCACGACGACCAGCCCGGTCGTTGTGAGTCGACAACCAGCTGCTCAACTCCGTATTGCGGAGCCAACCAGCGGGCAACCTGGGGCAATAGCCATGGAAACGCCAGATACCCACCAACCAGGATCACCAGTGCGACAGCCAGCGCAATGACCACTGCGGTAGTTGCCATTCTGATCAGGCGGGCAGTCACCGATCAGAATCGCGACGAGGTCAGCTGCATATCAGCCTCACGCCACGCCTGCGTGTAACGCTCTTCCATGCCTTTGGCGCCCACCTCATCGCCACTTGCCGCCAGGCTCTGCGCCAAGCCTTTGAGCGCATAACCATTGTCAGGGCTTTCCCGCAGATCCTGCCAGTAGATGACCGAAGCCTCGGCGGGCAGATCAGCCTTGAGCAATGCCCAGCCAAGCGCATGGCGGGTCGGGAAATACCAGTCCGGTGGTTCGCTGTAGAGCAACGATTCTTCGAGTCGCACGGCCCGTTCGATTTCCGTGACGCCCTGCATGGGATTACCATTGGACACCGCGAGATCACCAGCCAGCAACTGCTCGGCAATCTGCAGCAACGTGGACGCGGAAGCGAAGCCCACAATTTCGGCATCCGTCAGACTTTTACGCAGACGTCGCAACGCGGCCAACTCACGCGCCGCCTTTTTCGCCTGGCGGGTATGCACCATGGCGGTGCCACGGGCATAGCGCCAGATTCCGTTGGTGAGTTTGTTTCCCTCGGCCGGTTTTGGCTCGGCGAGGATGGTCTCCCACATGCCGAATCGAACCATCACGTACAGCGGTTGTGCGAGAAAAGTTCCGAACATGCCGGGTGCGTTGCCATCCTGGTCGACGGGTACTTTCGAGTTCACCTTCCGCGCCTGTTTCAGTGCCTCGGTAGATCGACCCTGCAACATCGCCGACCACACCATGAAATGCAGATTGTGCGGGTAATAGTTGAGTGGATAGATGCCTTGCTGCTTGCACTGCGCAATGTAGGATTCATCGGCGAGCGACGCCAGACGATTGACTTCAAATGACTCCGCATAACGACCCACCCGCATGTAGATATGGGAAGGCATGTGCTCCATATGGCCTGCAGCCGGCATCAACCCGCGCAATGCATCTGCACTGCTGACGGCCAGTTTCGGGTGCGTCGCTTCCACCGCATGAATGTGGTAGTGGAGCGCTCCTGGATGCCTGGGCTCTCGAGCGATCACGCTGGCGAGCGTATCCAGCAGTTCTGTAGTCCGGGGTCCAGGTGATCCATCGGGCAACCAGTAGTTCCACGGCGACAGATTCATCAGGGCATCGGCAAACAGTGTGGCGGCGTCCAGGCTGTCGGGAAATTCTCGCGCGACTCCACGCATCGCCCCGGCATAGGCAAGATCAAGCTTCGATCGATCTTCCGGCGCAACTGGTGCGTAACGGGTGAGCAGTGCCTTGATGAGCGCCTGTTCGAGCGGACTTGCACGGGTTGAATGGCGCGCAGCATCCTGAACAGCCGCAAACGCCTGCTCGGCCACCATGGCCTCCATGGGCATGTTGATGTTGGGACCCAGCACAAACGCCCAGCCCCAATACGCCATGGCGTTGTCGGGGTCCAGTCGCACGGCTTCCTTGAATGCGCGAAGCGCTTCGCTGTGGTTGAAGCCGTACGCAAGCCGCAACCCCTGATCAAAAAAGTACTGCGACTCCACGACATCCGTGGTCACCTTGAAGCTGTAGTCCCCCAGCCCAGTCAATCGAGGTGCGATCGGTTCCTTCGCGGTGAGTGGGTCAGCATCGAATGCCTGATGATCGACAGTCATCGGGTGGTTGGCATACGCCGGCGGCAGTGCCAGCAGGCCAAGTCCCAGTAAGGTTGAAAAAAGCCCTGTCAGCTGGAGCAGTGTTGGACAACGCATGGCGTCCTCCCCCTTTCGTGATGGAGGCTGTCATCTTAAGTTACCTCCGATCAATTCGCCCCTGAGAGTTGATCAGGTCGGCGAACGCTGACCAACGCCAGCGAGGCAAGAAACACAGAGTTCATGGTCGACGCCGGTCATCCCCCGTTTTCGCGACTCACCGGGTACCCGAGCGCCTGATGCATCTTGTCGCCGATGAGCTCGCGCAATGGCGAGAACAGTCGCCGAGCGACCTTTGGAGACACATCCAGATACTGGTTTTCCTCTTGTCGCAACCAGCCGAGCGAATACGTGAGGATGACGCCGTATCGCCAATCCGGGGACGTATTCGGCCCGGCACCGAGCACAGTGCCACCGAGCCAAATCAAGACCGAGCTGGCAGGCATTTCTGCCGCAATGACTGCCGATGGTTCCGCAAGTCGCTCCGCGGCCCACGTAGGACTGCCGGGAACTACGAGCGTCGCGCCGTTGTCAGCCCGAAAGTCCGCGATCGCCCACATGCTGGCAACGATGAGATTGCGGCGTGGCAGTGAAAAAAAGGTGAAAGCGTCCTCTTCGCGATGGAGCATGTGCGCTCGCGCGCCGGGTCCGACCTCCAGAGCGGCCGTGACCTGCAATTGATAACCAGCCTCGTTGTTGAGTTTCAGGAACTCATCACAGAGTTTGATCGTTTGATTGTGGAGAGCCATCCGGCCCACCATGTCGGATCGCGCGATCAATGCACTCGACCTGCGCCTGAGCCCTGGAAAAACGCGCCCGGTTCGTCCCGGGCTACCTTTGCCTTCGCCATGCAAGGCGCGAGTTCCTCACGCACTGGCGTTCCATAACCCGCATCGAAAAGGCCGGTCACCACGACACATCCTGCTTCACCGGGTGAGCGCGCGATGTCCGCAGGGTCTTGCGTTGCAGGGAATCGAGGAATCGTCATTCGGTGAACTCCAAAGGGTGCCCCTGTCATTCCGGAGCAGCTCCGGAGCACAAGGAGCGCCTGAACAGGCCAGGGTGCCTTCGACTACACCGCCTTCGGTGGACCAGCAGAAGTACCAGGTTACCTGTTAACCGAGAGTGCCAACGTGGGCCGGTCTCGGCTACAAGGCCTATAACGACCTTGCCCCGGATACCTTTGGCGAATCCCTGGAGGAGTTCGCCGGCCAGCGAGCGACTCGTACTTGAGGCGTGGGGCATGGCGTGACCCGCGTTTCCTGGGTCCGCGTGCCCTCGATCCGGAAGGTGCTCAGTCGAAGTCGAAGGAGATCACGACATCTTCCTCGCAGAAATCGACCCAGTCGGAATCCAGTACATCCCCGCCCTTGAAGGTGGCACGGAACAGCCAATTGCAATCGCTGCTGTCCGTGCTCTCATCCCAGACCATGAGCACTGAATCTCCGGAGCGGATGCCTCTGCCTATATCAAAAGGGGCCCAGCTCTTACCGTCTTCAGACACGTCGATGCTGACAATGCGTTGATCGGCGTTGTTCGTAACGGTGAAGGAATAATCGTCCGCCATGGCGCACGGTGTGGTCATTGCAAGCACTGCGAGGACGATCAGTTGACGCATGATTTGAGTTTTCCAACGGGTTCTGACAAGGAAGCCCCAGCATAAGCGCGTATTCCGGTTTGGATCAACCTGCGGATGAACGCGGTTCCTGATGTCGTTGACCCTCTGGTTTACCGGTGTTGTGCCATGAGTCAAGCGTATCCAAAGCATCACGGATCACAGTACGTGGTGATGCGGATTCGGGTTGTAAAGATCCAGATGCCAGGGGTCACTTGCCTGGGATGACCTCCGTATGGGGCCCCATCCAGGACCCCATACGAAAGGCTGGATAAGGCTTCTCTGCACAGTCCTGCGGGCACAGCCCGAGTTCAAAGAATGGCAAACGACACGCTGACGAGCGGGCGCCGGGGTTATGACGTTGTTGTCACGGTAGTGGTCGTGGAGCGCGCTGCAGTAGATTGATGATCCTGATGCGCGTGAAGGAGCGGCCAAGGCTGGCAGGCACGCAATGCCCCGAGTCGCCATCACACCTGGCGCTACCCTCCAGAGCATCATCCATCGGCAACAGTCGCACCCATGACGATCGACCAGGTCCAGATCCTCGCCATCCTTCTTGCCACTGTCGGCATGTTTCTCTGGAGCGGCTGGCGGCATGACATGGTGGCAGGTCAATTTCTCGAAACGTGCCCCGGGCGCTGCCGACCGCATTGTGCACCACCACCTCTGCAGAAGCGGCTTTTTACACTGCAGCAGCCAAGGCTTGTGGATAGGTGAAATCACAAGGCAGCGCAAGTGCATCAGGCTGTTCGTCTGCCAGCGCGTTCAGCCGCGCTTCGTCACATGCAAAGAGGTCTATGCGATATTCCGCCAAGGTGAAACGCCTGGCGATCGAAGAACGGCGTGGGCCACCAGCTCATGTGCAACTTCTCATAGAAGAGGAGCGCCCGGGTGTTGGCTGCCACACATTTCAGACGCCAGGGGTATGGCAACAAAGTGATCAAGGAGTTCAGCAGCTGGGCACCGACACCGCGGCTGCGCCTGTCCGCAGCCACGCACAGATGATGAATGAAGCACTCCGCGGCGTAGACCGACAGCATTCCAATGATCCCGGTTCGATTCCGGCTCCGGGCACCAGATAAGTCAAAGGGATAAGTGCTCTTTCTTACAAGTGAATTTCGCACTTGGTTTTTTTGTGCAAGCACCGCGCAAGCGCAGTCCGATGGAAATTTTGCGCCCGGCTGAATTGCTCCTCTGCACCCGTTGAATAACTGACAGCGAACAATCTTGCGCAAGACTCCAAGGAACTAACACAAAGTTCATTGATCGTTTCAACAAGCCGCTTCACGCCGATAGCTGCCGCCCTCCAAGGGGTTTGGAGCGCACACAAGCGCTGGCTGAGGGCTGCTTCGCCAGCACGCGCGCTGCATTCATTCTCAGCCGATG
>Ga0163144_10012044_pt1 | contig 18235 bp, 13 predicted proteins | sample OliLak19BULKMAT1_FD_123175 | JGI IMG/M metagenome (GOLD analysis project Ga0163144, IMG submission 123175) | Freshwater microbial mat bacterial communities from Lake Vanda, McMurdo Dry Valleys, Antarctica - Oligotrophic Lake LV.19.BULKMAT1 | ecosystem: Environmental > Aquatic > Freshwater >... | reverse complement strand
GGCTAGCAGCCTGTCGGGCTTCGGGTTTGGAAATTCGTTTTCGCCCGCATATTTGGATGGAATCGAATGTTCCGCCTCCGACAGGCTGCTAGCCCGCATAGGACGCACGCTCACGCAAGCTCACCGCCTGTCCGCCGACCAACGCCGGAAAAAGGACGCAGAAAGCATGAAATAGGCGGGCTAGGCTGAATCCGATGAACCGCCATGTGGACCTGGGCTGAAAAAATCGCCGACGCCGTGACCGGCGCGACCGGCCTGCCCGCGACCACGGGCGCCGGCGCCGCCCTGCATTTTTTCGTCTACGACCTGCTGAAGATCATCGTGCTCATCGCGGTGATCGCGTTCGCGATGAGCCTCGTGCGGCAGGCCCTGCCGCTGGCGAAGCTCCGCGCCTGGCTCGAGCGCGGCCCCGCCCGCGTGCTCGGCTACCCGGCGGCCGCGTGCTTCGGCGCGCTCACGCCGTTCTGCTCCTGCTCCTCCGTGCCGATCTTCCTCGGTTTCGTGCAGGCGCGTTTTCCGATCGGCGTGGCGTTTGCGTTTCTCATCACGTCGCCGCTCGTGAACGAAATCGCGTTCGTGCTGATGGGCGTGGCGTTCGGCTGGAAGCTGGCGCTCGCCTACGCCGCCGCGGGTATCGGACTCGGCATTACGGGCGGACTCGTGCTGAGCGGGCTCGGCGCGGAACGCTGGCTCGCGCCCGGCGCGGTCTCCCTCGCCACGGATCCGGAGGCACCGGTGCCGACCGGCTGGGGTCCGCGCGCCCGCGAGGCTGCCGGCACGAGCCTCCATATCCTGCGCCGGATCGCACCCTGGCTCCTGGCGGCGCTCGCCCTGGGCGCCGGGCTGCACGGCTTCGTGCCCGCGGGCTTCTTCGAGCGCTGGTTCGCGGACACGGGGGCCTGGACCGTTCCGCTCGCATCGCTCGCCGGCCTGCCGCTCTACCTCAGCGCCAACGCCACTGTGCCGCTGCTCGAGGCGTTCGTGGCGAAGGGCGTGCCGCTCGGCACCGCGCTCGCGTTTCTTCTTTCCGCGGTCGGCGTGTCGCTGCCCGAGCTGATGCTGCTGCGCGGCGTGATGACGGGGCGCCTGCTGGTGGCGTTTTCCGCCGTGGTCCTCGTCGGGACCACCCTCATCGGCTGGCTCTTCAACGCCCTGCATTGATCTGCACCCGCGCCCTTCGCGCCGGTCCAACGCTCTCAACCAAAATCCCATGAAAACTGACTTCGTCATCACCCGTTCCACCTCCGCGCCGCTCGAGCAAGTCTGCCAGCGCCTGACCGAGGTGTCGCAGCAGCACAAGTTTGGCGTGCTCGCCACGCACAACCTCCGCGAAAAGATGGAGAGCAAGGGCGTGCCCTTCGCCCGTGAGTGCCGCGTGATCGAGGTATGCAATCCCGCCCAGGCGCAACAGGTCCTCAACGAAGCCATCGAGATCTCAACCGCGCTGCCCTGCCGGATCTCCGTCTACGAGGACGGCGGGCGCACCATCCTGGCCACAATCAAGCCCACCGCGCTACTCTCGCTTTTCGGCGCGCCGGGCGCCGCCGCCGCGGCGCAGGAGGTCGAGGATACGATGGTGCGGATCATGGAAGAGACGTGCCGCGAGTAAGCGCCTGACACCGGCCCGGCCGCGCCGCAGCCGGCCCGCTGCGGCGGCCCCCACGCTTCGACCGCGCCCTCCGCCCGCCCGGCGGCGGTAGCGTCTGGCTGCCCAATCGAATTTTCCCCGGCGCCGACCGCCCCGTATCGGGGCGCCGGCGATACCGTCGGGCACCGCCCGCGCACCGCGCACCGCGTGCGCGCGTCCGCGCCTTCACGGGTTCGCTTGTTCGCGCGCTCGCGCAGCCGTGCCCGCCACCCCGCCCCCGCCCACCGCGACCGACCGCAAGCTTTGCTACTTCATATGCGCATATGCGCAACTAACCAATAAATCCAACGCAAAAACCAAGAAATGCGGAGCCGGCGCGCGCGTTTCCAACGATACTGGCCGCCGGTCCAGCCTCGCTTCCATTTCCCGGACCCGGCCAAAACCATGAAATCTCCCCGTCCGCTCCTCCTGCTCGCCGCGGCGCTCGCCGCGACCGTTTTCCCGAGCCCGTTGGCCGCCACCAACGGCATGAACATGGAGGGCTACGGCGGCAAGCTCGGCCTGCTCTACCGCCCCACCCATGAACTCGCCGTCGGCCTTACGTATCACGCGCAGACTTCCCTCTCCGACCTCAAGGCCGACAACAGTTCGGTCCGTTTCCAGCTCAACGTCCCCGGCATGGGCCGGATACCGCAGGCGCTCGCCGGCGACATCCGCGTGCGCGACTTCGAATGGCCCGCGATGCTCGGCCTCGGCGTCGCCTACAATCCGGCCGGCCGCTGGAGCTTCGCCGCCGACGTGCGCGAGGTCTTCTGGAGCGACGTCATGCAGAACTTCAACATGCGCTTCACCGCCGCCGGCGTCGCGACCAACGGCAACTTCGCCGGCCAGACGCTCGATGCGACGCTGTTCCAGCGCTGGCACAACCAGTTCATCGCGCAGGGCGGCGCCACGTTCGTGGCCACGCGGGAGCTCACGGTGCGAGCCGGCGTCAACCTCAGCTCCAATCCCATTCCGGATCGCTTCCTGAACTGCCTCTTTCCGGCCACGATCGAGCGCCACCTCACCGCCGGTTTCTCCTGGCACGTGAACGACCCGTCGGGCGTGGACTGCTCCGCGATCTACGGCTTCACCACCACGGCGACCAACGGCTACGGCATCACGATCGCGCACCGGCAGCTCAACACGCAGTTGATGTATTCCTACCTGTTCTGAACGAACCGCCGGCTCCCACCATGAACGCCCTCTCCCGCCGCCGCTTCCTTCAAATCTCCGCCGCCACAGTCGTGGCGGCCGGCACCGCGAGCCGTGCCCTGGGCACCCTCGCGGCCGCCGGCGCGCCCGGCGGCGGACGCGGCGCCAAGGGCGACCGCCAGGTCGCCACGTTCTGCGACATCTGCTTCTGGAAATGCGGCGCGATCGCCACCGTGCGCGACGGGAAACTCTGGAAGATCGAGGGCAATCCCGCCGACCCGCTCTGCCGCGGCCGTCTCTGCCCGCGCGGCACCGGCGGCATCGGCGCGCACTCCGATCCCGATCGACTCCGCTCGCCGCTCATCCGCACGCACGAGCGCGGCGAGGAAAAGTGGAAAGAAGTCACGTGGGACGAGGCCCTCGAGTTCATCGCCGCCAAGATGAAAAAGATCGCCGCCGCCCATGGGCCGGAGGCGATGGCGCTCTTCAGCCACGGCATCGGCGGCACGTTTCTCAAACACACGCTCAAGGCCTACGGCTCCGCCAATATCGCCGCGCCCTCCTTCGCGCAGTGCCGCGGCCCGCGCGATGTCGGCTTCCGCCTCACCTTCGGCGAAGACGTCGGCTCACCCGAGCGCACCGACATCGAAAACGCCCAGTGCCTCGTCCTCATCGGCTCGCACCTCGGCGAGAACATGCACAACACCCAGGTGCAGGAGTTCGCCACCGCCGTCGGCCGCGGCGCCAGCCTCATCGTCGTCGATCCGCGCTTCTCCGTCGCCGCCAGCAAGGCGAAATACTACCTCCCGATCAAACCCGGCACCGATCTCGCGCTGCTTCTCGCGTGGATGCACGTGATCGTCGCCGAAAAACTCTACGACGCCGACTACGTCGCCAAATACGGCTTCGGCTTCGAACCGTTCGCCGCCTCGCTCACGAGCTTCACGCCCGAGTGGGCGTATCCGGAAACCGGTATCGACCCCGAGACGATCCGCGCCACTGCCCGCGAGATGGCGCGCTACCGCCCCGCCACGCTCGTCCACCCCGGCCGCCATGTAAATTGGAACGGCGACGACGCCCAGCGCAGCCGCGCCCTCGCGCTCCTCAACGCTCTCCTCGGCAGTTGGGGCCGCAAGGGCGGCTTCTATTCCCCGTCGGTCATGGACATGCCCGACTATCCCTACCCCGACTACCCGAAGCCGAAGCAGCCCAAGGTCGACAACCCCGACCACAAATACCCCTTCGCCCACGAGGCGCTCACCACCGGCATCCGCGACGCCACGATCTCCGGCCAACCTTATCCCATCAAAGGCTGGCTGGTTTACGCCACGAACCTCCTGCATGCGCTCCCCAACGAGGCCGAGACTCTCCGCGCCATCAAGCAGCTCGATTTGCTCGTCGTGGTCGACGTGATCCCGAGTGAGATCGCCGGCTGGGCCGATGTCGTCCTGCCCGAGTCCACTTACCTCGAACGCCACGATGAGTTGAACGTCGAACTCTTCAAAGAGCCGTTCGTCGCGCTGCGCCAGCCGGTCATCGAATCGCCGCACGATCAGAAACCCAACTGGTGGATCGCCAGGAAACTCGCCGAGCACCTCGGCCTCGCCGCGTATTACCCGTGGAAGGACATCGAGGACTACCTCGGCTACCGCATGAAGGAAGCCGGGCTCGACTTCGCGGCTCTCAAAAAAAACGGCATCATCCGCGGCCCCCGCCAGCCGCTCTACTTCGACGAGGGCGCGCCCGCCGAATTCGGCACGCCGTCCGGCAAGATCGAATTCTATTCCGCCCAACTCGAGAAGGCCGGCTTCGATCCCGTGCCCAAATACGTGCCGCCCGTCGCCGGACCGCCGGGCGCCTTCCGTCTCCTCTTTGGTCGCGCACCCATGCACTCGTTCAGCCGCACGCATTCCAACCGGCTGCTCAGCGGAATGATGGAGGAGAATGCCGTCTGGGTGAACGCCGGGATCGCGCGCCGCCTCGGCCTGAAGAGCGGCGACCGCGTCCGCCTGAAAAACCAGGACGGCGTCCTCAGCAACCGCATCGCCGTCAAGGCGACCGAGCGCATCCGCCCCGACTGCGTCTATATGGTGCATGGCTTCGGCCACACGTCGCGCGGCCTGCGCCATGCCTTTGGCAAGGGCGCGAGCGATGCGCAGCTCATCACCCGCTACAAGACCGACCCGCTCATGGGCGGCACGGCCATGAACGTGAACTTCGTCACCCTCGAACCCGCGGAGGCGGTCTGACCATGTCGCGCTACATCATGGTCATCGACACCCGCCGCTGCGTCGGCTGCCACGACTGCGTGGTCGCCTGCCAGACGGAGAACAACGTCCCCGCCGGCTACTGCCGCGACTGGATCACCGAGACGGCCCGCGGCGAGTTTCCCACCGTGCAGCTCGAAATCCGCACCGAGCGCTGCAACCACTGCGCGAATCCGCCGTGCGTTTACTGCTGCCCCACCGGCGCCAGTCACATCCACGAGCGCGGCGGGGTGGTCCTCGTCACTCACGACAAGTGCATCGGCTGCAAGGCCTGCCTCGCGGCCTGCCCCTACGACGCCCGCTTCATCCATCCCGAGGGCTATGCCGACAAATGCACGTTCTGCATCCACCGCGTGGAAAAGGGCCAGGACCCCGCCTGCGTATCGGTTTGCCCAACACGCTGCATGCACTTCGGCGACGCCGAGGATCCCCTGAGCGACGTGAGCCGGCTCCTCGCCTCGCGGCCCCATCACACGCTCCTCCCCGAAGCCGGCTCCAAGCCGCGCATCTACTACCTCACGTGAACCGCCTCCACCACTCCCCGTCATGATCGAGTTCACCACCTCCCGTCACAATCCTGGCATCGATCCCACCCTGCATCTGTGGGGCTGGGAAATACCCGTCTATCTCTTCCTCGGCGGACTCGTCGCCGGGCTGATGATGCTCTCGGGTTATCACATCCTCCGCGCGCAATGGGATCGCGACCGCGCGCACGGGCACTACGTCACCGCGCCGATCCTCAGCCTCGTGCTCCTCAGCGCCGGCATGCTCACGCTCTTCCTCGATCTCGAGCACAAGCTCTACGTCTGGCGCCTCTACCTCACCTTCGAAATCGCCTCCCCGATGTCGTGGGGCTCGTGGATTCTGCTCCTGGTCTACCCCGCGCTCGTCGCCTCCACGCTGCTCACGCTCCCGGATTCGCTCCCGCGCCTCACCCGGATGGTGCCGCCGCTCGGCCGCGCGGCGTCCGCCTTCGCCGCCCGCCCCGGGCTCGTGCACCTCACCGGTTTCGCCAACCTCATCCTCGGCGCGATGCTCGGCATCTACACCGGCGTGCTCCTCAGCGCGCTCGGCGCCCGCCCGCTCTGGAACAGCGCCCTGCTCGGCCCGCTCTTCCTTTTTTCCGGGCTCTCCACCGGCGCCGCCACGCTCCACCTTCTCGCGCACCTCGGCCCGCGCGCGAAACGCGACGACGGCAGCTTCGGCGACGCGCTCACCTCCGCCCTCGTCCACTGGCTGCGCCCGCCCGAAGCGCACACCGACGGCAACCGCAAACTCGCGCAGGCCGACAACAGTTTTCTCACCATCGAGTTTGCCCTGCTCGCGTTGTTTCTCGGCGGGCTCATGACCTCGACCGAGGCCCATCAAGCCGGCGCGCGCCTGCTCCTCAGCGGCCCGTGGGCCGCGCCCTTCTGGGTCTTCGTCGTGGCATCCGGAATTCTGTTACCGCTCGTCCTCCAATTCCTCCAGGCCCAGCGCCGCATCCAGGCCACCGTCATCCCCGCCTTGCTCGTGATCGGCGGCGGACTCGCGCTGCGGCTCATCCTCGTCTCGGCCGGCCAGGCCAGCCACTGGTCGATCGCGCTGCACTGAACGTTTCCGCCTCCGCTCCACCATGTCCTCCCTTCCTGAAACTCCTCCGGCGGCGCAGCCCTACATGAATCCCTACCTGGCGGGCTTCGGCCTCGGCCTCGTGCTCCTCACCGCGTTTGTCGTGATGGGGCGCGGCCTCGGCGCGTCCGGCGCGTTCACCAGCGCCGTCGCCACCACCGTGCAGGCCGTGGCGCCCGCGCACGCGCAGGGCAACGCCTTCTATGCCGAATATCTCGGCGACGGCACCCGGAGCCCGTTGAAAGACTGGCTGGTCTTCGAGGTGCTCGGCGTCTTCCTCGGCGGCCTGATCTCGGGCGCGTTCGCCCACCGCCTGCGCCTCACCGTCGAGAAGGGGCCCCACGTCTCGACCGCCGCCCGCCTCACGCTCGCCTTCATCGGCGGTGCGCTCATGGGGGCGGCGGCGAAGATCGCGCTCGGCTGCACCAGCGGCCAGGCCCTCACCGGCGGCGCCCTGCTCAACCTCGGTAGCTGGGTGTTCATGATCTGTGTCTTCGGCGGCGCCTACGCGCTCGCCTGGTTCGTCCGGAGGCAATGGCTATGAACGCTCCCTTCTACGCCTTCGGTCTCTTCAGCGAGGAGATCTCCCTCGTCGTCGCCTTCGCGATCGGCCTCGGCTTCGGTTTCTTCCTTGAGCGCGCCGGCTTCGGCAACGCCCGCAAACTCGCCGCGCAATTCTACTTCCGCGACCTCGCCGTGCTGAAGGTCATGTTCACCGCCATCGTCACCGCGATGACCGGCCTCTACGTCCTGTCGCGCGCCGGCTTCGTCGATCTCTCGCTCGTCCATCTCACGCCCACGTTGCTCCTCCCGCAGATCGTCGGGGGGCTGCTGCTCGGCGTCGGCTTCGTCATCGGCGGCTATTGCCCGGGCACGTCCGTCGTATCCGCCGCCACGGGACGCATCGACGGCGCCGTCTACCTCGCCGGGATCGTCGCCGGACTCTTCGGCTTCGGCGAACTCCACCCCTTCATCGAAAAGTGGCTGAAGGTTACCCCCATGGGGCAAATCACTCTGCCGGCGTGGAGCGGCGTCCCCTACGGCGTGATCGTGTTCGCCGTCGTGCTCATGGCCCTCGGCGCCTTCGCCGCCGCCGAATGGGCGGAAAACAAATTCGGCGGCACCGCGCCCGGCCCCGGCTCGCTGCTCGGTTCGCCGCGCCTGCTCAACCCCGCCCGCAGCCTCGCCCTCGGCTTCATCGCCGTGGGTGCCTTCGCCGCGATCGGCGGCAATCCGTATCGCGAGGGCCGCGTCACGATCGGCACGCACCAGCTCGCGCAGCTCGCCGGCACCCCGGCCGCCCGCGTCGCGCCCGTCGCCCTCGGCGATTGGATCGTCACCGGGCGCGCCGACTACACGCTCATCGACCTCCGCAGCGCCGCCGATTTCGCCGCCCATCGCATCCCCGGCGCCGTCAGCGTTCCGCTCGCCTCCCTCACCGCCCGCGTCGCCCCGCGCACCGAGAAGGTTCTCCTCTACGCGAAGGATGACACCCAGGCCGCCCAGGCGTGGATCCTGATGAAAGCCTTCGGATTCAAATCCGTCTACACGCTCGCCGGCGGACTCGACGCGTGGAACGCGGACGTGCTCTTCCCCGCCCAGCCTGCCGATGAGGGCGCCAGCGCCAAGACCGAGTTCGCGAAACGGGTCGCCGTCGCCAGGCATTTCGGCGGTTCGCCACGCGGCGTCGCCACGGCAGGCAAGGAAGAACTGCCCGCCCTCCTTCCGCCCCCACCGCCACCGGCCGCCGGATCCCCGGGTGCGCCGGGCGCCCCTCCCGCGAAAAAGAAACGCGAGGGCTGTTGAGCGCGGTCGGCGCGTCCCCGCCGCTTTCCCTCCGAGGCTGGCCCAGCCATGGCACCTGAACCGACCTCACCTCCGCCGCGGCTCCGTGGGTTCCGCGGCCTGACGGTCGGCGAGATCGCCGCGGCCGCCTTTGTGGTGAGCGCGCTTTCCGGCCTGGCGCTCCTCGCGCCCTACGACGCCCACGACGGCGCCCGCTCCCTCACCGCGTGGTTCCTCGCGGCGCCCGCCGTCGTGTTCCTTCGGAATGTCCACTACTGGACGGCGCAGCTTTTCCTCGTCGCCGCCGCGCTGCACGGCGTGCACCTCCTGCGCAGCGCGGCCGACCGGCGCTTCGGACCCGGCCCCTGGCTGCGCACGATCCTGAGCCTGCCCGTCATTGCCTTCCTGCTGCTGTCCGGCTTCCTGCTGCGCGGCGACGCCGAGGCCCGGCCCACGCGGGAGTTGCTCGAGCGGCTCGCGTTCGACCTGCCGTTCGCCGGACCCTGGCTGGCCGCGTATCTTTTTGGCGGTGACAGCACGCTGCCGACCGTGCTGCTGCATCACGCCGCCACCGCGACGCTCCTCGTCGCGCTGGTCCTCGTCGAACACGCCCGCCGGCTCTGGCCGCGCCCCGTCGCCCTTGCCGCAGTCGCCGTCCTCGCCGGCGGCGTCTCGCTGTTTCTCTCGCCCGGCCTCCACGACGGACTCGATCCGCACCCCACGGGGCCGTGGTATCTCGCCGGTCTGCAGGTCATCCTGCAGGCGATGCCGTCGACGCTCGCCGTGGTCGCGCTGGGCTCGGCCATGCTGTGGTTCGCATGGGCCCTGCCCCGCCTGACCGCGTTTCCGGCCACGCACCTGCGGCGCGGACTCCTCGCCGCCGGCGCCGGTTACGCGTTGCTCTGCGTCTTCGGAGTCTTCTGGCACGGGGGCCTCCATTGGCCCGCCGGTCGGGGCGATCTGCGCGCCGGCTTTATCGTCCCCCCGACGTCCTTCGCCTCCGGGAAGCCCCCCACCCCGCTCCCGCTCGTCCGCGGCCGCCACGAGGGCTGCCTCGTCTGCCACGGCGATATCACCGGCCTCGGCGATTTCCATCGCCCCGCGAGCATCGGCTGCGCGTCCTGCCACCTCGGAGACACGTCCACGCTCGACGCCACGCGCGCCCACGCGGCGATGATCCGCGTGCCGGGCAATCTCGCCGACGCCCCGCGCACCTGCGGCACCGCCGGTTGCCACGCCGATATCGTTCCCCGCGTGGAACGCTCAATCATGGCCACCTTCTCGGGCGTCATCGACGTCAACCGCCGCGTCTTCGGTGAGCCCGTCGACCCGGCCGCGCCGCCGCCGCACGTGCGCGATCTCGGTCACAGCCCGGCCGACAGCCACGTTCGGCAACTCTGCGCCTCCTGTCACCTCGGCCAGGAAAAGACCGAGTGGGGCCCGATCGTCCAGGAGTCGCGCGGCGGCGGCTGCAACGCCTGTCACCTCGTTTATCCGCCCGAGGCCACGCAGCAGCTCGCCCGCTACGAGGCCACGCCCACCCCGAAGCGCACGACCATTCCTACCGCCCACCCGGCTCTCACGGTCAATCCGGGCAACGACCATTGTTTCGGTTGCCACAGCCGCTCCGGCCGCATCTCGACGAACTACGAAGGCTGGCACGAGCTGCGCGAGCCGCCCACGCCCGCCGAACGCGTCGCCGCACCGGCCGAGCCGCCGCGCTTCCGCGAGCTCGACGACGGTCGGTTCTTTGTGCGCATGACGCCCGATGTCCATCAGACGCGCGGCCTCGATTGTATCGACTGCCACACCTCCACCGAGGTCATGGGCGGCGGAACGGTGGTCCGCCACAAGAGCGAGCAGGTCCAACTCCGCTGCCAGGATTGCCACGCCCGCCCGCTCGCCTCGCAACCGCTCGCCCGCCTCGACGCCGAATCGCACAAACTCCTCGGCCTCCGCCAATGGTCCGTCCTCCCCGAACAGCGCTTCGGCACGACCCGCACCGGCGGTGCCCTGGTCAACGTGTTCGTGGCCGCGGACGGTTCCGGCCAGCTCCGCCGCAAGCGCACCGGCCAATCCGCCGAACTCCGCGCCCCGCTCGCCGTCTGCACCGAAGGCGCCGGGCACGACCGCCTCTCGTGCGCCGCCTGCCACACCCCATGGGCCCCGCGTTGCACCTCGTGTCACACGAAATTCGACCCGGCCGGCGAGGCCTTTGACCACGTGCTGCAAGAGTCGATCCGCGGCGCGTGGACGGAATCCTCCGGCCCCTTTGAAACCGCGCCCCCCACGCTCGGCATTCGCCTCGATCCTGCGGACCCCGCGCGACCGGCCGGCGTCGTCGATACCTTCGTGCCCGGGATGATCATGGAGCTGGATCGCAACCGCACCGCCGGAGCCGCGCCCGATCCCGTGTTTCGCCGCCTCTACGGCCGCGCCTTCACCCACACCATCACGCGCGAAGCGCGCTCCTGCCAATCCTGCCACAACGACCCCGTCGCCCTCGGCTACGGCCGCGGCGACCTGCGCTTCGAAGTTTCGGGCGCGGAGGGCCGCTGGCACTTCACCCCCGCCCACGCACCTTCGCCGCAGGACGGCTTTCCCGCCGACGCGTGGACCGGATTCCTGCAAACCCGCGAGGGCATGGTCTCCACCCGCGACGACGTGCGTCCCTTTAGCGTCGACGAACAGCAACGCATCCTGCGCGTCGGCGCCTGCCTCACGTGTCACGCCGGCGATTCCACGCCGATGCGACAGGCCGTGGCCAATTTTGAGAAACTGCTCGCCCGCCGACGCACGTCGTGTGTCCACCCCGCGTGGCCAAAATAGCCCGGATCGCAGCCGACAAACACAGCCGATACCGCTCCTCCCACCTTCACGCGGCCGATGGCAAGGGGTCCTCGGCCGCCAAACGTGCAGCCTGACGCTCTCCGTGTGTCTCCGGAGCAAAAGCTCCGAAGAATTGTCTGGCGGGAGTTCTGGGTGCGGCCGACCATTATCCCCAGTTTTTGCCCATGACTGCCTTCCATGCTGCGGGCCACCCCCGGCCGTATTGGCGGCATTTCGCCATCAACATCCTCTCGCCGGCGATCCTGACGTTTGCGCTCTTTTTCGTTTTCATTTTCGCCGTGATCGTTCCGACGATGAAGCGGAACACCCTGGAACGAAAACGGGAGATGATCCGCGAGCTGACGCAGGCGGCCTGGAGCGAGCTGGCCGGCATGCACGAGCAGGAGAAGCGCGGCGTGCTCGACCGGGCGGCCGCCCAACAGGCGGCCGTCGCCCGCATCCGCAACCTGCGCTATGGCGACGACGGCAAGGACTACTTCTGGATTTCCGACACGCAGACGCGCATGGTCATGCATCCGTATCGGCCGGAACTCGACGGCCAGGATCTCGGCACCTACGCCGATCCGGCGGGCAAGCGGCTGTTCGTCGAATACACCAGGATCGTGCAGGCGCAGGGCGACGGGTATGTGGAGTATCTCTGGCAATGGAAGGATGACGAAAAGCGCATGGTGCCCAAGCTGTCCTACGTGAAAGGCTTCGCGCCGTGGGGCTGGATCGTCGGGACCGGCATTTATCTGGAGGACGTGCGCGCGGAGATCGATCAGATGATCCGCCGCGTCCTGTGGTTTTCCGTCGGGCTGTCGGTCGGGATCGCCGGGCTCCTGACGTATATCGCCAAACAGGGTCTCGATTTGGAACGGAATCGCTGGCGGGCCGAGCGGGCGTTGCGCGAATCGGAGGAGCGCTACCGGATGCTCGTCGAAAGTTCGGCCGAGGGCGTGCTGCTCGTGTTGCAGGAGCGGCCGGCGTATGCGAACAAGACCCTGCTCGACCGGCTGGGCTACACCGAGGCGGAGTTGGTGCAGCTCCCGCTGGAGAAAATCGTCGAGCCGCTGGCCAACGGCGCGGGCGAGGCCAAGGCGGAAAAGCGGGCCCGCTTGACCGACCGGCACGGGGCGGTGACGGAGGTGTTGCTGACGACGGCGCCGGTGACCGTGGGCGAGCAGGGCGGGCAGATGCTCACGATCCGGGACGTGGCCGCGCGCCGGCAAACGGAGGAAACGTTGCAGCGGCTGGTGGCCGACCTGCAGAGCCTGCTGCCGCTCGCCACGCGCGCGATCACAGCCTCGCCGCCGGCATTGGTCATCTGCGAGTTATCCACGCCCGTGCAGCAGGTCGCGGCGCTCATGGCCCGCGCGAAGACCAGTGCCATTCTGGTGCGCTCGCCGGAGGGCGAGCCGATCGGCATCGTGACCGATCAGGATTTGCGGAATCGCGTGCTGGCCGAAGGGCTCCCCGCAACGCTGCCGGTGGCAAGCATCATGAGTGCGCCGCTGATCCGCATTCCCGCGCGAGCCCTGCTGTTCGAAGCGGCGCGGATGATGCAGGAGCGCGGCGTGCAACACTTGGTGGTCACGGACGAATCGGGCCGGGCGCAGGGCGTGCTGACCGGGACCGAGATTTTGCATGCGCAACGGCACGCGGTGGCGCTGTTGCTGGGCGAGATCCAGGCGGCGGAATCGCCGGAGGCGTTGCGCGACAGCCGCGAGAAACTCCCGGTGTTCGTGAAGGCGCTGCTCGAAAGCGGCGCGCGCGTGGAAACGATCACGCGGATCATGACGACGGTGTCGGACGCCATTGCGGTGCGGCTGCTGGCGCTGGCGGAGGCCGAGCTCGGCCCGCCGCCGGCGCGGTATGCCTTTGTGGTGCTGGGCAGCGAGGCGCGGGAGGAGCAGACGCTCGCCACCGATCAGGACAATGCGCTGATTTACGCCGATGGGCCGGCCGAACAGAGCGAGGCGGTGCAGGCGTATTTCCTGCGGCTGGGCGAGAAAGTGTGCCACGGGCTCGACGTGGCCGGCTACCGGCGGTGCAAGGGCGAGGTGATGGCGTGCAACCGGAAATGGTGCCAGCCCCTGGCGCAGTGGCGGCGGTATTTCACCGAATGCGTGGCGGCGGCCAATCCGCAGGATCTGCTCGATGTGAACGTGTTTTTCGATTTCCGCTGCGCGAGCGGCGACGGGGAGTTCGTGGGCCAGTTGCGGCAGCACCTCCGGGAGCGGCTGGCGGGCGATTCGCGGCACACGTTCTTCTTTCACCTCGCGCAGAGCACGCTGCAGTTTCGGGCGCCGCGAGGTTTCTTTGGCAACATCCAGCTCGAGTCCGCGGGGGATCAGCCGGCCAAATTCAACATCAAGGCGGCGATCATCCCGCTGGTGAATTTTGCGCGGATCTACGCGTTGCAGGCCGGCCTGGCGGAGACCAACACGCTCGACCGGCTGCGGTGGCTGCGCGATCAGGGCCGGCTGGCGCCCTCGAGCCACGACGAGTTGGCGCAAGCCTACCGCACGCTCCTGCAGCTGCGGCTCACGCATCAGGCGGCGCAGGTGCAGCGCGGCCTGCCGCCGGACAACGCCATCGACCTGAGCGAGCTCACCCAGCTCGAGCGCTCGATGCTCAAGAAAATCTTCGCCGACATCGCCGTGTTCCAGGCGCGCCTGGAAACCGATTTCGCGCGGACGGCATGAGGGCCCGCCGATGCGCGTCCTGATGGTCGGCGACATCCACGGCCGGCTCGCGGAGCTGGCGGCGGCGCTGCGTCAGGCGCAGGCCGACTACCGGATCGAGGCCGCGATTCAGGTGGGCGATTTCGGTTTCACCCGCGAACGGCTGCGCGAGGCGCGGCTGGAGCGGTGGCGGTTTCCGGTGCCGGTGCATGCGATCGACGGCAATCACGAAGACCATGCCTGGTTGAGCCGCGCCATGCTGCTGGGGGCGGCGAGGAGCTGGCAGCAGGAGTTGAATCTCATCTACCAGCCGCGTCCCTCCGTGGTGCAGCTCGGCACGTCGCGGGTGGGGTTTCTCGGTGGAGCGCTGCACGTGGACCGGCCGCAGCGGCACAATCTGCTGGCCGGCCTGCCGAACTACATTCTGGGGCGCCACCGGGAGCGGGCGGTTGCGTTGTTCAATGGCGAACGTTGCGACCTGATCGTGACGCATTCCTGCCCGGCGGGAATCGGCATCGGACTGCGCGCGGCGGTCGAGCACGAGCACGCGGTCGGCGTGCATGTGCGGGGGGCGGGGTTCGATCCCGGGCCGGCGGAGGATTGCGGCGAAGTGGAACTGCGCCGGCTGTGGGGTGAATTGAGCCATCGGCCGCGCGCGTGGGTGTTCGGGCATTTTCACCGGGCGCACACGGCGACGATCGAGGGCACGCGCTTTGTCGGCCTGGACGACGATCTCACGTCGCCCTCGCGCCGGCTGGCGATTTGGGACACGGAGGAAAAGAAAGTGCTGATGTGCCCCGCCGATCCGAGCGGCGGAGCGGTGCGTTGAGACCCGCTCAGTGGGCGGCCACCGGCGGGTTGTCTTCGTGGCGCGGCGTCAGCAGCGAAACCACGATCAGCACGAGAAAACCCAGCGGGATGGTGACGATCGCGGGCTGGCTGAACGGCACCAGGGCGCGGGCCGGGTCGAGGCCGTAGACATCCTTGAAGGCCTGCGCGCTCAGGAGAATCCAGGCGAGCGACGAGACCATGCCGACCACGATGGCGGCGGTGATGCCCTGCTTGGTGGTGCGTTTCCAGAAGAGCAGCATCACCAGCGCCGGCAGGTTGGCCGAGGCGGCGATGTTGAAAGCCCAGCCGACGAGGAAATTGACGTTCAGTTTGGCGAAGAAAATGCCGAGACAGATCGCGATCAGGCCCACGCACACGGCGGCGATCTTGGCGGCCTTCACCTTTTGGAAGTCATCCAGCTTCATCTTGAGGAAGTTGGTCATCAGGTCGTGGGCGACGGCGCCGCTGGCGGCCATGATGAGGCCGCTGACGGTGCCGAGCACGGTGGTGAAGGCCACGGCGGAGATGATCGCGAAGAGCAGCTCGTTGAAGCTGCGGGCGAGCAGGGGCGCCGACATGTTGGAGTCGGTGACGTCGAGCGTGCCGCTCGTCATCGCGCCGAGCCCGAGGTAGAGGGTCAGCACGTAGAAAAACCCGATGGCGGCAATGCCGACGACCGTGCTTTTGCGCGCGCTGATTTGATCTTTGACCGTGTAGTAGCGAATGAGGATGTGCGGCAGCGAGGCCGTGCCGCAGAACAGCGCCAGCATGAGCGAAAGGAAGTCGAGTTTGTCGGTGAATTTCTCTCCGCGCACTTTCTTAAAGGTTGGGCTGGATCCGGGAGCCATAAAATCGGAGCCGGGCGTGGGCTTCTGGTAATACACGGTGGTGACGCCACCGCCGGCTTCGGTGATTTTCTCCGAGTTCCACAGGATCACCTCGCTATCCTGCATGGTGCGCAGGAAGGCGAAGGGCCCGAGCGGTCCGGTTTTTTCCACTCCGCCCGGGAGTTTCGACGCATACCCCACCGGGTGAAGATCGGCTTCGCCGGCCTTTTTGCCGCGCGGGAGGCCGTTGACCAGTTTCGAGCCATCGGCTCGCACCGTGAGCGTCTGCGTCTCAGACAGGAGGGCCGCGGTGTCTTTGCGCCAGACGGCCACGAGGCCGTCGGCGTTTTTCACCCGCACGTAGGGTTTGCCCGCCCACGCGCCGTCTTCGGGCAGGACGGAGGCGCCCGGCGCGCCCGTGACTTGGGCCGCCGGCACATCCCGCTTGGCCACGTGAACCGCCTGGCCGTTGGCATCGGTGGGTTTGGTCGTCACGCCACGCCACAGAATCATGACCGTGATGACGGCGCACAACATCACCAGGAGGGATCCCTTGATGAACTGGACCCAAGTGGTCGAGACCATGCCGGCGGTGGTGACGATCAAGGTGACAATCAGGCCGACGCCGATCACGCCCACGTAATGCGGGAAGCCGAGCAGCGGCTGCACCAGCGCGCCGGCCCCGACCATTTGCGGAATGAGGTAGAAGCAGCTCACCACGAGCGTGCTGATCGCCGCGGCGAGCTTGATGCCACGGGAGTTGAATTTGTTGTCGAGCGCGTCGGCAAACGTGAAGCGCCCGAGTCGTTTCAGCGGCTCGGCGACGATGAACAAGGCCACAATCCAGCCGGCGAGATAGCCGATGGAATACAGGAAGCCGTCGTAGCCGAAAAACGCGATCATGCCGCAGATGCCAAGGAACGACGCGGCGGAGAGGTAGTCGCCGGCGAACGCAATGCCGTTGACGAACCAATGGATGCCGCCGCCTGCCGCGAAATAGCCGCTGGCGGACTTGGCCCGGGAACCGAGATAGAAGCTGATCGCCAGCACGATCCCGGCGAAAAACAGGAAGACCAGGACGGCGGTGAGGGACGACTCGTGAATCATGGGTGGAGCGGGGCTATTTCGATTTCCGGCAGATCCGCATGTAGAGCAGCGCCAGCACGATGGCGGCGGCGATCAGGGCGAAGCCATACACGACGGCGAGGTTGGCGCCGCCGAGGAACGGCCTGCTCATCGCGGCGGGGCGGAAGGCGCTGAGCGCCATGAAGCCGCCGTAGAACGCAACGTAGACGGCAAAGAGCACGAGTCCGATGCGGGTGTTGTGCGCGACGACCGCCGCATCCTCCTGCTCCCGGACATCCGGGGATTTGAATTCGAGTCCGGCCATAGGGGTGGTTTTTGGGAGTTAGAACTTGTAGGTGATGGCGAACTGTTGCCGCCAGGCTTCGCCCGGGGCGAGGACCTTGTAGGTGGTGCGGAGCCAGCCAAGCTCGAACGCCAGCTGCACCTGGGCGTTGAGCGAATAGAGGGCGTTGCCAAAGAGGAGGCTGTTCCTGGTGCGCGCATCCTTGGTCGGATCGGTGCTGCCAGTCAGGTCGCCATCGGCGGGATTGTCCACGCCGCCGCCGACGTTGAATTGCCATTGGAGGGACGCTGTGTAGGTCAGAGCGGCCCAGCCGCCGACGCTGTCGATTTCCGTGTTCAGCGTCGTATTGATGCCCTGGCCGATGCCGCCAAGGTGGGAGTCGAAGTTCCGGCCGGAGAAGGCCTCGGCCTGCAAGAGCAGCGACGCGGTGAGCGGCAGACGGAGGTCGGCGTTGATCGACCAAGTATCATACTCGATGCTCTTGAGCAGACTCGTCTGATGAATTTCCTCGCCGCCACGGTGACCAGAGACGCCGAACGTGGCCTGCTGTTTGCTCCAGACAGGGAAGGTGAGGCCGGCACGGCCGGCGAACGTGGGATAGCCGGCATCGGCCCCAGTATCGGGGTCGTTGGCGGAGGCAAAAACCGCCTTGCGGCCGGTAATGGTGCGGCTGATGCCAGCGTCGATCTTCAGTTCCACGCCCTCGTCGACGGCGACGTTTTGGATGAGCCGCAGTTGGGGCCGGCGGTAACCGACGTTGCCCTGCCACCAGGCGACACTGTAGTTAACGGTGGTGGGATTCAGGGGCGAGATGATGTCCGAAGTCTGGCCGGCGATGATGGCGAATTTTTGCTTCGGCCAGTCCAGCCGCACATAGGCGTGGCGGAGCATCGGCTCCGGTTTGTTTTCGCCGGTGCCGGCGCCGTAGAGGTCAAACTCCACCTTGCCGGTGGCCTGGAAGCTCTCGGAGGTGGGTCCGGTGGCGTCCACGCCCAGCCGGGTCTGGTTGGCGGTGAGATTGAAGTGCGAATCGTTCTTGAGCACGCTCTCCGATTCGACCCAGCGGTCGAAATTGCCGAGCGATGTGCGGGAGTCGTCGTAGGCCGCGTCGAGTTTCACGTAGCCATAGAAGTTGAGATCGAGCGAGGAGCGGGCTGGTTTACCCTTGAGGCCGGCCAGAGACTTGAGCTTTTCAGTTTCCGCAGGAGTGAAGGCTGGCGCCAGCGCGGGAGCGGGAGCGGGAGCGG
>Ga0163144_10012043_pt1 | contig 18236 bp, 10 predicted proteins | sample OliLak19BULKMAT1_FD_123175 | JGI IMG/M metagenome (GOLD analysis project Ga0163144, IMG submission 123175) | Freshwater microbial mat bacterial communities from Lake Vanda, McMurdo Dry Valleys, Antarctica - Oligotrophic Lake LV.19.BULKMAT1 | ecosystem: Environmental > Aquatic > Freshwater >... | reverse complement strand
CTAACCGCCCCTCACGCGATGATCTCCTTGACGACCTTGCCGGCCACGTCGGTCAGCCGGAAGTCGCGTCCGGCGTAGCGGTACGTCAGCTTCTCGTGGTCGAAGCCCAGCAGGTGCAAGATCGTCGCGTGGAGGTCGTGGATGTGGACCCGTTTCTCCACGGCCTTAAAGCCAAAGTCGTCGGTGGCGCCGTACGCCTGACCACCCTTCACGCCGCCGCCGGCGAGCCAGGTGGTGAAGCCGTAGTGATTATGATCGCGGCCGTTGATCTTGCCGGCGTTCGCCCCTTCCTTCGGCAACTCGACCGACGGCGTGCGGCCGAACTCGCCCCCCCAGATAACGAGCGTTTCATCGAGCAGGCCGCGCTGCTTGAGATCGACGAGCAGCGCGCCGATCGCCTGATCGCACTCCTGGGCGAGCTTGCGATGGAGAATCTCGATGTCGTCGTGGCTATCCCACGGCTGGCCTTCGCCATGCCACACCTGGACGAACCGCACGCCGCGCTCCACGAGGCGGCGGGCGATAAGGATCTGCCGGGCTTGCGTGCCGGGGCCGTACATGTCGCGAATGTGCTGCGGCTCGCGGCTGACGTCGAACGCCTCGGCCGCCTCGGTCTGCATGCGGAAGCCAAGTTCGAACGACTGGATCCGCGACTCCAGCGCCGCATCGTCATGGCGGGCCTGCTGATGGCGGAGGTTGAGCTTCGCGAGCAGGTCGAGTTGTTCGCGCTGGCGCGGAATTGGAATCGCGTCGTTGCGGATGTTTTCGATCAGCCGTTCGATGGCGGTGTGCTGCGTGTCGAGGTACGCCCCTTCGTAGGCGCCGGGGAGGAAGCCCGACTGCCAGTTTTGCGTTTCCTGGATCGGGTAGCCGGAGGGGCACATCGCGACGAACGCCGGGAGGTTCTGATTCTGCGAACCGAGGCCGTAGCAAACCCACGAGCCGAGACTGGGCCGAATCTGCCGAGCGTCGCCGCAGTTCATCAGCATCAGCGACGGTTCGTGGTTCGGCACGTCGGCGTAAGTCGAGCGGATCACCGCGACGTCGTCGATCGACTCGGCGGTTTTCGCGAAGAGCTCGCTCACTTCGATGCCGCTCTGGCCGTACTTCTTGAACTTGAACGGCGACGGCAACGCAGCGCCGGTGGGACGTTCGGTGCGGAGATTCTCGGTAGGGAGATTCTTGCCGGCGTATTTATTGAGAAGCGGCTTCGGGTCAAACGTGTCGATGTGCGAGGGGCCGCCGTTCATGAAGAGATGAATGACGTGCTTCGCTTTCGCGGGAAAGTGGGCGACCTTCGGCAGCAGCGGATTGGAGATCTCGGCGGCGCCGGCGGAAAGCTCCGGGGCGAGCAGGCTGCTCAGGCCGAGCGCGCCGAAGCCCATGCCGCAGCGGTGGAGCAACTCACGGCGCGTCAAAGCCAGATGTTCGGGGCGGGGATTGTGGGGCATTTGCTTTTCTTGGCGGATACTTGGTTTTCTCTCGCAAAGGCGCTAAGACGCAAAGGTAACGCAAAGAATGCGGGGAGTAAGAAAGAAGTGGAGCGTGGCTGAGCTCTCTCACTTACTCCGAATTGTTTCTTCTTCCTGTCTTCTTTGCGTATTTCTTTGCGCCTTCGCGCCTTTGCGAGAGATCCTCTTCAATTCAACTAATCTACAAACGCGAATTCGTTGCACATCAACAGCACCTGAGCCAGTTGCGACCAGCGATCGAGCGGCGGAGGCGTTGGCGGGCGTGGGCCGTCGATGCCGTCGAGGGTGTTCCACGACTCAACGGAGCCGTCGTCGCGGGTGAGGCGGAGGGTTGTTTTCCACAGGAATGTGTCGCTCGTGTGGTCCCCGCCGACCGAATCGACGATGAGATCGATCACTTCACCCGCCGCGACGGGAATCCCTTCGACCAGGGTGGGACTGGCGCCGTGCGCGACGGGCCACTCGCCGACGCGGCCGCGGGCCGTCGAAACCGCACGGGCGACGACGCCGTTTCCATCGGCGGCTGGATGCTGAAGCTCGCCCTCGATGCGGAGCGTGCCAGCGGCGGGAACCGTGAAGCGGCGGATGACGGCGTGAGCGGCGTCGCCGGGGTGGCCCCCTTGGATGTTCAGCAGCGCCCAACCAAGCTGCGCGTCGGGAATAGCGTCGCCCCCCTTCCAGATGCCATCGGCAAAGTGAGGGAACTCGTTGAACTCGACTCGGTCGCTCAGCGGGTCGTACGCGCCCCAACCAAACTGCCAGCGCGGCTGCGCGGCAATGCGGGCCGTTTGATCGGCTTCTACGCCGGAGGCAACGAACGTGGCGGCGTCGGTCAGCTCTTCAATGCTTGGCTTCCGTCCCAGCGCCTGTTGGTAAAGGTGCGCGATGCGATCATGATCGGCCAGCGGCGGACTGTTCTCCGGCTGCGCGGCGCTCCGCTCGGCCAACACGCGCGATTGCTCCATCGCGAACGGGCTGTTGAGCATGAAGAGCGCCTGATGAGGCGACGCCGTTTGCGGTCGCGCCGCCGCGGGGGTGTTCGGGTTCGCGAAGTCGAACGTCCGGAAGAACGCCGGCAGGTTCTGGCGTTCGATGAAGCCGTAAACCGCGCGGCGATTGGCGAACGGCACCGTCGTCAGTTGCACCGACGGCCCCCCCATCGTCATGTCGAGCTGGCCGGCGGCGAGCAGGAGACTGTCGCGCAGCGCTTCGAGATCGAGCCGGCGACGGTTCATGTGCGCGAGCAGCGCGTTGGTCGGGTCGGCTTCATGGCAATCGTCGCGCGGGGCGCTCGATTGGCGGTAGACGTTTGAGAGGACGATGCGGCGGATCAGCCGCTTGGTCGACCACTGCTCGTCCATGAACGTGACGGCGAGCCAGTCGAGCAGTTCGGGATGTGTCGGCGGTTCGCCGCGGACGCCGAAGTCGCTGGGGGTGGTGACGATGCCGCGACCGAGGAGCTTGCCCCAGACGCGGTTCACCCAGACGCGAGCCGTGAGCGGGTTGTCGCGATTGGCAATCGCCCGAGCGAGTTCGAGCCGGCCGCTGCCCGTTTGGAACGGCTGCGGTTCGCCTGCGGTGAGGCAGGTGAGAAAGTGACGCGTCACCTCTGGGCCAGGGGAGCCGGCGCTGCCGCGAAGGAAGACGTGCTGCGTCGCCGGCGTCGGTGAGTCGGCGAGCATCGCGGGGCCGTCGTCGCGCGGCATCTCCGCGCAGTTCGCGAGAATGCCGTAGAGCGAGTAGTAGTCGGCCGTGGGAATCGCGTCGTACTTGTGATCGTGGCACCGCGCGCAGGCGACGGTGAGGCCCATCAGGCCGCGGGTCATCAAGTCGATGCGGTCGTCGTTGATCTCTTGCTGCGCGTTGAGGAACCGGCGGCCAAGCGTGAGAAAACCGCTGGCGGCGCTCGCGGAGGGATCACCCGTCTGATCGGCGGCAATTTGGTTGACGACGAACTTGTCGAACGGCATATCGCCGTTGAACGCGGCGATCACCCAATCGCGGTACTTGTACGCCGTGGGGTAGTTACGATCCTCTACGAAGACGTAGCCCTTCGTGTCGGCGTAGCGGGCGACGTCGAGCCAGTAGCGGCCCCACCGTTCGCCGAACTGCGGCGACGCCAGCAATCGATCGACCGCTTGCTCGTACTCGGCGTCGCTGGCGTGGGCGGCGAACTGTTCGAGCTCGGCCGCGGTCGGCGGCAGGCCAGTGAGATCGTAGTGCAGCCGGCGGAGCAGCGTTGCGGGATCGGCGGCGGGCGATGGCTTGAGGTTCGCGGCTTCAAGGCGGGCAAGAATGAAGGCGTCGATCACGGTGCGGGGCCAGCCGCGATCGCTGACAACCGGCGCGGAGACTTTGACCGGCTTCTGCAGCGACCAGAGATCGCGCGGATCGACGGTTGCCGTCCCCGCGTTGGCGGCAGGCTCGGTCCGCGGGTCGGGAGCGCCCATCGCGACCCATTGCTCGAAGTCGGCAATGACGTTGTCGGGAAGCTTGCCCGACGGAGGCATTTCGTACGATTCGTACTTCAGCGCCGAAATGAGCGTGCTGTCGGCGGGGTTGCCGGGCTCGATCACCGGACCGGCGGGGCCGCCGCGGCGGAAGTGCTCGGCCGAGTCGAGACGGAAGTCCCCTTTCGGCGAGCCGGCGGCGGCCGAATGGCAAGAGTAGCAGTGCTCGGCAAGGACGGGACGGATGCGGGTTTCGAAGAACTCGACCGCGGCAGGGTCGAGAGGCGTCTCGTTGGCTCGTGCCGAGCCGATCGCCAGGAGCGACGGCAGGCTGAGCGACAGCAGGGAGAACGCCGAGACAGTCGCCGTGAACTTCCAAGAGTGGCGGCTGCTCAAACGTCGCAACGCATCCCGCATAGCGATCGATGCCTCGTGGCCAGACAGACGAAACCTTATGCCCCGCGGGCTGCTGGCATTATAGACGGGGGCGCGATTCCTCACACCCGCGGGGCACGCGGCCTCGCGACGGTTTGCCGCCGATCTAGCAGGCCTGCTTCGCCTGCCAGGGCGAATTGTCGGAAATCGTTGCGATTCCTCGTAGCTTCCTTCTCATTACTGCCGATTGTTGCGCGGCCAATGGACCTCAGCGAAGGAGGCTGTCAGCTATCGGCCGTCAGCTTTCAGCCAGACATAAGAGTTCTCTCTCCGCGCAGGGTTCAATTATTGGCTGCGGCAGACTCGACTTCAGCGAGCGGCAGCGTGACGGTGAAGGTCGTCCCGTGGTCGACGTTGCTCTCACAGTCAATCTCGCCGCCGTGGTTATGAACGACCGACTGGCAAATGCTCAGCCCCAACCCAGTGCCGCCGACGCCGGGGCTGCGCGTGCGGGCCGACTCAGCGCGGAAGAAGCGTTGAAAAATATGCTGCTGCTCTTCAGCGGAGATGCCGGCGCCCGTGTCTGCGACTCTCAGCCGCACGAACGGCGCGTCGACGACGACCTCGACCGACACGTCGCCTCCGCCGGGCGTGTACTTCACGGCGTTGTCGAGCAAGTTGTTCAATACCTGCCGCAAGTGGCCGCGATTGCCGTTGACGGCGGCGTAGTCGATGCGGCCGGCGCGAAGCTTGACGCCGCGGGCTTCGGCGACGCCGGAAAACATGTCTACGGCTTTGAGGGTCAGTTCATTGAGATCGACCTGCTCAAACTTCGTGGCAGGGAGCTCGGCCTCGGTTTCCGAGAGAAGAAGCAGCTGATTGACAAGCGCTTCGAGCGCTCCGCACTCTTCGATGACGTCGACCATCAGTTCTTCATACTCTTCGGGCGACCGCTCGCCGTTGAGGGCGACTTCAACGGAACTGCGAATCGCGGCGAGGGGGGTGCGCAGTTCATGGGCGGCATTGGCGAGAAAATCTCGTTTGACGTTGAGATAAGCGGCGATGCGATCGAGCAGCGAGTTGATCGTCTCGGCAAGCAGATCGAGCTCATCGCCGGTCCCGCGGATCGAGAGGCGTTCTTCGAGGTGGCTCGGGCGCAGGCGCGAGGCGGTCGTGATGATTTCGCCGACGGTTTCCGCGGCGCGCGAAGCGAGCCAGTACCCGCACAGAGGCGCGGTCAGCAACACCGCGCCGGCGGCGAGCAAGACCCAGCGATCGATGCGGGCCATGTCTTCGTTGATTTGATCGAGCGTGGCGCCGACGCGAATGTATTTGACGTTCGAAATTGCTGCGTCGACTCGCGATTGCACGATGCGGTAGCCGTCAAAGGTGATCGGCGACCGCTCGCGCTGAATGTTCGGCCGCGGCAGATTGGGCCGCGCATTCTTCGTCGCCCAAACTTCGTTGGCGTCGGCGTCGAACAGCTTCACGTACCAGCCGTGGTGTTCGTGGCTCTCGGCCATCCGGTTGAGATTGCCTTGCAACTCAGTTGCTTGGTCGGTCGGCGTCTCTTGGATCATCAACCCCACGTCTTGCGCATCGTCCAGCAGAACCTGGTCAAGTTCGCGCACCAGCGCCCAACTAACGCCCTGCCGCAGGCCGACAAGGGTGACGAGAGCGGTGATAATGACGGCGGCGGCGTTCCAAACGGCAAGGCGAAAGCGGAGCGTCCGCCAGACGGAACCGATCGGTTGACGCTTATTGGCTGATCCATGCATGGCGTGTCACGTTCGAGCGAACCGGGGAGTCGCCAGCCTTAGCTGGCCCGCAGGACGTAACCGCGCCCGCGCACGGTCTGCAGCAATGGCTGATCAAAATCACGATCTATTTTTCCCCGCAGCCGCGTGATATGAACCTCGATGACGTTGGTCACCCCTTCCCAATTGGAATCCCAGAGATGCTCGCTGAGCATCTTGCGCGTGAGGACCTGCCCCGCATTGCGCATCAGGAACTCCAACAGACTGAACTCGGTCGGCGTGAGATCGATTTCCCGCGCGTCACGCGTGACGCGTCGAGTCGCCAGATCGAGCGACAGGGGACCAACGCAAAGATCTTGTGCGGTCAAATTATGGGAACGACGCGCGATCGCCGAGAGACGCGCCAGGAGTTCGGGAAACGAGAAGGGCTTGATCAAGTAATCGTCGGCGCCTGCGTTGAGTCCGTCGACGCGCTCTTCGACGGAACCGAGCGCCGTGAGAATGATCACCGGCGTGCGGATTCCCTCGCTTCGAATCGCGCGCAACACGTCGAGTCCCGAGCGGTCGGGAAGCATCAAGTCGAGGACGACGGCGTCGCACTTCTGCGCGACCGCGATTTCTAGCCCCTTCGCGCCGTTGGCGACGAGCGTGCAACGATGGCCGGCGTCTTCCAGCCCGCGACGGAGCGCCTTGCCCAGAATGTCGTCATCTTCCACGACGAGAACGTCCATCGATCGCAAGTGCCTTTGACGGGGGCGGCAAAATGTAAGGGCTGTCTCTGTAAGGATACCGCACGAACGGTCAAATCGTCGCCCCGGGGAGGAGCCGGAAATCCCTATCCGGCCTCAAGTAACAACGAACTGTCCAAATTGTAATCTGCGTTCGCTGGTCGCTGCCGATCAGTGGAAGTATACCAATTTGAGTAACCCGCGCTCCTGTGGGCCGAGCGGCCAAGCTTGGTCGCCGAGCAGGACGCGACGCTCGCCCGCCAACTCCGCCTGCCCGACCTCGCTTCGCTCCCCTGCTCTCTTCCTTCCTGGAGGCCTTCCCGAACGTGGCGCCGACTGCTTCACCTGAGCGCCCCTCCTCGATGGCCCATTCGCCGGAGGACGCCGCTGACCGCTTACTCCATGTGATCGAACACGCCGCGCATCTGCTCCCCTCGCAGGGGCCGATTACGGTCTTCGTCCATCACAACACGCTCCACGCCTTCGAGGAGTTGCGATTCGACGAAGCGCTCCGGGAATCGCAACGCGTCTATGGCTGCCAACCTTTCCTGTCCGAGGATCGCTACCGCCGCGAGTTGGCGAGCGGGAGGATCAAGGAAGAAGATTTGGCGGTTGTATTGGAAGAGGACCTCGGCGAACAGTCTGACGACTTGATCGGTCTGCTCGGCACGCGCTTCCACTTGCGGCTGGCAATGCTGAAGCATTCGCTCCGCACGGCGCCCAGCCCCGAGCTGCGCTGGGTAGTCGCCGAGACGGACGCCCTGCGAACCTACCGCGACGACGTGCCGCCCGAGATTCGAAAACGGCTGACCGAAGGAACGCGTCACTGGATCATGCGCGACTTTCGCGACGGCAAGTCAGCAAGTCAAGCGAAAGACTCGCCGCTAAACAACATGATCGAGCAGGTGCTCGATCGCTTTGACTGCGCGAACATCGAATCATGGAGCGACGACGAATGGGAAGCGGTCTGTTTGCAGTTGCTCTGGCAACTCTCGTTCGACGGCGTGCAGCGCGCGGACCGTAAGTCGCCAGCGCCTCCTGCGCCGATCCGCCAGCGCGACGCCTTGCTCGCGGCGACCGGCGTCGACGCCGATGAACTGGCGAACGATTTGCTGATCCGCTATTCGTCGGCGCTGCTCGACCAAGGATACGCCCACTGGCCGCTTCCCGATCGCGACGGCGGTTTCTACCAATCGTTCCTGGCAGTCTACGGCCAGCCGGGCGGCGTGGTTCCCCACTGGCTCTTCGGCGTCAAGCGCGAAATCGCGCGACTGCAGCGCGAGCAAGTCTCGCCGTTGGCGTCGACTGCAGAATCGCTCCAGATGCTAGGCGTTGCCGCCCAGGACCAAGAAGCGTTCATCATCGCCTCCCTATTAGCGCTACGCGGCTGGGCCGGCATGATCTGGCAGATGGAAACCAACGCCGAGTGGGCCGTTCGCCCCGCGCCGCGCGGCACGCTGGTCGAGTTCTTGGCCGTGCGACTCCTGCTCGATCGCTTCGCCGCCGCCTATGTCGGTAAGGAGCATCTCGACGACGACGGCCCGCTGGCGACGCTGCGCGAGCGAGCGGCGGCGAAGCATGCGGAACGGACGCCGACTGGCAAGACTCAGTTGGCATTCCTCTTCTTTCAGTTGGCCCAAACGCTAGGGGTGCCGCCCGAAGAGCTGTATCGGCTACCCGCGAAGACATGGGGGAAGCTGGCGGATGAAATCGACTCGTACAACGAGTTTGAGCGCCGCCGCACGTTTCATTTGGCGTACGAGCGGCGCTACCGCAATCAAACGCTCGATGCCTTTGCGATCCATACGCGCGGGCAGCAGCCCAATGCCGCGGTAAGAACGAAGCTTCCTTCGTTCCAAATGATTTGCTGCATCGACGATCGCGAGGAATCGTTCCGCCGGCATTTGGAAGAGATCGATCCGACCTGCGAGACGCTGGGATACGCCGGCTTCTTCGGCGTGGCGATGTACTACCGCGGGGCCGCCGACGCCCACAGCCGCCCCCTCTGTCCCGTGGTGATCAAGCCGAAGCACTACGTCGAGGAATTGCCGACGTACACGCTGGAGGAGGTCCACCGTCGGCGCGCCCGCAACCGTCGACTGGTCGGTACGGCGTCGCATCAGTTTCATCGCGGCAGCCGCTCGATGCTGGGAGGCGCCGTGACGGCGCTCTTCGGCCCGCTCGCGTCGGTGCCATTGGTGGCGCGGATTTTGTTCCCGCGAACGGCGGCGCAGATTCGCAAGCTGTTCGGCCAGATCGTACGACCGCCCGAAGCGACGCAACTATTGCTGGAACGGAGCCAGCCGACGCCAGGGCCTGAAGAGGGGCACATCGGCTATAGCGTCGACGAGATGACCGACATCGTCGAGAAGACGCTCCGCGATACGGGGCTGACAAAACGGCACGCGCGGTTGATCATTTTCTGCGGCCATGGATCGTCGAGCCTGAACAATCCGCACGAAAGCGCCTACAACTGCGGGGCGTGCAGCGGCGGTCGCGGCGGGCCCAACGCCCGGGCGTTCGCCCAGATGGCGAACGACCCGCGGGTGCGCGCCAAGCTGGAGGGACGGGGGCTCGACTTGCCCCCCGATACCATTTTCATCGGCGGTTACCACAATACCTGCAACGATGGAGTCGATTACTTTGATCTCGACCGCTTGCCGGTGACTCACAAGGAGCTCTTCGCGTCGACGCGGCGCACCATCGACGAAGCTCGGCGACGAAACGCCCACGAACGCTGCCGGCGGTTCGAGTCGGCGGAGTTGTCGATCTCGCCGGCGGCGGCGCTCGCGCATGTGGAGCGGCGTTCGGAGGATCTTTCGCAAGCGAGACCCGAATACAACCATGCTACGAACGCGGCCGTCTTTGTCGGACGGCGTTCGCGCAACCGCGGGCTATATATGGATCGGCGAACGTTCATGTCGTCGTACGATCCGACGCAAGATAATGAACAGGGCGCAATTCTGGCGCGGATTCTGGCGGCCGTGATTCCCGTGTGCGCTGGCATCAGCCTCGAATACTACTTCTCCTGCGTCGACGTGCAGGGCTACGGCTGCGGGTCGAAGCTGCCCCACAACATCGTTTCGCTATTAGGCGTGATGGAAGGAGCGACGAGCGACTTGCGGACTGGTCTTTCGGCGCAGATGACGGAAATTCACGAGCCGATGCGGGTCTTGTTCGTCATCGAGACGACGCCGACCGTGATGGAAGGCATCATCAACGGCAATCCAGTGATCGCTCAGCTCTGCCGAAACGAATGGGTGCAATTGGCGATGCTCAGCCCTGAAGATTCGACGATTCATCTCTTCCGCAATGGAAAGTTCGAGCGTTACGACGCCGAATCAGACCAGTTGCCCGAGGCGGCCTCCTCGGTCGATTGGTATCGAGGTTGGCGGGATCATTTGGGCTACGCTGTCATCAAAGCGCCGACGCCGGCGGCCACGGTCGCCCAGTCGAACGGAAAGGCGCCGCGATGAGCTACGATCAGCTATTCAATATCCTCGGGATCATCGTCGTCGCCTGCCCCACGCTGTTGCTGACGGTGTTGGGCGTCTCGTCGCTCGTGGGTCGCCCGCTCACTGAACGGCTGATGAGCCAACTCACGCAGACGGCGGTCGTGACGGGACTGCTCGCCTCGATCGGCATCTTAGTGATGATGCTGATGACCGATCGCCGGCTAATCGAAGTCGGTATGGGCAACTGGCTCGTCCTGAAAGAACAGCATTTTCACTTCACGTTCAAGTTCGTCTTCGACCGGCTCTCCGTGCCGTTCGTCATTCTCTCGTTCACGTTGTGCGGCGTCACCGGGGCGTTCGCCAGCAAGTATCTCCACCGCGAGACCGGTTACGGACGATTCTTCGTGCTGTACGCCATGTTTCTGTTGGGCATGGTGGTCACCTCGCTCGCCGGGACGATTGAGACGTTGTTCGCCGGTTGGGAACTGGTTGGGCTCTCGTCGGCGCTCTTGGTCGGCTTCTTCCACGAGCGTTCGACGCCCGTGCGAAATGGCTTGAGAGTTTGGACCGTCTACCGTGTGGCCGACGCCGCGTTCCTGGTGGCCACCCTGGCGCTCCACCATCTCACGGGCGGCGGTGATTTCGTTGGGTTAATGGGCGACGGCCCCTGGCCCGAAGGACAGGCCGCTCTCACTTCGAACCAGGCGTTGTTCGTCGGCCTGTTGTTCCTCGTCGCCGCGGCCGGAAAAAGCGCGCTCGTGCCGTTCTCCGGCTGGTTGCCGCGGGCGATGGAAGGACCGACCCCGTCGAGCGCCATTTTCTACGGGGCGTTGTCGGTTCACTTGGGCGCCTTCCTGCTGCTGCGGGTGAGCCCGCTGCTAGAAGCTTCAACGCTGCTCTGCGTGGCGGTGGTGGCGTTGGGGCTCGTCTCCGCTCTGTTCGCTGCCATGGCGGCGCGAGTGCAGACCGACGTGAAGAGCGCCCTGGCCTTTGCTTCCCTGACGCAGGTGAGCATCATCTTCGTCGAAATCGGCTGCGGACTCCGTTACATCGCGCTGATTCACATCATCGGCCACGCCTGTCTGCGGACGCTGCAATTGCTGCGGGCGCCGACGCTGCTGCACGACTACCACGATCTTGAGAACGCCATCGGCGGCCGTTTGCCGCAGAACGCCACCATTTGGCAACGCGTCGTCTCGGAACCGCTGCGCCGCCGGGCGTTTCGCCTGGCGTTTGAACGCGGCTTCTTCGACACGCTGTTGGCCGACTACTTAGTGCGGCCGTTCATCAAAACGTTCCAGTGGTGCGACGGCATGGAACGTCGCTGGACGAATCTGCTCGCCGGCCGATCGGCGAGCGACGCCGACCCACTCCAAGCCGCGGGAGGCGTCGTCGACGACTTGCAATGATCGAACTTCACTTGCCTTGGCTGGAACTCGCGATCGCGCTGCCGGCGCTCGGCGCCCTGCTGCTCATCGGTCTGCGCGATCCGGAACTGGCCCAGCGACGGACGCTCCTCTTCAGCGGGTTGGCGCTCGCCTGCTCCGTAGGAGCATGGCTCGACTTCGGGTCGCTCCACACGTTCGAAGCCCACGACCGCTGGTCGCTTTGTTCGCAGTGCTTCGGATCTGAGTTTTTCGTCATCGACGAACTGAGCGCACCGCTGTTGCCGATGGCGGCGCTCATTAGCTTCGTGACGACCCTCGCGACGCTGCGCACCAAGGTTCGCCGCTATCCGTTCGCGGGAAGTCTGGTTTCCGAGACGATTCTGCTGGCGACGCTGAGCTGCCGCAATCCGTGGGGCATAGTCGCGCTGCTGGCCGTGGGCGTGCTGCCGCCGCTGTGGGAACTGCGCAGCCGCGGCAAGCCGATGCGGGTCTTTGCCATTCACATGTCGCTGTTCGTCGTGATGCTGACGGTCGGCTGGCAACTCGTCGAACAGACCCCGGCAGGGAGAGCGCCTTCGAACCTCGCCCTCGGACTACTAATCGGCGCCGTCTTGCTCCGCAGCGGAATCGTGCCGCTCCACTGTTGGATAACCGATCTGTTCGAGCATGCTTCGTTCGGCACGGCACTGCTGTTCGTGACGCCGATGGTCGGGGTCTACGCGGCGGTTCGTTTGCTGCTGCCGATCGCTCCGGAATGGGCGCTCCGGAGCATCGCGTTGATTTCGCTGTTCACCGCCGTCTACGCAGCGGGCATGGCGCTAGTACAGAAAGATGGCCGGCGGTTCTTCTGCTATTTGTTTTTGAGCCATTCGTCGCTGGTGCTTGTGGGGCTGGAGATTGCGACCCCGATCGGTTTGACCGGAGCGCTCTGCCTCTGGATCTCCGTCGGACTCGCCCTCACCGGATTCGGTCTCACGCTCCGTTCCGTCGAAGCTCGCACCGGGCGCGTCTCACTCACCGAATTCCACGGCCTCTACGAGCATACGCCCGCCTTGGCCGCGTTCTTCTTAATCACCGGCCTGGCGAGCATTGGCTTCCCCGGCACGATCGGGTTCGTCGGCGCCGAGTTGCTGCTCGAAGGGGCGGTCGACGTTTATCCGTGGGTCGGGCTGCTCGTGGTCCTCGCCTCGGCCCTCAACGGCATCGCCGTCTTGCAGGCCTACTTCCGTATCTTCACCGGCAAACGTTACTTCCCCACCATCTCGCTGCAAAGCCGGCTCCCTGAGCGGATCGCCGTCTTGGCGCTCGCTGCCCTGATCCTGGGCGGCGGCGTCTTTCCACAGCCGGGCCTGTCGTCGCGCTACCACGCGGCGAGCAAACTGATCGAAGCCCGCCTGCAGCACATGGGACAGGCGACCACGCTCGAAGCCCACGGCGAGCCTGACTGGCCCGCCTGGTTCAACGACGAAGAGAAAACCAAAGCCGAGCGCGAAACTGTCGACCCGGCGCTCGAAATCGACGCCCAATCCGAACCCCACCCCGCCGGAGCGACTCCGCTCCAAGGCGGTCCCTCGGCGGCGCGCACCCCCCGCCGACTACCGAACACCTAATTCTGGAGCATGTCGTTTATGTCTGCCGCCATCCAAGAGGGTGAAGTCCCGCGGGGCGATCTCGCCGGGTTCAAGAAGTATTTCAAGTACGACATTCTGTCGGGCTTCTTCGTCTTCTTGATCGCGTTGCCGTTGTGCCTGGCCATTTCATTGGCGTCAGGAGTTCCGCCCACTGCGGGCATCTTCACGGCCATTGTCGGCGCGATCCTAACTTCCCTGATCAGCAACTCCGAATTGACGATCAAAGGCCCGGCGGCGGGCATGATCGTCATCGTTTTTGGCGCCGTGACTTCCTTTGGTTACACCGGCGGACAAGACCCGACGGCGGATGGCGCAGCCTATCGCATGGCCTTGGCGGTCGGCGTGGTCGCCGGCGTCTTGCAGATCATCTTCGGCCTGGTGCGCGCCGGTAAGCTCGGAGATTTCTTCCCGACGTCCGCCGTTCATGGCATGCTGGCGGCGATTGGCGTGATCATCATTCTGAAGCAACTTCCAGTCGCCGTCGGTCAAGAGGCTGCCGGCGAGCCGCTCGAAATCCTGCGTCATTTGCCCAAGACGCTTGCCAACGCCAATCCTGAAATTGCGATCATTGGATTGACGAGCCTGATCATTCTGTTCGGGCTTCCGATTCTAAAGAAGCTGATCAATAACCGCTTCTTTAGTATGATCCCGGCCCCCATGATCGTCCTGATGATAGCCATTCCAATGGGGATGTGGTTCGATCTATCGCATCAGCACACCTACACGTGGGCCGGTCAGAAGTATCCCATCGGAGAAAAGTTTCTCGTCGACATTAAAGGGAACTTGCTTTCATCCATTGCTTATCCCGACTTTTCGGTTTTCACGAATGCCGCGACAGTCTACTCGGCGCTGAAATGGGTGCTGATGTTTATGCTCATCGGCAGCTTGGAATCAATGCTCAGCGCCAAGGCGATCGACATGATCGATCCCTGGAAGCGCAAGACGAACCTCAATCGCGATCTGGTCGCCGTCGGCATCGCGAATACCGCCGTCTCGTGCATCGGCGGACTGCCGATGATCTCGGAAATCGTCCGCTCGAAGGCAAACATCGACAACGGCGCCCGGACGCGGTTCGCCGACATGTGGCATGGCGTGTTTTTGCTCAGCTTCGTCGCGCTCGCGCCTGGGCTCATCCACCAAATCCCGCGGGCCGCGCTGGCGGCGATGCTGGTCTACACCGGCTTCCGTCTCGCCTCGCCGCGGGAGTTCATCAACGTCTTCAAAATCGGCCCCGAGCAACTGCTGATCTTCACGGCGACGATCATCGGCGTGTTGGCGACCGACCTGCTCATCGGCATCGGCATCGGCATCGCCGTGAAGGCGGCGATCCACGTCGTCAATGGCGTGCCGCTGACCTCCATGTTCAAGCCCTATCTGGAAGTCGAACCGCAAGGGAACGACACCGTGCTGATCACGGCGCGCGGCTCGGCGGTGTTCACCAACTGGCTCTCGTTCAAGCGCGAAATCGAGCAGATCGGTCTTCAAGAAAAAAACAACGTCATCATCGATCTCTCCGGCACGAAGCTGGTCGACCACAGCGTGATGGAGAAACTGCATGAAATGGAAGGCGACTTCCAGCAAGCGGGGCTCCACTTCGAAGTGACCGGCCTCGACGCGCACCAACAGTTCTCGTCGCATCCCTTCGCGGCCCGCAAGCGCGGGGCGGGAACGCTGCGGCGGATCACGATCATCGCCGACGAGCATCTCGAGAGTTGGCTGGAGCAGGAACTGACCGCCGCCGGCGCACGTCAGTTCGTGTCGGTCCATTGCCGGGCGGCGCTCGACGGCAGCGAGGTTCGCAACTCGCAAGTTCGCATCGAGGCGATCGTGGCGCGACAGGAAAGCGACGCCGTACTCGCCGCCCTGCGATCGAAGCTCGCAGCGAATCATTCGCTCACCGTTTTCGTCGACGACGTCCAGGTGACCAAGATCGCCAACTTCGAACTAACGAGCGAAGCGAAGCCAACGCACTCCTAAAATCGCCTTCATCTTCGAAACGGTCGATCAACCCCAAGGTCCCGGCATGAGAACTGCAAAGTTTCAAGATTAACCGCCAAGGAAATGCGGAGCAGCGCTAACCACGACGGGACGAAGGACACGGCGGAAGAACCAAGAAAAGAGGAACCGCCGATGAACGCAGATTGACGCAGATAAGAATTATTGGCGTTCATCAGCGTTCATCGGCGGTTCCTCTTAATTCTGTATTCCCTTGGCGTCCTTGGCGGTTCAAATGAAATGACTTTGCAGGGTTCCTGAAGTGCCCAGAGCGACGCGCTCCAGCTCTTTTTCGTCGCTTTTTCTGGCGTCCGAAGTGTCCAGTGTCGATGTTGAGGAGGACGCTCCAGAAGCCCCCAGCGGGCCCTGGCCGCGTTGACTTTTCCCCAGCCGCGAACTAGAAGTATCAGCGGCTGCCGATAGGTTCGGCAGGCGAAATCAGGGGCCGCGGCCCCGATGGACGCCATGAATCGCACGTTGCTCACCGCTGCTTACGAAGCCAGCCAATGGTGGAGTCGGTGCGCGCTGCAATCGCTGCTGCTGGCACTGGCCCTAGTGGCGTACGGTTCGATTCCCAGCACCGCGCTGGCGCCATCGGAAGTCGAATCGGAAGTCCAGGAAGAGGCGACGGCCGCCTCCAGTTCCATCGCCGAACTGCGACGCGGCCTCCGTCACGCCGCCCTCCGCCCGCCGGTGAAGAGGGGGGCCGTCTCGGCCCACGTCTCTTGTTCGCCGGCGCTGGCGGCTCGTTATATCGACTCAACTCCTCATCTCTCGGCGGGATTGACGCTTCCACTGCGCTGTTAACGGGGACGTCGCCTCCGGTTGCGCTTCCTGAGGCGCACCGTCTAGCCGCTCGACGCACTCGGCGACGTTTGCCGGGGCGTTTCTTTCCCCAGTCGAATTGCGGATGCCTGATCAAGCCTGCGCGAGCGCGTCTCGCGCCGTTTGCTGATTCCGGCGTCTCGCTGCGACGATCATGCTGCAGCCGATTGCTCGGCTGCGCGATCCACCGATCAACGATGCGGAATCTCGTACCATGCAAAAATTAGTCGACGGCGTCCATCGCTTTCAACACGACGTATTCTCCAGCCACGAACGCTTCTTCCAGCGACTCGTTGATGGCCAGAAGCCGCTGGCGCTGTTCATCACCTGTTCGGACTCGCGGATCGATCCGAACATGATCACGCAGACCGAACCCGGCGAACTGTTCATTCTGCGGAACGCGGGCAACATCGTGCCGACTTACGCCAACGTCGGCAGCGGCGAGGCGGCGACGATCGAATACGCCGTCTCCGTGCTGGGAGTGCAGGACGTGATCGTCTGCGGACACTCTCATTGCGGCGCCATGGGCGCCTTGTTGGAGCCTCAGCAGGTCGCCGACTTGCGCTCCGTGCGAAGTTGGCTCGGCCATGCCGAAGCGACCTCACGCATCATCAAGGAAAATTACGGCCACATCACCGATCCGCAAGCGCGACTCACCGCGACGGTGGAAGAGAACGTCCTGGTGCAACTGGAAAACCTGCGGACGCACCCCAGCGTCCTCGCGGCGATGGGGCGGAAGGAACTCCGGCTCCATGGTTGGGTCTACAAGTTTGAAACGGGCCAGGTCTTCGCGTTCAATCCGCAACTTGGGCAATTCGAGTCGGTCGGCGAGCAGGGGTTCGAGCCCCATCCCGTGATGCCGCACCTGCGGGCGATTTAAATAAGATTTAACCACAGAGGACACAGAGAGCACGGAGAGAAAATGCGGTGCACTCTTTGATCCGTATTTTCTCTGTGACCTCTGTGTTCTCCGTGGTAAATGTATGTTGCTGAAAACTACAGGAGACCTACAAAGTGATTTCATTTGAACCGCCAAGGACGCCAAGAGCGCCAAGGAAAGAATTGGAACCGCCGATAAACGCCAATGAACGCAGATAGGAGGTTTCGTTTGATCTTATCTGCGTTTATTGGCGTTCATCGGCGGTTCTCCCCTCGTATTTCCTTGGCGCTCTTGGCGGTTAATCTTTGTACTTTGCAGTTCTGCTGCTGAAAACTTGCCTTGAATTGCACATGAACCAACCTGAATCGACTTCCCCGCCGCGCCACTGGAAGCAAGACTTCCTCGCGTCGATCGTCGTCTTCTTCGTCGCGCTGCCCCTTTGCATGGGCGTCGCGCTCGCCTCGGGCGCGCCGGTCGCGGCGGGACTCATCACTGGCATCGTCGGCGGCCTGGTCGCCGGCTCGCTCGCCGGCTGCCAGTTGCAAGTGAGCGGACCGGCGGCGGGCCTCACGGTGATCGTCTACGAGATCATCCAACGGCTCGGCCTGGAGATGCTCGGCCTGGCGGTGCTCGTCGCCGGCATCATGCAGATCGTCGCGGGCGGGCTGAAGCTGGGGCCCTGGTTCCGCGCCGTGTCGCCGTCGGTGATCCACGGCATGTTGGCAGGGATCGGCGTGCTGATTTTCGCCAGCCAGTTCCACGTGATGGTCGACGACAAGCCGCGCAGCAGCGGCTTGGAAAATTTGATGACGATTCCCTCGGCCATCTACAAGGCAGTCGGCTTGCCGACGCTCGCCGGCGAGCCGGAGCGAGAGTTCCGGACGCACGCCCTGCAGCGGATGGCCGATCTCCACCACGACCAAGTCAACATGCGCGTCCACGTCGCGGAGCTAATTCCGTACGCGCACATGACGCCAGCTTCTCCCGCGTTGGAAGAAGTTCAAGAGCCGGGGCTGGAGGAGCTCATTCCTCAGCAGCAGCGCATCACCGGCTTATTGCAGGTCTTGAGCGACGAATTGGTTGAAGTCGAAGCCGCGTCGAAAGGGGCCGTCCATCTCGATCGGCCGCAAGCGGCGCTCGGCGAGGCGATCGTCAGCAGCCAAGCCGCCGAAGCGGCGTTGCACTCGGGCAAGGCAGTCGATGCAATCAAGACGCAAGAAGCGGCAGTGGCGGCGATCGACGTCGCGGCCGCGCGGCTGAAAAATCACCGGATCGCCGCG
>Ga0163144_10012042_pt1 | contig 18236 bp, 13 predicted proteins | sample OliLak19BULKMAT1_FD_123175 | JGI IMG/M metagenome (GOLD analysis project Ga0163144, IMG submission 123175) | Freshwater microbial mat bacterial communities from Lake Vanda, McMurdo Dry Valleys, Antarctica - Oligotrophic Lake LV.19.BULKMAT1 | ecosystem: Environmental > Aquatic > Freshwater >... | reverse complement strand
CGTCGACGTTTGGCACGTGCACAATGGAAAGCACCGGCCCAAAAATCTCCTCACATGCAGCCGGCGCATCCGCCTTCACATGGTCCAGCACGGTGGCGCCAACCCAGTTGCCACCCGGCGTTGCCTTCTGGCCGCGGCCGTCAACAAGCACCTTGGCGCCCGCCTTCTCCGCCTCGTCTATGTAACGCGTAATGCGCTCCACGGAGCCCGGGTTGATCACCGGTCCCAGGTCCTTGCCAATGGTGATCTTGCGCGCGCGCTCGGCAATGGCGGTGATGATGTGGTCTACGTTGCCCACCGCCATCAGCACGGACGCCGCCATGCAGCGCTGGCCCGCACATCCGGCAAAGGACGCCACCACGTTTTCCGCCGTCAACGCCACATCCGCATCCGGCACCACAATGAGATGGTTCTTGGCGCCGCCCAGGCACAACGCGCGTTTCCCAGTGGCTGACGCGCGCGCATAGACGGACTTGGCAGCCACGGTGGAGCCCACAAAGGCCACCGCCTTGATGCCCGGATGATCACACAGCGCTTCCACCGTGGGACGCCCGCCCTGCACAATGGAGAACACTCCGTCCGGCAGGCCCGCGTCCTTGAGGATGGAGGCAAAGCGCAACATCGTCAGCGGGACACGTTCGCTGGGCTTGAGGATGAACGCGTTCCCCGCCACCAGCGCCTGTGGAAGCATCCACAGAGCCACCATGATGGGGAAGTTGAACGGCACAATCCCGGCCACCACACCCAGCGGCTCATACGTGGTCTCACACGTCACACCGCGGCTGACTTCCAGGTTCTCACCCGCCGCCAGGTTGGGCAGCGAGCACCCGTACTCCATACACTCCACCGCCTTGGCCACTTCTGCCTTGGCCTCATCAAAGAGCTTCCCGTTCTCATGGCTCACCAGCCACGCCAGCTCATCAATGTCCCGCAGCATCATCTCCCGCGCGCGGTACAGCACGTACGCACGGTCCCGCATGGGCAGGTTGCGCCATTCTGCAAAGCCCGCTTCCGCACCCTTCACCGCAGCATCCACATCCGCGGCGGTGGAATACGTCACCGTGGAAATGGTCTTACCATGGCGCGGATTGACAACGTTGTGCGTCTCATTGCTGGACGGATTGACCCACTTGCCGGCAATCAGATTCCGGGCCGGGACAAACTCCGTAAAGTCATAAGACGTGGCGGCAAACTTGGGAATCATGAAGCCTCCTTCAGCGGTTGGTGGCGGGACGGTCACGCTTCACGCCGCTCCACGCGGCACGTGCGTTGCGCTTGGTCTGCGCCTCCCAGAACGGGGCATTGCAGGCGCGCGGCAGGTATTTTCCGCGGCCCTTCTCGGTCAGCAGCGCGTTGTTCTCCCAGACCACCGTACCGCGGGACAGCGTGATGGCCGGGTTTCCAACCGTTTCCATGCCTTCATAGATGTTGAAGTCAATCTTCTGGTGGTGCGTCTTGACGGAAATGGTCCTACTCTTATTTGGATCCCACACCACCAAGTCTGCGTCCGCACCGGCAACAATGGCGCCCTTGCGGGGGTACAGGTTGAAGATCTTTGCGGCATTTGTAGACGTCACGGCAACAAATTCAGACGGCGTCAACCGGCCCGTCCTGACGCCATGGGCCCACAACACCGTCATGCGGTCTTCAATGCCGCCCGTCCCGTTGGGAATCTTGCGGAAGTCCGCTTCCCCGGCGCGCTTCTGCGGCGTGCAGAAGCAGCAGTGGTCCGTAGCGGTGGTCTGCAACATGCCAGACTGCAGGCCACGCCAGAGCGCATCCTGATGTTCCTTGGAACGGAACGGCGGGCTCATCACATGGTGCGCGGCCGTATCCCAATCCGGGTTGCGGTAGACGCTGTCATCAACAACAAGATGCCCGGAGAGCACTTCCGCAAAGACGCGTTGCCCTTCCAGCTTGGCACGCGTGATGGCGTCCAGAGCGTCAATGCAGGACGTGTGCACCACGTAGAGCGGCACGCCCAGCACTTCAGCAATCCGCAGCGCGCGGTTGGCCGCTTCCCCTTCCACCTCAGGAGGACGGGAGAGCGGGTGGCCTTCCGGGCCGGTAATACCTTTGTTGAACACTTCCTGCTGGAGCCGGTAGACCAGCTCACCATTTTCCGCGTGCACCGTACACAGCGCGCCCAGCTCACGGGCAGTGGTGAAGCTGTTCACCAGCACCTCGTCATCACACATGATGGCGTTTTTGTACGCCATGAAGTGTTTGAAGCTGTTGACGCCGTGCTCTTTGGCCAGCGTCACCATGTCCTTCTTGACGCTCTCATCCCACCAGGTGATGGCCACGTGCAGCGCGTAGTCCGCCGCGGATTTCTCCGCCCAGCCGCGCCATTTGTTGAACGCGCCCAGGATGGATTCCTTGGGGTCCGGGATGACAAAATCAATGATGCTGGTGGTTCCGCCGGCCACACCCGCAGACGTGCCGGTGAAGAAGTCTTCTGACGCCACCGTCCCCATGAACGGCAGCTGCATATGGGTATGCGGATCAATGCCACCCGGCATCACGTAGGAGCCACCCGCATCAATCACGCGGGCCCCGGATGGCGCGGCAATGTTGGGCCCCACCTGGGAGATGAGCTCCCCGTCAATCAGCACATCCGCTCGCTGCTCACCGTCAGCAGTGACAACGGTGCCACCACGAATCAACGTCGACGACATGGATCACCTCACGAACGGCGGTGGAGGGGCTCATACGCTTCAGGACGGCGGTCACGGTAGAACTGCCACGTGTTGCGGACCTGATCGATCATGGAGAGGTCCAGGTCAGCAATGACAAGCTCATCCTTGTCCTCGGACGCCTCAGCAATGATCTGGCCCTTGGGGTTCACAAAGTAGCTGGTGCCGTAGAACTTCCCGATGTTCCACGGAGCCTCATTGCCAACGCGGTTGCTGGCAGCCACGTAATACCCATTGGCCACGGCATGAGCGGGCTGCTCAATCTTCCACAGGTACTGGGACAGGCCGGCCACGGTGGCGGACGGATTGAACACAATCTCCGCACCATTGAGGCCCAGGCAGCGCGCACCTTCTGGGAAGTGGCGGTCATAACAGATGTACACGCCCACGGTTGCGTAGCGGGTTTTGAAGACCGGGTATCCGCCGTCACCGGGCGTGAAGAAATACTTTTCCCAGAAGCCGGCAACCTGCGGAATGTGCTGCTTGCGGTACTTGCCCAGGTACGTACCGTCCGCGTCCACAACGGCGGCGGTGTTGTAATACACGCCGCGCATGGCTTTCTCGTAGACGGGGATGATCATTGCCATCTCATACTTCTTGGCAATGGGCTGGAGGCGCTCCACGGTGGGGCCCGGACAGGGCTCGGCAGCCTCATACCAGCGGGGGTCCTGGCTTGGGCAGAAGTAGGGGCCGTTGAAGATCTCCTGGAGGCCAAGGATCTGGACCTTCTTCTTGCCGGCCTCTTCAATCAACGGGATGTGCTTCTCAAACATGGCCTCCTGGATCTCTTTGACGGGCCGTTTCTCGTCGTTGATCGGGTTGGCACACTGGATGAGACCGCACTTGACCACGTTGCTCATGGAGCTCTCCCGGGAAGAGGTGTGAAGGCCGCGCACCATAGAGAGGCGGGATCTGACGGGGCAAGCGTGGACTGGGCGGATGACGCGGTGCGGCCCAGCCACCGGTCGAGGAGGCTCACCGGTCCTCACCCTCACGGGTCAGCATGTTGATCAGCGCCACCAGGCTGCCGCTGACCGACTCAAACTTCGTCGTCTCGTGGTTCCACAAGTCAACCTGCCAATCTCCCCCGGCGCAGCGCATCACCAGGCGGTCACCGTTGGCGCAGACCGCAACGGGCAACACCCGCTGGTTGCGCAACCCCAAGATTTGCTCCGCCACTCCCTCCTGGAAGGCGGAGCCCGCCACCAGAAACCCGCTCACGTCCGCTTCCGGAGATTCAATCCTGCCCAGCCACGGCGAGCCGCCGTTGATGGCCGCGGTGAAGGCCAGGTACTCCTGCGGCAGCGTCTCACCCACCAGCGCCGCAGCCTTGGTCCACTCTCCGCGCGTCGGCGGCTTTGGTTCGCGCCATGCGGTTTTGAGCTCGCCAAGCGGCCGAAATCCAAGCGCGCGGCAGGCCTGGTCTGCAGCAGCGTCCACCTGCAACGCGTCCTTCCAAGCGCGCATCTCCTCGTCGTTGAAAGGCCGGATGGTCCCAGCGGCGTGTGCCTGGGGCCGTCCCCTGATTGGGAGAATGAGAACATCTCCGCGGGAATCAAGGGCGAGCAGGTGGCCCGCCGGAACCTCGTAGTCCACCACCGCCACGTAGCGGAACCCCTGGTCTCCCTGGCCGCCATCAAACTTCTGCCGGAGGACGGCAAGCCGCTCAGGTTGGAGCGGATCACGAACCGCCCGGTAGAGGAGTCCGTCTTGGCGCGTGATGCCCAGTGGAAGCTTGAGGCCACGCCAGCAGCCGTCACCGTTCTCGTCCCTGCCCTGGAGCGGCTCGAGAGAGAAAGCTCCTCTCTTCAGGTGCGGGCACACATCCGGTCCTTCTGGGGGATGGGCGTGGCCCTTGCTGCGCTCGCTCATTGCCCGCGGCCTATAGCGTCGTTCAACGCCGCCTCCTAGCGCCGTCCCTCCGTCGACGAACTCACCGCACTTGCGCTAAAGCGCGCGCATGCATCCTGACCAGACTGAACACGCCGACGGCCGGGTTGAGCTCAATCCTGGCGTTGAGCTCACGGACACGTCGCTGGTGAATGAAGACCTGGCCCCCACCAAGGTCCATGAGCGCACGTGGAGCACCTACAGCTACGCGGCCCTGTGGATTTCCATGGCCCACTGCATCCCAACCTACAACCTGGCGTCAGGGCTCATTGGCAGTGGCATGAACTGGTGGCAGGCGCTGCTCACCATCCTTGTTGGCAACATCATTGTGCTGGTGCCCATCCTCCTCAACTCACACCCCGGCACCAAATACGGCATCCCCTTCCCGGTCTTTGCGCGCGCGGCCTACGGCGTCTTTGGCGCCAACGTCCCCGCCGTCATGCGCGCCATTGTTGCGTGCGGCTGGTTTGGCATCAACGCGTGGATTGGCGGGCAGGCCCTGCAGACACTTTTCAAGGCGCTCTGGGGCGGATGGCCTGAACTGTTTGGCGCCACCAGGATTGACGGTCACATGCCCACGGAGTGGATCAGCTTTGCGCTCTTCTGGGGATTGAACATCCTGATTGTCTACAAGGGCATGGAAATCCTGCGGAAGGTGGAAGTCTGGGCGGCGCCGTACGTGCTCGTGATGACGGCCATTCTCGTCGGGTGGGCCATCTGGCGGGCCGGTGGACTGGGCCCCATCATGGTGGACTCCGGAAAGTTCCCGGATTTTGGATCCTTCTGGGTGGTCTTTGTCCCCAGCGTCACCGCCACGGTGGGTTTCTGGGCCACGCTGTCCCTCAACATGCCGGACTTCACGCGGTACGGGCGCTCCCAGCGCGAACAGGCCATTGGCCAGGTTGTGGCCCTTCCCACAACAATGACCGTCTTCTCCGCCATGGGTGTCCTCATCACCAGCGCCTCCGCCGTCATCTACGGAAAAGCGGTGTGGGATCCCATTGAGCTTGTTGGCAAGTTTGACAACGCGTGGGTGGTGGCCATCTCCATGTTCACCGTTGTCGTTGCCACGCTGGCGGTGAACATTGCGGCCAACGTGGTGTCTCCGGCCAATGACTTTGCCAACGTGGCGCCCAAGTACATCTCATTCAAGACGGGTGGGCTCATCACCGGCATCCTTGGCGTGTTCATGATGCCGTGGCGTCTCATTGCGGACCCGCAGGGTTACATTTTCCAGTGGCTGCTGGGGTACTCGGGTGGGCTTGGCGCCATCGCCGGGGTGCTGGTGGCGGACTACTGGTTCATCCGCAACAAGACGCTCAGCCTGGCGGACCTGTACCGCAGAAAAGGTGATTACACTTATTCTGGCGGCTACAACTGGAAGGCCATTGCCGCCACCGGCGTGGGCTGTTTCCTGGCGTGGATTGGCCTGGTGGTTCCGGACCTCAAGGTGCTTTTTGACTACGCGTGGTTTGTGGGCGCGTTTGGTGCCGGCGGGCTCTACGCGGTGTTGATGAACGGGCAGCGCACGCGCTGAGCGGTCTACTCAGGCTTTGTGGTTTCCATGGTGCTAGCTTGCGGCCCGAACCCGGGGGTGCAGCGTGGCGCGCAGACTGGTCTATCTCGCGGCAGGAACGGTGGTTGGCGCAGTGGCGTCGTCCATTGTCTGGGCCAGGGTGGCCGCACGCCGGGACAGCCAGAAACCTGAGCCACGCGAGACACTCGAGGTTCTTGTTGGCAAGCGGCTGGGCAAGGTTGACCTGGACAGCTCCCTCCAGGAGGCCCGGATCCGCGTGGTCTCTCAATCCAGCGTTCCCATTCCACCGGTCCGCGCGCGCACCCACGGCGGGGTCACCGACGGAAACTTTGCCGTGCAATGGCGCGGCAAAGTCATTGGGCGGGGCCGCGTTGACCTGAACCAACGCTTGGCCCAGGCCAGTCCGGGGCAGCTTCACAAACACGGAATCACCGGCACCGCAGCGTTTGATCCGCTGTCCGGAGCGCTCTGGTCCCACGTTGGTGCCACCCACGCTGACAAGCTCCTCCAGCTGCGTGTCCCTTTCCTAACGGTGGCGGATGAGGTGGCACGGTACCTTGAAGCCGTGTGGACCAACCAGCTTGGCGAGTTCCTTGATGAAGTTATTGTATGTCACTTGATGAACCATCCGGCGCGCCGGCGGCTGTTGGATGAGGCCGCGCTGCAACTGTTTCCGCTCACTCAGCTTACGGAGCTGCTGCGCGGGGTGATGGCCTGCGGCGTCTCCATCAAGCGGCTGGATGAGATCCTGCTCGCGGTGGTTCGGTTGGCTCCGGTGACGTCGGAAATCAACGCGCTGGTGAAGTTGATCTGTGAAGAGCTCAACCGCGGCGGTCCGTCTTTCTCGCCGCTGGTGTGACCCTCCTTCACTTCCCAATGCAGAACCGGCTGAAGATGGCGCCCAGCACCTCTTCCGCCGGCATGTGACGTCCGCTCACCTCACCCACGGCGTTGGCGGCGCGGCGGAAGTGGTCTGCAACCACCTCTTCCGGCTCCTGCTCCTCCCGGCTGGCCACTGCTGCCTTGAGTGCCGCATGCGCCGTCTCCAGCAGCTCTGCCTGGCGCGCGGTGGCCGCCACCACACCACCCTCCGCGGCCTGTCCGCCCGCCGTCAGCCGCTGCATCATCCGAGTCCTGAGAAGTGTCATACCCTCCCCACTCACCGCACTGACTCGTATTGAATCCGCCCCCAAAGGCCGCGCCGGGCCCGCCAGATCCGCCTTGGTCTCCACAACGATGGGCGGCTCCCGGGTTGGTGGATCCTGCAGCTCCTGGACCCCCGAATCCCTTGCCACGCAATGGAGCACCAGGTCCGCCTTGCGTGCTTCCTCCAGACTGCGCCGCACACCTTCCCGCTCAATGTTGGACTGCGCCTCACGCACCCCCGCGGTGTCCAACAACGTCAGCGGCATCCCTTCCCACACCACGCGTGATTCAATGACGTCACGCGTGGTTCCCGGTGTGGCGTCAACAATGGAGCGCCCTTCACCACACAGCGCATTCATCAGCGTGCTTTTGCCCGCGTTGGGCGCGCCCCAGAGCACCACACGCGCACCCTCCAGCAGACGGCGTGAACGCGTGTGTCCCGTCAACAATCCGCGCAGCTGATCCATCACTTCTGTCACCAGCATGCGCTGCGCTTCCATCCGTGCGGCGGGCAGGCCGTCCTCGGGGAAGTCCAGGTACGCCTCGGTTTCCGCCAGGAGTGAAAGCATGCCTTCCCGCAACGGCTCCAAAGCCTGCGTCAACCCACCACTGCGGGCAGACTCCGCCTGCCGCGCCGCCTCCACACTCTGCGCCGCCACCAGGGATCCCACCGCTTCTGCCTGGTCCAGGCTCAGCTTCCCGTGGAGGTACGCGCGCAGCGTGAACTCCCCGGGCCTGGCCTGCCGCGCGCCCAACGCCAGCACGGCGGCAAGCAGACGCTGCGCATTGATACGCCCGCCAAATCCGTGCAGCTCCACACACGGTTCACCCGTGTAGGAGGCCGTGTCCGGAAAGGTGACGCACAGTGCCTCACCCAGCGGTTTCCCGTCCTCACCAAGGGTGTGGCCCAGGTGCATCACGGCCGCGCGGTGGGCTCCGGCGCGCTTCTTGTGGAACAGCCGGTCACGCAGCTCCAGCGCCCGGGGCCCGCTGATGCGGACAATGGCCACCACGCCGTCACTGCTGCCGGTCAGGAGCGCGGTGATGGTGTCTTTGGCTTCCAGGTCCAGGGCGAGCTTGGGTGTCACGCGCGCACCGTAGGAATGTGGGTCTGCCACCGCAACACCCCCGGCTTGTTGGCCGGTGGGGCAGTGTCCAGATTGGGGGCCACCCGGATGACCGGGGCGGGATAGGATGGCTGCATGGATCTGAATGACTCTCTGGCGCCGGGATATCTGGTGGCTCCTCCGTCCATGGGGGACCCCAATTTTGATCATTGCGTGGTGCTGATGGCCATGCATGATGACAACGGGTCCCTGGGGTTTGTGGTGAACCGCAAGAGCCCGCTCTCCCTCCACCAGCTCCTCAAAGAACTGGAGATTGTCCCGCAGCTGCCGGACCGCGCGGTGCTCATGGGCGGCCCCGTCAACACCTCCACCGGCTACGTCCTGTACGAGCACACCGCCAACGGCGGCCTGGGCGGCGTGGCGGTGACTCCAACGCTCTCGCTGTCACCGTCCAAGGACGTGCTGCAGGCTGCCGCAGAGGGCAAGCTGGGCGGGCGTTTTGAGCTGGTGCTTGGCTACGCGGGATGGGGACCCGGACAACTCCAACAGGAAATCCGCCGCGGGAGCTGGCTCTACGCGGATTTTGACCAGAGCCTGCTGCTGGACGTTGCCATGGAGAACCGCTGGGAAGAGGTCTACCAGCGCCTGGGTGTGTCTCCGCATGACTTCATCACCGTCCCTGGCGGCGCGCAGGCGTAATACTTTTAATCACCATCTCCCGGCGCCACCAGCCCTTCCTGCATCATCTCTCCCAGCAGCCGGGTGTTGTACGTGGTGGCCGCCGGCCCCGCGCGCATCACGCTGGCCACACGCGCGCTCAACACCGCAGCAACAAGAATGATGAGGAAATTGATGAGCAGCCCCGTCACCACCTGCGTCACGCCCAGGTCCGGGTTGAGCGCGTAGAGCGTCACACCGCCGGCCAGCAGGCCACCCAGGATGACCCCCGGCAACAACGTGACCAGCAGAAGATGTGTCATACCCTCACCAATGGCCCCGGCGTACATATGCCCCGCACCCGGCACCAGCAGCTCCAGGACGTAGGCCAGAGGGACACTCCGGCGCCGCGCGGCATAACCCGGGCTCACCAGCACGCGGGCGGCCTGCTCCATGGTGGAGGGGGCGGCAACCGGAGCCGCAACCGGCGCGGGCGGGACCACTGGCGCCGGTGGGTGCAGCAGCTCCGCCGCACGCTGGATCTCCGTGACCTGCGCGTACGGGATCACCTGGGTGATGCCCTCCTCTTCACGGAAGAGAAATCCCTGTTGCAGCTCTGAGAGAATGCGGCCGCGGTGGGTGCGCCCATCACTGGTCTCAATGACGTCCATGCCGCCAGCTGCGCTGGCCTGCGCCGGACGGTCCACGGGCGCCTGTGGCACCTCATCCACGGGCCCCGCAGCCCACGCGCCCGTCGTCATTCCCGCAACCAGCGCCAGGGCCATGATCAAGCGGACCATTCACGCCTCCCAGAAAGGGGAGCATGGCAGCGGCGCGGCGCGGGCGCACGTGGAGGTTATTCGTCCGGATGTTCCGTGAGGGTCTTGCGGTTGCGCTCCACGGCTTCCTGCACCTTGCGCAGGGATTCTCCATCCCGCGGGGCGGCCGTGTGCGCCTGGTGCCGCGCCTGCGCCACCTGCTCCTGCGAGAACGCCACAAATCCCGCCATCATCATGCTGCACACAAACCCAACCAGCAGCGCTCCCCCCAGCCACGGCGCCCCAAGCTTGCGCAGGAACTGGCTGACAAACACCGCGGCCAACGTGGCCATCATCCCCAGTGACGCCGAGAAAAGGTCCACGCCCGGGCCGCGCGGAGCCGCAACCACCAGGGCCACCGGCTCCGCCGCGGGCGGCTTCACCGCCACCGGCGCAGCATGCGGCGCAGGCAACGGGTCAAAGCGCACCGGCATGGGCGAGCTCTCATCCACCCGCACCGCCGCGCCCCGGAACTGCTCCGGCACGTCACTGAAATCATCCACCACCACGTCATGGCCGGTGGCATCACGGTAGTGGAAGATCCCGGGCTCAGCGCTGCTCATCCACACTCCACATGCATGCGGGACCGGTACATGGTGCCCGCGGGACCACTGGTACTTTCCATCAATGAAATGGTCTTACCCATAAATTCCACCGGCTCCGGCGCAAGCTTCTCCAACACCTGCTGTACCTGGCGCAACACGTTCGACCCAGCGTCACGGCGGGCGCGCGCCAGCGTGATGTGTGGGGTGAAGGCGCGTTTGTCCGGTGTGAACCCCAGCGGCAGCAGAAGCGCGCCCAGAGCCTGCTGGATGGTGTGCAGCGTGGTGAGGCCGGCGCCGTCCACACCCAGCCAGACCACCCGGATGGTGTGCCGCTCCGCAAATGTCTGCAGACCCGTACAACGCAGCGGCATGGCGGCGTGGTTACCCACGGCCCGTTTTATGGCGTCAGCCACGTCTGGTTCCCTGACCAGCGGCAGCGGCCCCAGGAACTGCAGCGTGAGGTGAACGTTCTCCGGCTTCTCCAGGGACAGGCTGTTGGGCGGCACGGCGTCATGGAGGGTTTGCAGCACCCGTTCCACGTGGAGGCGCGCGCCGTGCGGAAGCTCAAGTGCCACAAATGCCCGGAACGTTTCCAAAGCCCCTCCACACCTGGCCGTATGCTCTCAGTTTTCTGAGTCACAACCTAGCGCGGCGTCTGGCATGTTGGCCGCGCGTCTGACAGTGGGGTTGGTTGTCTCTGGAGCTGGCACCGTGCGTCCCTCAGGTTTCTCAGCGTGGCATTGCCTGGCCGCACTCCTTGTTGCGGGGTGTTCCAACGGCGTGACGCTCACGGCGCTGCAGCCGCGCCTGATCTCCAGCCAGACGGAGCTCCGCCTGGGCCCCACAGACGTGGGTGTGGCCATCACCGCCGCCGCCCGCTTTGAAAACCCTGGCGACGGAGAAACGCACCTGCAGGCGTTCCTCACCGGCGGCAACGGCGCACTGGAGCTGCTGGACACCACGGGCACCGCCACCGTGGACCACGCGGTGGAGCTGCGCATCCGCTTCTCACCCGCAGCGCCGGGCGGCGTCTCCGCCGTTCTCCACGTGCAGCATGACGGCCAGCCGGATGACCAGGGAAGCCGCCAGCTCGTCGTCCAGATCCTGGGCACCGCCAACCCGCTGCCGGACTGTGATGATCACAATCCCTGCACCGCGGACATGCAGGATGTGGCCTCACCCAATGGGTGCACTTTCATTGCCATCCGCGGCGCCTGTGATGACGCAGATCTCTGCACGCGGGATGACACGTGTATGGCCGGACGCTGCGTGGGCCGCGTGCTGGACTGTGATGACGGCGTGGAATGCACCGCGGACACCTGTGAGCCAGAGAGCGGCAAGTGCCTGAACAGCAAGGTCTCCCAACGCTGCAATGACGCGGATCCCTGCAGCCTGGACTTCTGTGAGCCGCTGCGGGCCACCAATGTCTCAGGCTGTTGGCACGCTACGGCGGAGAACGGAACGTTGTGCGGAGCGGCGGCGTGCGGCGCGCTCCCACTGTGTATTGCCGGCGTATGCACCACCAGCCTGGCGCCGGACGGGTACCCCTGTGATGACGGGAATGCGTGCAGCACCTCTGACACCTGCCGGGCTGGCGTCTGTGTTGCGGAAGCTGGGAACGGCTCCTGGCTTTCCACCCCGGTGCTGCTCAGGGACGGTCCCGCGGATTCCGCACCGCTGACCCAGGATGATGCAGGTGTGACCCAGGTGCCCGTCCAACGGCTGAGTCCCATCCGCGGCGACTGGCCGGTCTACCCGGACGCGGTATTACCTTTTTACCCGTTGGACCCGGTGTTTGAACCCTCCTCATCCTTCTTTCTGTGGCGCGGCCGCGCGCTGGGGGCGGGGCCCTGTGGGGAGATGGGATGCCGGGACGCACCGCAATGCGGCAGCGGGCCGTACCTGGGGCTCTCGCTCCACGCGTCCCGCGCGGACCTCAACGGACGGATCATCTCTGACGTCACCCTGTCCCAGAATGCCGCCTACGCGCGGATTGCATCAGAGGTGTACCCTGGCTTTGACGCCCAAGACGCGCCGCACGGCTCCGTGGCCGCGGCTGCGGGCACCGTCCTCTACAATGGTGACATTTACGGCGCGGCCATCATTGCCTACTCGGGTCAATGCGCGTGCGGCGGGACACCACCGTCCTCATCCTCTTCAACAACGGGCGGCGGCGCACCTCTGCCGTCATGCCTGCCCCCCGGTGATGCGCTGGTGGTGTTCCGCGTGGATGACAGTGGACTGCATGTGACTGACCATGTGTGGCTTGGGCCACAGTCCATCTATGAGGTTTACTCCGTTGTCACTGCGTTTGGGCCGGAGCACCGGCGCCTGGTGGATATCACCGCGCACGAGACCGGATTTGCAGTGACGTACGTGACGCTGGACCTGATCCAGGACTGCCTGCCCTGTGACGGGTGTGAATGCCCCACCCTGTACACGCTCAACGCCCTCCTCTACCGGCAGACCCCGGCGGGGTTTGTACGTTCCGGGACCACGGAAGCACGGCATGCGTTGCCAGACGGCGTCACGCCGCGCGCCATCCGTGCGCGCTCGGTGCAGCAGAGCCTGATGGCCACGCTGCTCACCACCCAGGTGGAGGATGTTCCCGTGGAGTGTGATGGCCTGGTGCCTCTGACGTTGGGGCCGGTCACCGTCATGAACCTGCAGGCCAGTGGTGTTGGACCCCAGGCGCAGACCCTGCCCGCAGCCGCGGATGCCGTGGTGGGCATGGTGGACGGCATGCCGCACAACCTGGTGTTCTGGCGCCGCGTCACCAGCTCCGCCATGCATTGCGTCTATGATGAGCGCCTCTACGTCAGCAATCCAGTGGAGCTCCAGGACGTGTCCTGGGCCACGGCCTCTTCAATGTTGGCCACGGACCTGGCTGCCGTGGACATTGTGGACGGCCGGGGCCTGGTGGCCACCATCAACGGCAACGGGACGCTGGCCGTGGGTGTGGCGGCACCAGGTCCGCTCCACATGCTTGGCGTGATGGATGTCCCCTCCTCCATGGGCGGGGTGGACCGCGCGGTGGGCATGCGGATGGGAACGCTGGGCGGCGCGCCCACCCTGCTGATGGTGGTGGCACAGGTCTTCCCCGGCAGCGGCAACCGGGAAACCGGGCTGGTCATGACCCGTGCAGCCTGCGGCACTACCCCATGAAGCGTGGTGCGCTGGGAGCGTGGCTGATGGCCGCGTGGCTGGCGGGATGCACTGAGGGCGTAATACTCAATCCGCTGCGTCCACGCCTGGTGGCTGACCGGACGTCGCTGCGCCTTGGCCCAGCTGAGGTGGGCGTGCCTGTCACCGGTTCTGCCAGCTTGTCCAATCCCTCGGACGGTGAGACGCACCTGCAGGCTTATCTCTCCGGTGGCGAGGGCACGCTGGAGCTCCTGGATACATCAGGCACTGCCACCATTGATCAGCCGGGGATCATCCGCGTGCGTTTTCTGCCGGTGGGCCCCGCCGCCCACGTGTGATGGCGTGGCCGCGGAAATGCCACCGGTCCCAGCGCTGCACCGCGTTGGCGGAGACTGGCCGGTGTCACCGGTTGAAGTATTGCCATTTTTGCCTATGGCCCCGGCCAGCGATGTCTCGTCCTCATTCTTCCTGTGGCAGGGCAAACCGGGCAGCCTTGGCTGGAGTTGCCTTACGGTGGAGACCGGACTGGCGTTTACCCGGCTCACCTGCGGCGCTGCCCCGTGATGATCCCGGCAGGCTTCCGCCGTGAGCGTCTCAGAGTTCTGAGGAGCGCCCGCCCAGCGCCGGCCGCGGTGATGACGGATACGGCACCGGCATGGTTCTGGCTTAGACTCTGGTACCTCATGCGTTTCTCCCTCTGCCTGGCCGTTGTGGTGTCCGCCGCCTGTTCGGACGGTGAGATGATCAATCCACTACGGCCCCGTTTGGCCGCGGAGCAGTCAGAGCTCCACCTGGGCCCCACGGACGTGGGTGTTGCCGTGGTTGCCGCCGCCAGCTTCTCCAACGTGGGTGAGGGTGATGCGCGGCTGTTGGCGCGGCTGAGCGGCGGCGAGGGCACCTTTGAACTTCTGGACACCACCGGCACGGCGTCACCTGGTGCGCCCGTCCACTTCCGCATCCGCTTCACACCTTCCGCTCCGGGAACCATCCAGGCCGCGCTGCACGTGCAGCATGACGCTGAGCCGGACGCCCAGGGCAACCGCACGCTGACCGTCTCGCTGCGTGGCACCGCCAACGCGCTCACCGTCTGTGACGACGGAAACGCCTGCACCACGGACCTCCGGGACCACAACGCTCCCGCCGGTTGTGTGTTCATCCCCATCCGCGGTGAATGTGATGATGGTGACGCCTGCACAGAAGCGGACACCTGCCTGGGCGGCCGGTGCGTGGGCCGTGCGGTGAGGTGTGATGACGGCGTGGAATGCACCGCGGACGTCTGTGATCCCCAGAGCGGCGCGTGCCAGCACCTGGGTGTTGCGCTGCACTGTGATGACAGTGACGCATGCAGTGTGGACCGCTGTGATCCGCCCGCCTCTGCGGATGCCACCGGATGCGTGCACCAGCCGCAGCCCAACGGAACGCTGTGCGGCGCGGTTGCATGTGGCGCACTCCCACTCTGCGTGCAGGGCCAGTGCGTGGTGACCGCGGCGCCGGATGGCTACCCCTGTGATGACGGGGACGTCTGTTCCGCTGGAGATACATGCCAGGCGGGGGTGTGTCTGCCCGGAGCGGATTCAGGACCTGCGCTGGGTGAGCCGCGCGTGGTGGCGTGGACACCACCCCCGCCGCCACGGACCGCTGATGAAGCTGCGCTGGATCCCGTAGACCTCTATTCGGGCAGCATTGGCGGTCATTGGCCCACGCACGTGGATGCGGTGGTGGAATACACCACGGACATGCTGGATCCCGGTGTCAGTGAACCCTCCTCATTCATCCTGTGGCGAGGGGCCACGGAAGCGGGATTGCGCAACGCGTGCAGGCCCGGCGCCACCAACTGCCTGGATGCGCCAACCTGCTTTGAGTCTCCGGACAGTGCGCTTGTGCTCCACGCCACGCGCGTGGAGCGCTCCGGTCAGATCCTTTCAGACGCCACGCTGGACCTGAACGCGGTGTTCGTTTCCGCCGCCACGGATGTGTTCTACGGCGCGTTCGCCAGCCAGTTTGGCATTCCGGCCGCGTCAGTAGCGGCCGTGGCTGCCGTCCAGGACCCCATGATGCACGCGGTCTACGGCGCCGCACTGGTGAGCTATGGCTCCCAATGCGCGTGCGCCCAACCCGCGGACGGGCCGGACGGTGCGTCTTCATCCAGCGGCGGTCCTGGCACGCCCCCGGTTCCTCCCCCCACCTGCCTCCCCGCTGGGGACGTCAGGGTGATCTTCCTGGTGCAGGATGGCGCCGTCACACCGCTGGCCAGCCGGTGGCTGGGCCCCACCAATGAATGGTCCCCTGCGGACCAGATCACGTCTGCTGGCGCGGGTGACACGCGCCTCCTGGATGTGGCGCTGGATGGTCCGCGGCTGGCCGTCACGTGGCTGGCCCAGGACTCAGTGGCCACCTGTGCGGAGAGTGGCGGTGATGAACCGTGCCTGCACCAGCTCTGGGCCAACTCTGAGTATTACCTTTTGTCCGTTGCCGGGTTGGGTACCGGCGGATGGGCCCGCTTTCCACTGACCAACACGGACAGCGAGTACGAACCGGTCCGGCGTATCCACACGCGTTTTGTGGATGGCGCCCTGGTCCTGACCATGATCCAGCAAGCTCCTCCAGTGCCGCCGCTGTGTGGCTCACAGGCACCGCCGGGAGGCACTGCCACCTACGTCGCTCTGGACTCCAGCGCTCAGTCGCCCGCAGCGGCGGTGCTGGGCAGCAATGCCGTGGACGCCGTGGCCACGCAGGACAGCGTGGGACGCGTGAACCTGGTGTTCTCGGAAACCCCCCTGAACGCGCCCCAGTGCCAGTATGAAGAGCGGCTGGTGGTTGACCGCAACGGCGTCATCCGCCAGTTCGCCATGCAGGCCTCTGATCTTGAATTTGTCACGGCCAGCGCCTCGCTGGGTTCCGCGGGCGGAACGGCGTTGCTGGCCTCCATGACCCACGCTGGGACGCTGCACCTCACCGCCGCCACTGAGCTTGCTCCCACGCACATTGGTGCAGTGGACTTCACCGGCGCGCTGGGTTCCGTGGAGCTTCTTGTGGCGCCCGCCATTGGCAGCCTGGGCCATGTGCCCGCCGTGGCTGCGCTGGTCTCGCGGGTCTTCACCGCCGGTGACCGGGCATTTCCGGTGATGGCGCTGACCACCGTGCAATGCCAGCTTGCCCCGTAGGATCCTCAGACTTCTGAGGGGACTCCCCGCGCACCCATGCTCGGTGACGTCGGAAGCCTGGCTGGCAGAAGTCTTGCTCTCCCCTGCAGCATGCGCTGGCTCCTCTCTCTGGCTGTTGTGTTGTCCACCGCGTGTTCTGACGGTGAGAGCATCAATCCGCTCCGGCCCCGCCTGGCCGCAGACCAGTCCGAGGTCCACCTGGGCCCCACCGACGTGGGCGTGGCCATTCTTGCCGCTGCCAGTTTCTCCAACGCGGGTGAAGGTGCGGTGCAGCTCCTGGCCCATCTGAGCGGCGGCGAGGGCGCCTTTGAGCTGCTGGACACCACCGGCACGGCGTCACCGGGTGAGCCCGTCCGGCTCCGCATCCGCTTCACGCCCTCTTTTTCCGGAACCACCCAGGCCGCACTGCACGTGCAACATGACGCCGAGCCGGACGCCCAGGGCAGCCGCACGCTGACCGTGTCCCTGCACGGCACCGCCAACGCCCTTCCCCTGTGTGATGACAGAAATCCCTGCACCACGGACATGCGGGACCAGGCGGAGCCAACCGGCTGCCGGTTCATTCCCATCCGCGGAAGCTGTGATGACGGCAACGCGTGCACGCAGGAGGACGCGTGTATGGCCGGCCGCTGCATTGGCACCGCCGTCTCCTGTGATGACGGCGTGGAATGCACCGCGGACCAGTGTGACCTGCTCACTGGCGAGTGTGTGTTTCCGCCGGTGTCAGCGCGGTGTGATGACGGGGACGCGTGCACCACGGACACCTGTGACCCGGCCCGCGCCCCCAACGCCAGCGGCTGCGTTGCTGAGACCGCACCCACCGGAACCCCGTGCGGGACTGCAGCGTGTGACGCGCTGCCGCTGTGCATCTCCGGGCAATGTGTGACCATGCCCGCGCCGGACGGCTACCCCTGTGACGACGGAAACACGTGCAGCCGGGAGGACACCTGCCAGGCCGGCGCGTGTGTTCCCGGCCTGGGCGGTGGGCCGGGCCTCACGCCGCCGGTGCTCATTGAGGATCCGCTGGCCAACGCGTTTGAGGATGAGCCGGACCCCAACGTGGCGCCGTTGTTTGGTGACTGGCCGGTGGAAGTGGATTCGGTGGTTCCGTGGGTGACGGATGAGCTGCTGGCCGCACCGTCTTCCATTGTGATGTGGCGCGGGAAGAACACGCCCACGCGGTCAGACTGTGACCAGGTCTCGCAGTGCCGGGATGCGCCCTTTTGCTCCACCGGCAGTGGCGGAACGCTCTCCCTGCACGCCACACGGGTCACAGCGTCGGGGCACTCGCTGTCTGATGCGCGCCTGCCCTTGTCCGCCATCTACGCGCGAATGGCGCCCGCAGCCCTCACCAACCCCGTGGTGGTACCGCCCGCCGGCAGCGTGGCAGCGTCTGCCAGCGTCCTCACGGACACCGGCATGGTTGCAGGAGCCGCGCTTGTGAACTTTGCCACCGGATGTCCCTGCAACGCGTCCACGGGGCAGCCGGTTCCACCAGAAATGACGTCCTCATCATCCGGTGGCGGAGGCGCTGAGGCACCGCCACCCTGCCTGCCCGCAGGGGACGCGCTG
>Ga0163144_10012041_pt1 | contig 18237 bp, 11 predicted proteins | sample OliLak19BULKMAT1_FD_123175 | JGI IMG/M metagenome (GOLD analysis project Ga0163144, IMG submission 123175) | Freshwater microbial mat bacterial communities from Lake Vanda, McMurdo Dry Valleys, Antarctica - Oligotrophic Lake LV.19.BULKMAT1 | ecosystem: Environmental > Aquatic > Freshwater >... | reverse complement strand
GGCAAAGACTCCTTCACGGCCGAAGATGCCGAAGACATCCGCTTGCGCGATGCCGCCGGAGATATCACCGCCGCGGCCGTAGTAGTACTCCGTGATCGCCAGCTTCGTCCCGGGATAGTGCGCCGCGATTTGCTCGCGCAGTCGCGGCAGCAGTCGAATCGGGCCGCCGGTCACACTCGTGACCCAGCTGCCATCATTGTACGTCGGGTCCCAGAGCGAGCGCGGCGCCTGGACGCGTGCTTCGATCATCGCGGCATCCTGCGTCGCATAATCATTGCTGATGGTGCCGGCGTTGGTGCCTACTTCCGAGTAGAAATGCACGTCGAGTACATCGAGCAGGCGACGACCGGCCGCCGTTGCGGCGGCACGCATGCGATCGAGGTACACGTCGGTGAAGTTCTGCGTGCCATAGACCGGATCAGGGGTCGGGTAGCGACCGAGCAGCGTGACCCCAGTGTAGGTCGCCGTGGCGGCGCCGAAGACGAGGGCGTTGGGCAGGACACTCTTGATGGCGCTCGCATAGACGGCCGATGTATCCGCGAAGCCAGCATACGTCTGGAGCCGGGGCGTCGATGCATTGTCATTGAGATCGCTGAAGATCTCCTTGTGCGTCGAATGCCAGATATCCGGCTCGTTGTCGAGCGAGAAAAAGACCGGGGCGGTGGGATGCGTGGAGCGCCCGGGGTAGGTCGACTCGACCCAGTTCACGAATTCGTCCTGATAGACGAAAGCGTCCGACGCACTCGGTGAGAGGGTGAACGCGCTGCCTTTCCTGGCGCGACTGACGCGGAACCGCGTCGCGAGGCGATTGGCGCGATCCGCGTCGCTGATGCCGACGTTGCAATTGCACGCATCGGCTGAGACGTAGCCGCTCATCGGCACCGTGGCCATGAACGCCTGTCCTCGCGCGAAGGTCGGATCGGCGTGGCGACGGACCGTGCCGCCACTGGTCGTCCCGACCTGCGCATCCGCCGTATTCCAGTAGAAGTAGTCGTGGCCGGCGTTGCTGTAGTTGTTCTCCCAGTTGTAGGCGGTCGCCCGATTTCCGCCCAAGCGGTTGAACGTGAACTCGGCCGGCATGGTGGCGTTGCCGTACGAGGAGGCCTCGTTGACGACGTTTCCACCATAAATGAAGCGTGAAATCGGATACGTCGCGCTGCCATCGATCAGAAACGTCACGTCGCCGACAGCGGGTGGAGGCGGCGGTGGCGCAACGCCAGTCACCGTGATCTGCGATTGGCCCACGACACCGCTTCTGTCCGCCGTGATTGCGACGCTTCCGGCGGCGACACCGGACACCAGCCCGCTCGACGAAACCGTGGCAATGGCACGGTTGGCGCTGGCCCAGACGAACGTGGCGCCCGAGATCACGCGGCCGCGTCGGTCGCGAGCCGTTGCGGTCAACTGGAGCGTAGCGCCAGCCGCAACCGTGGCGCTCGCGGGTGCAACGGTAGTTGCGCGGAGGGTGGCCACGGCGAGCTGCGGCTCAGCCGAGGTGAGGCTGCGCTGGTCGGCGCACCCAGCTATCAATATGACCAGCGCCGCCATTGCGACGCGGAAGTCGTTCGCCTGCGTGCCCATGCAAGTCTCCGATGAGTGTGTCTCACATCGGGAAGCCCGACTGGCATAGCGCGACCGACGTGTCGCCTGCCTTAGCCTCGTGGCTTTGCGTCACCGGCTTTCACCGGCTATGCCTTTTTCGCGGCCTCTGGAGCGGAGGCATGGGACGGCGTCGTGGAAGACGGAACCGTGGCAAACGTGTTAAACCAATGGCGCCGCGTCATCCACGTCGAATACGCGAGAAAGCCCGAGCTCAGCAATAGCAAGAGCCGTACCAACATCGCCAACCGCCTATGCTGCAACACGTTACGACACCTGCACTTCCACCGTGGTCACCCCCTTGGATGATTCCAGCGGCGCGATGGCTATGGCATCGCGACCAGCGTGGTCACACTCATCGCGGGCATGGCATACGACACTGCGCCACCGGTGACCACGAGGTCGGCCTGACGCACCGGAGTCGCAGACGCCGCCGACAGCACGTAGGTTCTCGCGCTGTTGACCCCGGCGACGTTGCGCAGCACGATCGATGCAACCTTTGGCGCGTTGGTCTTGTTGATGGCGATCAGCACAATGCTCCCAGCTGCATTCCGACTGGCATAGACTGAGCTGACGGCGTCGTCTGTGGTGGTCGCCTTCAGGCCGATATCGCCGAACGTGCCCCCGGCACCGTCGTAGTTTCGGTACATGCGGAGCGCACCGAAGATGTAGGCGTAGGCCTTGTTGCCATCGCCCTTGTATGGCTCGGCCCATATACCGGCCAGCGGCCAGAGTGAGGCGGCAAACACGCCTTCGCGACCGAAGATGCCAAAGACATCGGCTTGCGCGACACCGCCCGAGATGTCGCCGCCGCGGCCGTAGTAGTACTCCGTGATCGCGAGCTTCGTCCCGGGGTAGTGCGCGGCGACCTGCTCGCGCAGCCGTGGCAGCAGGCGAATCGGGCCGCCGGTCACATTCGTCACCCAGCTGCCGTCATTGTACGTCGGGTCCCAGAGCGAGCGCGGAGCCTGCACACGCGCCTCGATCATCGCCGCATCCTGCGGCGCGTAGTCGTTGGTGATCGCGCCAGCGCTGGTGCCGCCTTCCGAATAGAAGTGCACATCGAGCACATCGAGCAGGCGACGACCGGCCTTCGTTTCGGCGGCACTCATGCGATCGAGGTAGATGTCGATGAAATTCTGCGTCCCATGGACCGGATCGGGGGTCGGGTACCGACCGAGCAGCGTGATCCCGGTGTAAGTGGCCGTGGCGGGGCCGAAGACGAGGGCGCTGGGCAGGACGCTCTTGATGGCGCTGGCATAGACGATCGAGGTCTCCGCGAAGCCAGCATACGTCTGGAGCCGGGGCGTCTTCGGGTTGTCATTGAGATCGCTGAAGATCTCCTCGTGCGTCTCATGCCAGAGATCCGGCTCGTTGTCGAGCGAGAAAAAGACCGGGGCAGTGGCGTGCCCGGACCGCCCGGGGTAGGTCTTCTCGAACCAGTTCACGAATTCGTCCTGGTAGACGAAGACGTCCGACGTGTTCGGCGACAGCGTGAAGGCACTGCCCTTGGTGGCGCGGCTGACGCGGAAATGCGTCGCGAGGCGCTTGGTGCGGTCGGCGGACGTGATCCCGACGTCACAGCCACAGGCATCGGCCGAGACGTAACCGCTCATCGGCACCGTGGCCATGAATGCCTGCCCGCGCGCGAAGGTCGGATCGGCGTGACGACGGACAGTGCCACCGCTTTTCGTTCCGCTCTCTTCGTCGGCAGTGTTCCAATATTTGAAATCCTTGCCAGCGCTGCTGTAATTGTTCTCCCAGTTGTAGGCGGTCGCCCGATTCCCGCCCAAGCGGTTGAACGTGAACTCGGCTGGCATCCTGGCATTGGCGTACGACCCGGGCTCGTCGACGACGTTTCCACCGTAGATGAAGCGCGAAATCGGATACGTCGCGCTGCCGTCGATCACGAAGGAGACGTCGCCGGTCACGAGGGGCGGTCCAGCGGCTCCGGTCACGGTGATCTGCGAGACGACGGCGGCGCCGCCTCGGGTCGCACTGATGTCGACCGTGCCCGGCGTCACGCCCGACACCACGCCGGTCGACGATACCTCGGCAATCGCACGGTTGGCGCTGGCCCAGACGAAGGTTGCGCCGGGGATGACGCGGCCACGCTCGTCGCGAGCGGTCGCGTTCAGCTGCGACGCGCCGCCGACCGCCAGCGCGACGGCCGGACGCTGCAGTTCGACCGAGTCCGGGCCGGGCTGGTCGCCGCAGGTCGAGGTGAGGAAGGCCAGCGCTGCCAGCGCGGCGCGGAACAAGGTCACCTGCGTGTCCATTCCTGTCTCCGACGAGTGGGTCGCACTGCAGAACGCCCGGCCCGCGCACCAGAAAACCGAAGCAGACATCCAGCTGCCAGTGTCGCCGGTCATCCGCGGCGATCACGCGAGAAAGCCGCGCAAAAGCTGGAACAAGAATCGCACCAATGCAAGTAGGAACCAACATCGCAACGCCTTACGGCACCTGCGCTTCCACCTCGGTCACCTCGGCAACGATGAAGTAGCCGAGGCCCTGATTCGCCGGCGTGGTGAGGTTCGCCACGTTCCCGCGCAGGCTCGATGGCGGCACGCCGAAGGGTGAGCCATCGTTCAGCCCCTGCTCCGACAGCGCGGTGTAGAACCGATACGCCTGCTCGGAAATCGTGATCTGACGCACTTTCACCTGTTGCCCTCGCGTCACGATGATGCCGTCATATGGCTGGAAGCGGCGGATCCGGGTGCCATCGCTGAACTCATCCGACGCCACCACCCTGAAGTAGCCCACGGAATCGGGTCGGACGACGCGGCGCCCGTCGACGAACTGATCCCAGAGGTAGAAGTTCTTCACCGCCGGGGGATCGCGCAGCCCGATCGTGGCCCGCAAGCCAGCCTGCGGGCTGATCTTCGCAATGCGATCGATGAACCACAGTGAATCGATTGCGACCGCCGGTGACGCGGTTTCGGTCGACACGAATTCTTCGCCCTTGTATGCAATCCGCAGCGTATAGCTGCGACCAACGGTGATGACGAAGACGGTGGTTTCATATGTCCCTGGCTCGCCAGCCAGCTCGGTGAACGGGACGACCTTGCCCGAATCATCGACCACTCGCACAACCGCACCGCGGGCCGGCGGCGGCGGCGTAGTGGTGAAGTAGCGATCAGTGGTCGTAAGCCGAATGCGCTGCGTGCCGCTCACGGCACTGCGCACACGCTCCAGCCGCGCCTCCACCACCAGGCGCGGCGGACTGTCGGGCACCGACACACTCACGATCCGCTCACAGGCGGCGACCGAGAAACACAGCAGGGTCAACATGATCCGTCGCATGGCGATCATCGCTCAGAAGTGGAGGGCGTACGTGATGCTTGGCACGATGCCGAAGATCGATGTCTGCACCGCCTCGGCGACCAGCGGGTCGGCAAGCTGCTGCCTGAACCGGAGCGCCTGCGCATTGAAGCGGTTGTAGGCGTTGACCACGCCGAACTGGAGTTCCCCGCGGGCATACTTTCGCGTCGCGCTCAGATCGAGTCGATGATAGAGTGGGAGCCGCGATGAGTTTCTGGCGCCGTACTCCGTCACCAGCAGGCCGTCGATCTGATACCGAGCCACAGGGAAAGTGGCCGGCAATCCGCTGGCCAGAGAGAACGTCGAGCCGAGTGTCCACTTCCGGCCCAGCGGCCGGATGGCGACCACCGAGAGGTTGTGCGTCTTGTCGAATGGACCGGGATAATAGCGACCACCATTGATGCCGCCGCCGAGGGCAGCCCCCGCGCGGGCCGGCACGGGGAAACGCTGCTCGGCGCGACCGAGCGTGTAGCTCGCCCAGCCTGTCACGCGGCCAGCGCTGCGACGCGCCAGCAGCTCCAGGCCGTAGGCACGACCGTTGCCTTGCACCAGCAACGTTTCGATGCGCGGATTCAGTACCACGTCAGCGCCGTCGATGAAATCGACCAGGTTGTCCGACTTCTTGTAATACGCTTCGGCGGAGAATTCGTAGTCGGCGGTCGTGCGGCTCAACCCCAGGGCAAACTGGTCCGACACGAGAGGCTTGACGTATGGCCCCACCGGCTCCCACACATCCAGCGGACTGACGGAGTTCGTCTTCGACGCCAGCGACAGGAACTGCTGCGTTCGGGAGTAGCTGGCCTTCACGCTCGACGCATCACCGACCATCATCCGTCCGGAGATGCGGGGCTCCCAGCCACCGAACGATGCGACGCGCTGCCCTCGCCGATAGACCAGGCTATCGCGCAGCACGCCAGCTTCGTAGCGTGCCAACGCGGCATTGTAGACCACGGGTGCATCGTCGCGATAGCGAGAGATGGCGGCGCTGCCCTGCCGGATGAAGCCGCTGTACCGCAGTCCGTATCGCAGCGCGAAGCGCTCGCCGAACTTGAGATCCTGACCGACGTACGCGGCCGGCGCGACTCCGAAACGGGTGGGAACCTCGCGCCGCGTGATCGTGGCCTCCGACCCGCGCGGCGTCACTGTGCCGGGCCGAAACTCCTGATCGGTGTACTGCACGCCGAACTCGATCGAATTGTTCTCGGAGAGGTAGAGCGTCTGATCCACCTTCACGTCCAGGCTGCGGATGCGCGACCGCCACGAGATCGAGTCGCGCGTATCGATTGGAACGTCCAGCAGATAGTCGTAGTCGCCGAACGACGTCGTCACCTTCGAGAACAGTCGCCCACCAAAGGCCTGATTCCAGCGCAGTGTTGCAGCCTTGTTGCCCCAGCCGGCGGTGAAGCCGGCCCCCTGACCGAGGCGATCGCGACCGAGGTATCCGGAGAGGAGCAGTGCGCCGCTCGTGCCGAGGCGCAGGTTCGTCTTCGCATTCACGTCGTAGAAGTACGCCTTGGTGTCGCGGATGGTCGAGTGGCTGGATAAGCGCGTGAAGACGTCGGCGTACGACCGTCGCGCCGCGAACATGTACGACCCACGCTTGCCTGGCAGCGGTCCCTCGAGCGCGAGCCGACTGGCCAGCAATCCGATCGCCGCCGAACCAGCAAATTCGTTCGCGTTGCCCTCACGCTGCCGGACATCGACCACCGACGACAGGCGGCCGCCGAACTTTACCGGTATCGCGCCCTTGTACAGGGTGACGTTGTCGACCGCATCGCTGTTGAACGTGGACAAAAAGCCGAGGATGTGGCTGGGGTTGTAGATCGTCGCCTCGTCGAGGAGGAAGAGGTTCTGATCCGCCGCGCCGCCACGCACGCTGAACGCCGTCGATGCGTCGCTCGAGAGTGAAACACCTGGCAGGAGTGTCAGACTGCGAATCGGATCGGGTTCACCCAGCACCGGTGGTAACAGCTTCACGGCAGCGAGGTCGAGACGCACGACGCTCATGTCTGGCGTCCGCGGATCGAGATCCGGCCGGTCGCCCTTGCGGTCCGCGTCCACGGTGACCGCAGCCAGCATCACCTTCCGCGTCGCCATCAGCAGATCCCGCGTGACACTTCCCGCGAGCGACATGGTGGTATCGAGTGGCGCGTAGCCGACCGCGCGGATCCGCACGCGATGGGCGCCGGGCGTGAGCAGCAACGAATAGAAACCATCGTCATTGCTCTCGAAGCGAACACCCTCGTCGTCGGCGCTGATCTGGGCGCGACGAACCACTTCGAGGCTGGCCAGGCTCCGTACGTAGCCGCTCAGTCGCACACGCGCTCCGGGTCGTGCACTCTGCTCGTCTCCGATACCGGGGGTCGCCTGCGGCTTGATGACCACCTGGCCCGATGGGCTCACCAAGGCGCGCAGTGCGGTGCCCTCGAGTGCGCGCTGAATGGCATCCCTCGCGGGCAGGCCGCGCACGCGAAAATCACGCGGCGCCCTCAAGCCGGGCAGTGACGGATCAGCCGCGAAGGGCAGCCGCGCCCGTCGTGCAATCTCCGGCAGAATCCACGTCAGCGGCTTCGCGGCGGCATTTAGCGTCACCGGCACCTGCAGCGGTCCATCGGTCGACACTGACGTCTTCAGCGGCTTGACGCCGGTCGTCATCTCGGCGGCCGCGCCCGGTCTGCCTTGCGCCGCAACCCGCGCACCGATGCACAGCACCAGGAGTGTGCAGCGGATCAGTGTTCGGATCATCGCGATGATGGCATGAGAGTGATCGTCCGCCCGGCTGTCACGACCCGCACATCGAGCGACATGGCGAGCGCATCGAGCTCGTCGTGCAGTGACTGGGCGATGAATCGCGCGGAGAGCAGACGACCAGTCAGTTCGGGATCCGCGCGCACGTCGACGTTGACGCGACGGCTGATCGACGGCAGCACGGTACGCAGCGCACACCCCCGACACATCGGTCGCTTCAGTACGGCAGAAGAGGCCAGCGAGTTCCGCGCACTGTCAGCCAGCCTGCGACCAGGCAAGGCTGCTTACATCGCGATCGTTCCGGAGACCTGCTTCACCAGCTGATACAGAAACTCGAGGCCCTCATAGTACGATTTCACGCGGAGCTTCTCATCGCGGCCATGTGCGTTGTTCTCGCCCGGCACCGAGAAGATGCCACTCACGCCGTACGTGGGAATGCCGGCGGCGCGCAGGAACCGGCCGTCCGTGGCACCGGTGCTCATGGTCGGGATCACGGGAATGTCTCCCCACGTCTGCCTGGTGAGCGCGGTGGCGCTGGCAAGCAACGTCGCATCGATCGCGTCGGGCGCGGCGCCGAACTTTTCGTCGGACTCCTTCATCAGTGTGACGCGAATTGCCGTATCGCTCACGATCCGCGTGATCGTGGCGCGCACTTCATCGAGGGTGGACGTCGGAACGATACGGCAGTTCACATTCGCGGTCGCCGTCTGTGGCAACGCATTGTAGGCGTGTCCTCCGCCCAGTCGGGTGGCAACGCACGACGTGCGCAGCATGGACGAGTACCGGGGATCACGCGAGAGCGCCGCCGCTGCGACCGAATCAGCTGGATTGACCGCCACCGCCCGCATCGCCGCCGCCACCTCGGGCTTCTCGACCTTCGCCGTCTCTTCGAGGAAGGGCTTCGTGATCGCGTTGAGTGCGACGGGGAAGGTGTACCGGGCCAGATTCACCAGACCAGCCGAGAGCTGATTGATCGCATTGTCCGGCCGTGGCACGCTGGAATGTCCGCCGGGATTGAGGACGGTCAGCGTGAAGTTGACCGGCACCTTCTCCGCCGCCTGCACCGAATGAAACAGTGGTGTCGTGCCGCTGAGCGTTCCGCCGCCTCCTTCGTTGATCGCGTAGGCCGCGTCGATCAGCGCGCGGTGGTTCCTGACCAGAAACTCCACGCCGTTGCCGTCACCCCCTTCCTCGTCGGCCGTCAGCGCGAGAATCAGGTCGCGCGCCGGAACGAAGCCTTCCCGCTTGTAGCGCAGCAGGTTGGCGACGAACATCGACGCCATCGCCTTGTCATCGGCCGTGCCACGACCATAGAAAAATCCGTTGGCTTCCTGGAGTTCGAACGGATCACGCGACCAGTCGGTCCGCAGCGCCGCCACCACATCCAGATGTGCCAGCAGCAGTATTGGCTTCAGCGCACCGCCGCGACCACGGTAGCGGACCACCAGATTGCCCTTGGTCGGCTTGCCTGGCGGGACGATGACATGAATGTCAGCGGCTGCAAATCCAGCGGCCCGGAAGCGTGCCGCCATCGCCTGGACTGCGGTCGTCACCGAGCCGACCGAATCGACGGTATTGATCTCGACGAGCTGCTCGTAGACCTCGCGGGCAGCGCGCTGGTGCGGTGTCAGCGCGGCTTGCGCTCCGGCACTCGCAGGAAGCAGCAGGCAGGCGAGAAGGCGACGGGGGGTGACCATGTGCTCCGATCCGGAAAAGGGCGGCGGGACACCACTGTGGCGAATGCGCGAAGCCTGAGTGTACGCCCGGCACCGCCGAACGGAAACCCGCCCACGCCAGCACCACTCAGCGCACGATCTCCGAGTTCACCCACTGGATCCGACCCAGCAGCCAGACATTCAAGGCGATGGTCTCACCGTCGTACGAGCCGGTCACGACTCGATTCGGCCACACATAGGTGCCGAGGATCGGCCAGCGCTCGAAATTCCGCACCTGCACGACACTCAGATAGTTGGCGCGCGAGTAGACCAGTCGCTGCAATGAATCGATCGTGCCTGCGCTCTTCAGTTGGGTCCAGCGGCCCGCCACCCGTGCCTTGAAGGCCGGGTCCTGAAAGAGTCGGACGAACCATTCCGATTTCCGCGCATGCCAGCCATCAGTGCGATCGGCACCGTCGTAGTTCACGTTGCCGATGGCCAGGTCGAAATCCCAGACCGGTCCGAAAAACAGCTTGCCGTTCCGCTGCTTGGACATGTACGGGCCGAACCGAAGCCCTCCGTCGACATTCTTGAGGGTCTCCTGCAGCACGTAGTAGTTGATCACCGACTCGACATCGAGGTAGGCGGCGTAGCCGACGGTTGAATCTGCAAACCGACTGCCGAAGATCGCCGAATCGGTGCGTGCGATGTAGGTCTGCAGGTACGCCCGCTGTCTGGCCCAGGCAGGCAGCAGCAGGGTTTCCGGATTGGCCGCACAGAACACCATTCGTGTCATCGTCGAGTTGAAGCAGAACTCCTCACCGCGCCGCTCGTCGACCTCCAGCAGATAGCCGCCGGTGATGTTCGTGGCCGACGTATCGGTCGCCTTCATCTCCGGAATGTTCACACGGTCAGCACCGATCCGGACATGCTCCACCAGCTGATACACGCCCTGATAGCGGCCATTGACCTGCACGTCGACGAACGCGGAACGGGGCGTCCAGGCCATGCCCAGCATGCGACTGAGCGCGAACGCCAGATCGGTGCGCAACATCGTCTTGTCGGAATAGTTCGCCAACAGCACCCAGTGCCGGTTGGCGGGCATGCCGAGCAACGCGGTGCTCGTCGTCAGCCTGAGCCGGTAGGGTTTCTTCGGAAAATCCCAGGTCGTGTTGCCGCGACCGCGGATTTCCATGCCCGCCTGCACCAGTGTCCCGCCGCCGGTATCGGAAAGCGTGATCGTTCCCGGCACGTAGGTCGTCTTCGAGACGATGTCGCCGCCGCTGGCGGTGACGATGCTGAGCAGCGGCAGCTTGCCTGTCGCGGTCTGCAGCACCACCGGCGGCACCGGCTCCACGGCAACGGTCGGCGCAACGGCCTCGCTGCCGCAGCCGGCGAGGAGGGCGAGGAGGGCGAGCGTGCACACGACACAGCCAGAAAGGCGACCCGCTATCTGCACGTGAAATCGTTGCGAGGAGGTGGTGTACGGCCGTCACCGTCGTTCACGGACGGTCGCACGCGATCGGCGATTTCATCGACCGCCAGCGCCGGAACCCTTGCACGGTGGGGCGGTGCAGCCTTCGTCGGGGGCATCGCAGACTCCAGATGAAAACGGGTGTACCGGGCCGTGGTGCAACCCGACCGAGGCTGCAAGTTATCACCCGGGCCCACAGCCGCATCCCGGCCGCCGCGAATGCTGCCCCACCTCCGTGCGGCGAGTGCGACCACGGGACATATTCTCTGCGGCGGGCGACGGGGCCCGCCGCTCCCCCTCCTCCCCCAGCCCCGCAGCTGCCATGTCTTCGCGTCGACACTTTCTCACCGCTTCGTCCGCCGCGCTCACCGGCGCCGCGCTCGGTCTGCACCCGTCGTCATCGCACGCCGCCACCACCGCCGCCGTCGATGATGCGGCACTACCGGACGCCATTCGCGCCCTGACGCCGATGACCGCTGGCGTGACGCCGATCACGCTCGGTGAACGGCGCGCCCGAATCGAGAAGGCGAAGCGTCTGATGGGCCAGTCCGGTCTGGATGCACTCGTGCTCACCGGTGGAACGTCGATGGAGTACTTCACCGGTATTCGATGGGGCACCAGCGAGCGACTGCTGGCCGCCATCATCCCCGTGCGCGGCTCGGCGTTTCTCGTGACGCCGAAGTTCGAGGAAGAACGCGCGATGGAGCAGGCGAAGGAGGGCCCGCTCGGCGCGGACGCGCAGGTCTTTGCCTGGGATGAAGATGAGAATCCGCACGCGCTGGTGGCGAAAGGCTTACGCGAACGCGGACTCGCCACCGCACGGGTCGGCGTCGAAGAAACAGTGAAGTTCGTGTTCCACGATGGCATGGCCAAGGCACTGCCATCCGCCACGTTTCTGAGCGGCACGCCGGTCACTGCCGGGTGCCGCACGGTGAAGGACGCGCACGAGATCGAGTTGATGCAACATGCCAGCAACGTCACGCTGGCTGCTTACGAAGCTGCCTGGAAATCGCTCACCGACGGCATGACGCAGGCGCAGTTTCAGGAGCTGGTGCAGGCCGCGCACAGCAAGCTGGGTTACGAGGGCAGCGCCGGGGCACAGGTGGGAGAGTTCTCCGCCCTTCCGCACGGGTCGGCCAGGCCGCAGCTCATTCGCGAAGGGTCGATCGTGCTCATCGACGGCGGATGCAAGGTAGAGGGATACTGCTCCGACATCTCGCGCACCTTCGTACTCGGTCGCGCCACGCAGCGGATGAAGGACGTCTTCGAGATCGAGTTTCGCGCACAGAGTGCCGCACTGGCGGCCGCCCGTCCCGGCGTGGCGTGCGAGGATGTCGATGCCGCCGCGAGAAAGGTGATTGTGGACGCGGGTTTCGGACCCGGCTACAAATACTTCGGGCACCGCGTCGGACATGGCATGGGCATGGACGGCCACGAATGGCCATACCTCGTCAAGGGCAACAAGCTGCCGCTCGCGGCAGGGATGGCCTTCTCCGATGAACCGGGTATCTACATTCCCGGCGAGTTCGGGATCCGACTCGAAGACGACATGATCATCACCGAGACGGGCGCAAAGCTGCTCACGCCGCAGTCACGCAGCCTCGAGCAGCCCTTCGCAGTGGCGTGACCATGTCGCGGGCTTCGGACCGCGCGCAGCACGGCGCGTTCCGATCACCCGCCCCGCTGTGCCAGCAATGCGATGCGCTCGCGCGTGGAGACGACCACCCCGCCAGCCGGTTCCACGGTGATGGCAAACATCACGGCCTCACCAACCGGCACCCGCGCGTCGATGCCCACCAGCACCTCCGACTGTCCCGCCGGCATATCGAACACACCGCCGTCGACCGGATACTTCTGGTCGCGCGCCTTGTCGAAGATCCAGAGCTGATACTGCCAGCGCCGGCGATCATTGGCCTGCAAACCAGCAAAACGCATCACGCCGCGCTGCGCGCGCCCGCTCCAGACGACGTCACCGGTCGCGCCAAGCGCCGCACTGTCGGCCGTCGCGGTCCAGATCAGCCGCTGCGTCGCGCTGTCACGCGTCAGGAGCGAGTCGCGCAGCTGCGCGGCAGTCGACGCGATTGGCGGCAGCGCAGCCTTCGCGCCACCGGCGCGTGGTGGAACGAGCCAGAGCAAGACGGCCGCCGCCGCCGCGAACCAGCCGCTCCAGGCCAGCGCTGACACGCGCGGCACCGGTGCCATCGCGAAGGCCGCCGCCGGGGCCGAGGGCCGTGCGCGCGGTTGCGAGCGCACGAATGCCTCACCGGTGCTGACGATCCGCTCGGACAGCGCGGCCGGCATCGATTCCTGGGCGGACACCTCGGCCGCGACGAAAACCGCCGCCAGCTCAGCCGCTGCCGCTTCCCACCGCGCCACTTCCCCTGCCGGCAGCGATGCCAGCGCACGCGTCAACGCCTCGGCCTCCGGCGCACTCAGCGCACCGATCGCGCGTTGCATCAGCAGTTCACTCAGGCCATCGGTTTCCATGTCGTTCTGCACTATGCCTCTCCTGCGTCGTTCCGGGTGCGCGCCGCCAGCAGATCCCGGGCGCGCGCCAACCCACGGCGAATATGTGACTTCACGGTACCCAACGGCGTGTCGGTGTCGCGTGCGATTTCATCGTGCGTCCTGCCGTGCACCAGCGACAGTTCCAGCATGCGACGCTGTGCTGGCGGCAGCTCGCGCAACACCGCCCGCGCCTGTTCCGCACGCCACTCCCGATCGAGATCTCGCTCCGTCTCGTTCGCGACATCGAAATCGTCAGGAATGGACTCCAGCGCCGGCAGCCGCTCGCGCTTCCGCGCCCGATCGATCAACCGCCGCCGCGCGATCATCGCCACCCATCCGGCTTCGCTCGTCCGTGCGGTGTCGTATCGTGCCGCGGTACGCCAGAGATCGATGAAAATCTCCTGCACAGCGTCCTCGGCATCACCTGACTCTGCCGACCACCGTCGGGCCAGTGACCAGACCAGCGCGCCATACCGCGCGACGCAATCGCGCACGGCACCCTCATCGCCGGCCGCGATGCGCGGCAGGAGCGGCTCGACGACCGGCGCCGCACTACCCCCGATGTCCGCCACCAGCGCGAGATGCGCACGTGCCGAATCGCCCCCGGTGACGCGCGTCATGTCATCCATCCGAACGAATCGTCCACGCACCATGTCCGCCCCAAATCGGCCTCGTCAATGCCTGTGTACTGAAGCCATTCGACAGCCGGGCGGTTTCGGATGCACCGGAATCCGGGCTGCATCCAGCGCCTGCCGACTGTCGAACCGCTGGGCAATCGCACCACCCTTCCCTTTGCTCCGAGGAGCCACTCCATGCGTTTTCCCTCACTGGCGTTCATCATTGCTGCATCCCTCTGCGCGCTGGCCCCCGCCGTCGCGCAGCATCCATCGCGCGGCCCGTCCATTCCGCAGGTGGCCAGGACTGCCGGACAGTTTACCACCTTGCTGGCCGCAGTTGATGCCGCCGGCCTGACGGAGACCCTTCTTGGCCGCGGTCCATTCACCCTCTTCGCACCAACGGACGAAGCGTTCAGCAAGCTCCCGAACGGCACGGTTCAGGATCTGCTCAAGCCGGAGAATCGCGAAAAGCTGCGCACGATCCTGACTTATCACGTCGTGGCCGGCCGGGTCTCGGCATCACAGGCCCGGTCCGTGAACAGCGCCGAAACGGTCGCTGGACAGCGTCTCCGCATCAGCAGCCATGGCGATCAACTGCGGATCAACGATGCCGTGGTGCGAATTGCCGATGTCCCGGCCAGCAATGGCCTGATTCACGTCATCGACCGGGTGCTTCTCCCAACCGACACGAAGACATCGACATCGGGCAGCGTGCGCGATCGCGCGTTCACGTTGCGCCGCACCCTGGACGATGCACGCCGCAGCCTGACCGGGCAGATGGAAATGAGCGGCGCTCGCTGATCGTGCAGGGGGCGAGTGCGGCGACCCTTTACGCGCCCCACTCGCCCCGGCGGGCCTATCGCCGCGGTATCAACCAGGTGATGCGCTCGGTCTCTGCTTCCACCCGCGCGCGCGAGTATACCAGCGGAAAATACTTGTCCTCAGCCCACAGCTTGAGCAGATCGGCATAGTGCGGGCTGCGTGGATCGGCCGACTGCCCGGGAACGTTGGTGACAATCGACCGATCGAAGTCCGCCAGATCGATCACCTCGCGGAACGATGCACCCGCCGTCTGCCGGAATCCGGCACCAGCGGTCGCGTTGACGGTGTTGCCATCGCCGCTGCGGGACACGGGGGCGAGATCGTACTTCGCCGACAGTGGATGTCTGAACGATGCCGTATGGACGTTGCCCCAGGCCCACGCGGCCTGATCCGACCCGAAACGTTTGCGGACGTCAGCGGTCGCGTCGTCCAGCGCACCGAGCACGATCGAGTCCAGCGCCGGCGTGCCCCGATGCCGAGCGAGATACTGTTCCAGCCAGTGGTACGAGGGTCGCGTCGCCAACATGCCGGCCACCTCACCCATGCCAGTCGTTTCACGCGCGATGGCGCGCTTGTAGAGCGCGGGCGCCCACGCGGCGAAGAGCGTGGGTGCGGTCTCTTCACGCGACATCCGTTGATTCCACGACGTGAGCAACGCAGCATCCGCACGCACGGCGGCTCCCATTCGCTCCGCCGCGGCCTGCAGTGATGGGATCAGGGCGGCGGCGAGCAATGATTTGTCATCGTGCTGCAGCCGGGCAAAGTCTTCGACGGTGAACCGCTGCGACGTGGCCAACACCTCCCGAACGCGATCCGCACGGTACCGGGTCGCCCATTCGTAGGAGATCGGCGTGGTGTAGCCAGGCGGCAGGATGTTGTCGTTCGAGGTGTTGATGAACCCCGACCGTGGATTGTACGAGCGCGGCAACTCGCGTCCAGAAACGAAACCGCTCCATTCGTGGCTGCCGGTGCCTGGCACAGGGAGCAATCCGCTCCAGGCCCGTTTCGGCATCAGACCGGCGGCGATCCAGCCGATATTCCCATCGACGTCGGCATAGATCATGTTCTCGCTCGGCATGAGCCACTTCGTCATCGCGGCTTCGAACTGCGGCCAGTTCCGCGCACGATCCAGCGCCAGTGAACCGAGATAGCTGGCGGTGCCTGGTTCGCTGTGCACCGAGCGAATGGCAAACGCGCGCCGTCGCGTCGTATCGATCGACACGATCGGTCCGTGCACCGTGAATTGCAACGTGACGATTCGTGGTGGTTCACCCTTCACGCGGATCGTGTCCACGCGCCGGTCGATCATGCGCACTGCACCACGATACGTGTAGCAGCCAAGTGTTCCCGCCGGGGCACCAGCGCAGCTGCTGAGCGCCTCGACGTACACATCCTGCTGGTCCATGCCAACCACTGTGAGACCAAAGGCGATCCGGTCGTTGTGGCCGATCGCCACGCCAGGTGCTGCCGGCTCGCCCGCGCCGATCACATTCCATCCGGGAGCGACGAGATGTGTCAGATAGCGGACGGCGGGATTGGTGATCACGCGATGGGGATCGTTGGCGAGAATTGGTCGTTGCGTCGACGTCTTCGCCCCGCTCACCACCCAGTTGTTCGACCCTTCGATCCGATTGTAGGCAACGTCGGCAAAGGCGCTGCCGAAACCACCGAGCGACGCACCGCTGATCCCGACGAGATCCAGACCGGGCGCTGGATCGAGCGCCCGCGCCGGATCCGCCGGCAGCAGTTCGTTTACACGGGTCGCGCCCAGCGCCGCCACGAGCTGCGCGCGCAGCACTTCACTCGGTCCATTGCCCACGCCGCTCAACCCCGTCGCTCGCGCGAGCGGGACGGTGATGCTCCACGGCTTGGGCCGAAAGCCGAGCATCGCAAATTCCGGCGGCAGCGCCTCTCCGGCGCGAGTGATGTAGGCATTCACACCGGCGACGAAGGCGGTGACGATCGCCTTCGTGTCGGTGCCGTAGGCCGCCCACTCACGCGCCATGCTGCCGCGGTAGGTGAAGAGGCGCGCAAAACGGTCACGCTCGACCGCCGACGGGCCCAGCACTTCGGCCAGTCGCCCCTCGCCCTGCCGGCGCCACATCTCCATCTGGAACAGCCGATCCTGCGCCGCAACAAAACCTTGCGCGAAAAACAGATCGCGCTGCGTCTTGGCGTAGATGTGCGGCACCCCCCAGCGATCTCGCCGAACTTCGACAGCCGAAGTCAGGCCGGGAATCCGAAGCGAGTCCGTCGGCGCCGCAACCGCCGACTGCGCCAGCAGCCCCGGTACAGGCCCGAGGATCGGACTGAGGGCAACAGCTGCAATCAGCGCACGGCGGATACGACTCAGCAACGTCATGACATGGCTCCGTTCAGGTTTCAGGGAGCAAATCTGTCGCCTGTACTCCAGCTTCGCATTGCCAGTCGCCTGTTTCGCGTCACGCCCCCGTTCGGCTACGGGAGCTTGCGCACCCGCATCAACCCTTCCTGCGCTACCGACGCCACCAGCAGCCCATCCTGTGTGAAGATGTTGCCGCGCACGAAGCCACGCGCACCCGCGGTCACCGGGCTGTCCATCGCGTAGAGCAGCCATTCATCGACGCGGAATGGCCGATGGAGCCAGAGCGCATGATCCAGCGAGGCGAGTTGCATCCCGGGCGAACGAAACGACAGCCCGTGCGGCTGCAGTGCGGTGCCGAGAAGTCCATGGTCGGACGCGTAGGCAAGGACGGCCTGATGCAGCAGCGGGTCGTCCGGCAGCGGGCCGAGTGACCTGAACCACACATGGCGCACCGGTGGCCGCGGCTTGGGGTCGAAGGGATCGAGCGGATCCACCGGACGGAAGTCGATCGGTCGCTCCTGCGTCAACACCGGACGCAACGGCTCCGGAATCCGCGTCGCCATCTCGCGAATCTGTTCGAGCTCCGATGTCAACCCGTCGGCCGACGGCACCGTCGGCATCGGTTCCTGGTGTTCGACGCCGTCTTCGCTGACATGAAATGACGCGGAGAGATTGAAGATCGCCTGTCCGTGCTGAATGGCCGTGACCCGCCTCGTGGTAAAGCTCGACCCGTCGCGCAGTCGATCGACGAAGTACACGATCGGCGCCTTCAGATCGCCCGGCAGAATGAAATAGCCGTGGACTGAATGCGCCTCGCGTGCGCCCTCGACCGTGCGTCGTGCCGCCACCAGCGCCTGCGCGAACACCTGACCGCCAAACACGCGACCGGTTCCGATATCACGGTTTTGCCCGCGATAGATGTTCACTTCGAGCGGCTCCAGATCGAGCAGCGACAGCAGATCGTCGACGTAGCCAGACATGACAGAACGTGTTGATGGTGATGACGAACCAGCGCGACCAACTCCAGTATCCTGCTTGGTGTGCGCTGATCCGCGCTGATCAGCATGAGATCAAAGCTAGTGCAGTGTCGCCGAAGTCTCGTGGCAGTCGGGCGCGTCTCTTGACGCGAGCCGGCGTTGCAACGCCTCG
>Ga0163144_10012039_pt1 | contig 18239 bp, 18 predicted proteins | sample OliLak19BULKMAT1_FD_123175 | JGI IMG/M metagenome (GOLD analysis project Ga0163144, IMG submission 123175) | Freshwater microbial mat bacterial communities from Lake Vanda, McMurdo Dry Valleys, Antarctica - Oligotrophic Lake LV.19.BULKMAT1 | ecosystem: Environmental > Aquatic > Freshwater >... | reverse complement strand
TGTTCGTGAACACGCTGTTCGGCGCCATGCACGAGTCGACGCACTACAACTCGTTCAAGACGCGGCGTTTCGCCGATATCCTGGCCTTCTTCTCGGGCGCCGCGATCCTGAACAACGCCGGCTTCTACCGGCACTATCACATGGCGCATCACCGCTACACGCAGGATCCCCTGCGCGATCCCGAACTCATCACGTCGGGTTCACCCACGGGCTGGGGGCCATATCTCTTTCGCGTAAGTTCGATCCCGTTCCTGATGATACGCGCCCGCGACATCTTCCTGTTCCCCTTCGGCTTCAGGGGCGACGTGAATTACATCCATGAATCGGCCTGGCCCGAAGTCCGCCGCTGGGGCCGGCTGCTGCTCGCCTTCTACGCAGCGTTGATCCTGGGCTCGATCCTGCTGCAGACGACGGCGGTGCTGTGGGTGTGGGTCTTCCCGCTGCTGATCGGCCTGCCGCTGCTGCGTCTTTATCTGCTGTGCGAGCACACGCTCTGCCCCAACAGCGACGACGGTTTCGCCAACACCCGCACGACGCTCAGCAATCCCATCGTGCGCTTCCTGATGTGGAATTTGCCCTACCACGCCGAGCATCACCTGCTGCCCAACATCCCGTTCCATCACCTGCCCGAGGCGCATCGGCATTTGCGGCCGCATCTGAAGTACGTCGCCAAGAGCTACACGCAGGTTCACGGCGAGATTCTCCGGAGCTTTTCCTGAACAACTCCGCACAACTTCGGACAACTCCGGACAGGCACGGACACTGGGTGTCAGAAAATGTCCGGCTGCAGCGCGGCGGCACGCTCGCCCAGGCCCGCATTGTCTATAAAACCTTCGGGCGGCTGAATGCCCGTCGCGACAACGTTATTCTCTATCCCACCAGCTACAGCGCCCATCACACAGACATCGAATGGCTGGTGTCGCCCGAACACGCGTTGGACCCGAATCGCTATTTCATCGTGATTCCCAACATGTTGACCAATGGTTTGTCGTCATCGCCCTCGAATACACCTGATTTTCCCGAGGTCACGGTCTACGACAACGTCATGCTGCAGCGTCAGATGATGCTCGAGCTGTTCGGCGTCGATCGCATCAAAATGGTCTACGGCTGGTCGATGGGCGCGCAGCAGGCCTATCACTGGGCCGCGCTGTTCGGCGAGTCGGTCGAGCGCATCGTGGTCAACTGTGGCTCGGCCAAGACGGCGCCGCACAACTTTGTCTTCCTCGAAGGCGTGCGCACGGCCGTGCAGGCGGCGCGCACGCCCGAAGAAGGCCTGCGCGCCATGGGCCGCATCTATGCCGGCTGGGCGCTCAGCCAGACCTTCTATCGCCGCGAGATGTGGCGCGGCCTGGGCTTTACCAACCTGGAAGATTTCCTGGTGCGTTCCTGGGAGGCGAGCTTCCTGCGGCGCGACGCGCGCGATCTCATGGCCCAGCTCTGGACCTGGCAGAACGGCGACATCTCCGCCAACGACCTTTTCCGCGGCGATCTCGAGATGGCGCTCTCAAGCATCAAGGCCAAGGTGCTGCTGATGCCCTCGGCCACCGATCTCTACTTCCAGACCGACGACAACCGCGCCGAGCTGCCCCATCTCAAGAATGCGAAGCTGGTGGAGATCCCCTCGGTCTGGGGCCATCGCGCCGGCAACCCGCTCGCCAATCCCGAGGATGCGGCGTTCATCGATGCCCAGGTGGAGGCGTTGCTTAGCGCCTAGTCCTTCTCCGGCACCACGGCCGGCAGCACCGTCGTCGGATCGCTCGCCGACTCTGCTGCCGGTGCCGGGCGCAGAAAGGGACGCGGCGGCGTCGAGGCCAGGAAGGCGGCCACCGCCGCGGCGGTCGCCTTGGGGTCCTCCTCCATCGGGTTGTGGCCGAGGTTCTGGAAGATTTCCAGCTTGGCGCCCTTGATGTCGTTCTGGAACCGGAAGGCATCCGCCACCGGCACCCAGCGGTCCTTGGCGCCCCAGATGATCAGGGTCGGTACGTTCAGCCGCTTCAGCGGCGTGGGGTCGAGCGGCTCCTGGCTGCGGGCGCGCTGCAGGGTCGCCTCGCGGTTGCCGGGGAAGCGTTGCAGCTCCGAATATCGCCTGATCCGGTCGGGCGTCACCATCTCGGGATCGGCGTAGACCTCCAGGAGCGAGCGCCGCACGAGGCGGTCCGGCTTGAAGTAGATGCCGATGTCGCCGATCACCGGCAGCCGGGCGAGCCGGGTCGGCAACGGCGCCTCGCCCTGGCGTGGATAGCCCGCGGCATCGACCAGGACGAGATGGCTCACCCTGTCCGGCCGGGTCGCGGTGAAGCTCCAGGCCACGGCGCCGCCCATCGAGTGACCGACCAGCACGACGCGATCGAGATGAAGCGTGTCGACCAGCACTTCTATGAAATCGGTGTAGGCCTCGATGGTGTATTCGTCGCGCGGCCAGGCGCCGGTCAGGCCATGGCCCGGCAGGTCGACCGTGATCAGCCGCACGCGCGGTCCCAGTTCGCGCGCCCAGCCCTCCCACATGTGCAAGGAGCCCAGCGATCCGTGGATCAGCACGACCGGGATCGCGTCGGCATCGTCCTGATCGCGCGCATAGTCGCGGACATGGGCGCGCACGCTGCCGACATCGATGAACTTCGAGCGCTCGTTGGCGTAGCGCGCGATCAGCATCTCGGCCGGCAGTATCGGCGCATAGGCCCACAGCGCCACGCCGGCCAGGATGGCGCCGGCAAACAGCAGGACAAGCGGCCAGCGCCGGCGCGGGGTCTCAATTCTTCGGCGCCGCAGCGGCATCGTCCGCTCCTTCGCTGGTCATCTCCGAGCTGCCCTCCGTCTTCGGTCGCGCCGGCAGCTCGCCGCGCAGCGCGGCGCCGAGCTTGTCGATGTCGCGCAGCCTGAGTTCCGGCACCGCCCCGGGATCGATGATCTTCTCCTCGATCAGCCGGGCGAGCAAAGCGCGATTGAGGTCGTTGGTGACGGTCAGTCGGTCCTCGAGGTTCGACACGAATACGAACAGTTCGAAGTCGAGGCCGGCTGCGGCCACCCGCACGAAGCGCACGATCGGCATCGGCACGCGCAGCACGCGCGGATGGCCGAGCGCCGTTTCGCGCAGGATCGCCTCCAGTTTCGTGACGTCCGTGCCCAGCGACACGGTGAGCTGGATCTCGACGCGGCTCGAGGTGTCGGCATAGGTCCGGTTGATGACCGGGCTCTGCAGGAACATGCTGTTCGGCACGATGACGTGCGTGCGCTGGAAGGTCTCGATTTCAGTGGCGCGGATGTTGATGCGGCGCACGAAGCCTTCGTGGCCATTGACCACCACCCAGTCGCCGGCCTTGATCGGCCGCTCCATCAGCAGGATCACGCCGGAGATCACGTTGTTGGCGATGTTCTGCAGGCCGAGGCCGATGCCGACGGATAGGGCGCCCAGCACGATGGCGAGGTTGGTGAAGTCGACACCCAGCGCGCCGATGCCGACCAGGATCGCGATCATGACGCCGGCGTAATTGAGGCCAGCGTCGATCGACTGACGCAGCGGCAGCGGGGCGTCGACGGTCGGCAGCACGCGGTCGCGCACGATGCTGCGGACCAGGCGCGCGATCAGCATGCACACGCCGAAGGCCACGATCGCCATGCCGATATTGCCCAGCGAGATGGTGACGCCGCCCACCTTCACGCCGCGCATCAGGTGGCCGAAGCCCTGGAAGATGGCGTCGATGTCGACGTTCCAGGCCGTGGGGATCGTCACGGCGAGCAACAGGATGAGAAGGGTGTCGAACAGGAGCAGGACGAGATACTGACCGCGTACCTCGGCATCGGGCTGCAGGCCGAAGCGATGGCGCACCCAGCGGCCCGACGGCGTCTCGGGGGCGGCGGCGGTCTCGAGAACGTCGGTCGCCAGCCGGTGCAGCAGGAGCGCGACCGCGATCAGCAGCAAGGTCTCGGAGATCGCCGTATGAAGGTGCGCGGCGAGTGTGGCGTAGCCTGCCAGGGCGAAGCCGATCGACGACAGCACCACGACGCTCAGCACCAGGCGCGCGACCGACCACCAGGTGCCGCCGATCATCCTTGGAAGATCGGAGCCCTCCGGCCGCGCCGCCTGCCAGGCGCGATTCGACAGGGCTGGAAGCGTAAGAAGAGCCACGATGGTGGCCAGTGCCAGGGCGCCGATTGCCGGCACGGCCTCGCGGCCTGCGCCGCTGTGCGCGAACGAGACATAGATGAAGTCGAGGAAGAGACCGGCCACCATCAGGCGGCGGATCGAATGCGACAGCAGGCGTGCGCTCTCGTCGGTGAACGGCAGGACCCGCCATTGCGGCCGGCTGGGCGAGAGCGCCGTGGAGGTAAGACCAAAGACCAGCAGCAGGACGACGAGGCGGGCGACGAGTTCCGGCACCAGTCTGTCGATGGGCGGCGGCGGCAGGCTCGCCATCAGCAGCTTGCCGATCAGCCACACAGCCAGGATCGGCACCAATACCAGCCCGAGGCCGTCGATGGCGGCAGCGACGGTGCGGTCGCGCTGATCGAGGTTGTTGGCGCTGCTGCGCCCGAAGCGGCGGCGAAGTTCGCGGCCGGCCCACCAAAGGGCGATGGTGATCGCCGCCCAAACCGCCAGCCAGGCGAGATTGCTTCCGTCCGAGCCCAGTGCCGAGAGCCCGTTGCGACTCCACACCGCCAACCCCGATGACAGCAACCCGGCCGAGTTGGCGAGCTCAGGGCCGAGCTTGCCCCAAATGTCGCGAGACAGCGGCGAAGCGTCACGACGCATCAGCGTCTGAAACACCACTTCACCACGCAGCTTCGTCAGCCGGTCGAGCAGCTGATCGGCGCGGGCGATGACGACCTCGCCCTGCTTCAACCTTCCCTCGCTGATCGTCGCCTGCTCGGTCAGACGCTGACGTTCGGCCCTTACGGCGTCCGACTCGGGCGGGGCGTCAGGCCCCGGCTTGGTTTCGAGCGGGGCCAGCAGCTTCTTGGTGTCGGCAAGGTCGTTTCGGGCGAACGCGGCAGCGGCGGTGGCGGCGGCGCGCACATCGGTGGCCTGTTCGCGTAAGGCATCGATCTCGGCCGGCAGGAGGGTGGCCTGCTCGGTGCGGGTGGCGATGCGGTCGAGCTGGCGCGCCCACAGGTCGACGAGCTGTGAGAAGGGCCGCTGCGGCGCCGGCACCGACTGGGCGAACGCGGCAGCGCCCGTCAACAGGAGCACGAGGCCCGCGAGACTGGACCAGGCGAGGCGGGCAGAAGATCGCATTCGGTTGCCGGATCCTGATGGCGTCGTAGGGTCTTTGTCTTCCGTACCACGGCGGACGCGGATCGGGCCATCGAGGAGAAGAGGGCCGCCGGGCATGGATTTCGCGAGTTGCGAAACCTTCATCTGACCCGTCACAACGGCGAAATCAGGGCACGCTTCAGGCCGTCTGCATCCTGTCACCGCTTCGTCGTTGACAGGACGGGACCGACGCGGAACCTTGCGCGCCGAAATGGGAAATTTGGGGAGAAACGGCATGGCCGACGGGAAGAGTGCGGTGGGTGAGGTTCGGATCAAACCCGACCGGCTGCACGCGTTCACGATGGCGATTTGCCGGGCCGATGGCAGCTCGGAGCAGGAAGCGAAGCTCGTCGCCGACCATCTCGTGCTCGCCAACCTGTTCGGACACGACAGCCACGGCGTCGGCATGATGCCGCACTATATCCAGAACACCACGACGGGCGCCTGCATACGCAACCATCATGCGAAGATCACGCGCGACAACGGCGCGGTGATCGTGATTGACGGCGGTGCCGGCTACGGCCAGGTCGTCGCCAAGGAAGCGATGGACATCGGCATCGAGCGGGCCAAGAAGAACGGCGTCTGCGTCGTCGGCCTGACCAACGCCCATCACATTGGCCGCATCGGCCACTGGGGAGAGCAGTGCGCGCGTGCCGGCATGGTGAGCACGCACTGGGTGAACGTGCACGGTCACAAGTCGCTGGTGGCGCCGTTCGGCGGTGCCGAGGCGCGCTTCACCACCAACCCCTACTGCACGGCGGTGCCGCGCAAGGGCAAGGAGCCGATCGTGCTCGACTTCGCCACCAGCCAGGTGGCGGCGGGCAAGGTCCGCGTCGCCAACAACAAGCAGATCCAGATGGAGCCCGGCCTGCTGATAGATGCCGCCGGCAATGCCACCACTGATCCCGGGGTTCTATATAATGCGCCGTACGGCGCCATCCTGCCGTTCGGCCTGCACAAAGGCGGTGGCCTCGCCGTGATCTGCGACCTCCTGGCCGGCGCGCTGACCGGCGGCAAGACGCATTCGCCACGGACCATCAAAAAAGACAGCACCGACATCATCAACAACATGCTGTCGATCATCATCGATCCCGCATCGATGGGCGGCACTGACTTCTTCGAGGACGAGGTCGAGAACTTCATTGGCTGGGTGAAGTCGGCGAAACCTCAGCCCGGCGTCGCCGAGGTTCTGACCCCCGGCGAGCCCGAGCGCGCGCGCCGCGTCGATCGCGAGAAGAACGGCGTGCCGATCGACGCTACCACCTGGCAACAGCTCGTCGACACCGCGCGCAAGGTGCGCCTGAACGACATCGACGTTCCCCAAATGGCCGGCGCCTGACGCCGCCGGAAGACAGGAGACCGACCATGGCCAAGATGAAGCTCTATTACTCGCCCTCGTCGCCTTACGCCCGCAAGGTGCGGGTGCTGGCGCTGCTCACGGGACTCGACAAGAAGATGGACACAGTGAACGTCGCGCTGACGCCGGTGGCGCCCAATGCCGATGTCGACAAGCACAATCCCATCGGCAAGATCCCGGCGCTGTCGGTCAAGGGCATGGATCTCTTCGACTCGCCGGTGATCTGCGAGTATCTCGACAGCCAGCACAAGGGCCGCAAGCTCTTTCCGCGCAAGGGCCGCGAACGCTGGGTGGCGCTGCGCCAGCAGGCGATGGGCGACGGCCTGCTCGATGCCGCGCTGCTGGCGCGCTACGAGGGTTTCCTGCGCCCCGAGGACAGGCGCTGGCCGGACTGGACCAAGGGCCAGATGAAGAAGATCGACGGTGTGCTCGACCAGCTCGAGGCCGAGTCTAAGTCGCTCAAGGGCAAGCCCAACATCGGCACCGTCACCATTGCCTGCGCGCTCGGCTATCTCGACTTCCGCTTCGCCAGCCACGACTGGCGCGGCAAGCGCGCCCGGCTCGCCAAGTGGTTCGCGGCCTTCTCCAAGCTGCCGTCGATGAAGGCGACGGTCCCGCCGCCGGCGTGACGTCGATCGGACTGTCAGCTGACGAGATCATTGCCCGCCTCGGATTGCGGCCGCATCCCGAAGGCGGGCATTTTCGTGAGACATTTCGGGCGCCGGACGCCCACGGAGCTGGGGGGCGCGGCGCCAGCACCGCGATCTTCTTCCTGCTCAAGGCGGGTGAGCGCTCGCACTGGCACCGGGTCGATGCCGACGAGGTCTGGCACCATTATGCCGGCGCATCGCTCGAACTCTCGATGAGCGACGATGGCCGTGCCGCCCGGTATCGGCGGCTCGGCGGTGATTTCGACCTCGGCGAGACGCCGCAGATCGTGGTGCCGCGCGGCGTCTGGCAGGCGGCGCGCTCGCTCGGCAACTGGACTCTGGTTGGCTGCACCGTGGCGCCTGGCTTCGACTTCGCGGGCTTCGAGCTCGCGCCGCCCGGCTGGAGCCCGGGACCCCAGCCGATAGGCTAGCGCTTCCAGAGCTCGCGCGAGGCGAGCGCGGCGCCGACGGTGACGAGCAAGGCGGCGAGCAGCAGCGCCCCGGTCGGTTCGGCGAGACCGCAGGCGATCAGGATCGCCGTCGACAGAATCGGCGTGGCGTAGCTGAACGCCCCCAGCGCGCGGAGGTCGCCGCGTTTGACGGCGCGGTCCCAGAAATAGAAGGCCGATCCCGTCGGTCCCAAGCCGAGCGCCAGCACGGCGAGCCAGGCAAGGGGCGTGGACGGCCACACCGTGTGCTCGAACACCAGGTGGCAGAGCAGCGAAAGAACGGCCGACGCGGCGCAAAAGCCGGCGATGGCATCGGTCGGCGTATCGCCGAAACGGCGCGACAGCACCGAATAGAGCGCCCAGGTGAAGGCGCAGCCCAGCGCCAGCGCGTAGCCCAGCGCATGATCACCGGCGAAGGTCAGTCCGCGGCCGAAGGCGAGCAGCGCCACGCCGGCGAAGCCCAGCCCGGCGCCGGCCAGATGCGTCCAGCCCAGGCGCCCTCGTTCGTTTTCACCGGCGAGCGGCGCCGACAGCAGCACGATCAGGAGCGGCCAGAGGTAGTTGACGAGGTTGGCTTCGGCCGGCGGCGCCAACTGGAGCGCGCCGAAGTAGAGCGCGTGGTAGCCGAACAGCCCGCCGATGCCCAGCAGCCAGACTTTTGCCGGCCAGCGCACCAGTCCTGCCCAGCCGACGCCGCGATAGCGGGCGCGGACGATGCCGATCGAGGCGCCGACTGCGAACGTCATGGCAACCATCTGGAACGGCGGGACCGGTCCCGCCAGGACGGAAAGTGCTGCGAGCGAGCCCCAGAGGCAGATGGCCGCGAGTCCGGCGGCCATCGCCCGCCGTCGGACGGTGTCGGGAGTCATCATGGTCGCCGCATAGAGAATGCAACCCGAATTGTCGAGCGGAGTGCAGCGGGTGCGTGAGTTGCGTTTCACGGTTACGATGCCATTACAGCGGAGACGGCATGTTCGTTCGACCGACCAACCAGATCAGTCATCGTCTGGCGCGCATGGCCTTCATTTCGGCCTGCGTGGCCGCGCTGATCGTCGCCGCCGCCGGGCCGCTGCATCGCTACCTCGGATTGGACATCGAGGCGGCGATCGCCGTCTTTCGCTATGGCTTCTATGTCGCCGTTGCCGGCGTGGCGCTCGGGCTTGCAACCATCGTCCCGACGCGGCCCGGCGACCGGCGGCGCGGATTCGTCGCGGCGTTTCTTGCCATCGTGATTGGCGCTGCCGGCGCCTGGGTGCCGGTCAGCTGGTTCCTGTGGTCGCAGCAACTGCCGGTGATCAACGACATCTCGACCGACATCGCCAATCCACCGGCCATGGTCGCCCTGCTGCAGTTACGGCGAGGCGCGCCCAATCCGCCGGCCTATCCCGGCGCCGCCGCGGCGGCACTCCAGCGCGAGGCCTATCCCGATATCGTGACGATGGTTCTGCCTGTCGCCCCGGCCGAAGCCTTCAAGCGCGCCGACCGTGTGGCGATGGCGATGGGCTGGGATGTCGTCGCGCGCGCACCGGCGGAAGGACGCCTGGAAGCCGTCGACACCAGCGCCTGGTTCGGGTTTCGTGACGACATCGTGGTGCGCATTCGGGCTGCGGGCACAGGCAGCCGGATCGATGTCCGCTCCAAGAGCCGCGCCGGCGAGTCCGATCTCGGCGTCAACGCGCGGCGCATCCGCGACTTCAGCGCCCGCCTGAAGGCCGAGCAATGATCCTTTCTCCGATCGATCCCGTCAGGTTTCGCCGAGCGGCAGGGTAAAGCGGAAGGTCGTGCCCGAGGGGCCGGTCTCCGCGAGCGCGATATCGCCACCGTGGTTGCGCACCAGGTCGCGGGCGATTGCCAAGCCCAGCCCCGCGCCGCCTGGCCGTCCGCCGGTGGCGAAAGGCCGGAAGAGCTGGGCCGTGACCGCCTGCGGGACGCCGGGGCCATTGTCGGCGACGTCGACCAGAAGGTAGGCGCCGTTGGTTCTGGACCGCACGATGACGGTGGTGGCGCCTGCTTCGAAGGCGTTGCGGCCGAGATTGACGAAGACACGGTAGAGCAGATCGCGATCGGCGCGCGCCGTGCAGCCTTCGCCGACCTCGTTCAGCCACGAGCGGACGATATTGGGCGTGCTGTCCTCGCCTTGCTCCTGCAGGGCGATCCCGGCTTCGTCGACCAGATCGGCGAGGTCGAGGGTGGTCAATCTCGGGGCCGGCCGGTCGCGGACATATTCAATGGCGTCGCTGGCCAGCCGCGCGGCGCGATCGATGGTGTTGAGGATGGTCGGCGCGAGCGCCCGCGTGCGCTCGTCGTCGCTGCGCGCCAACCGGTCAGACAGCAGCCGCGCTGTCGACAGCATGTTACGAAGATCGTGATTGATCTTGTTGGTGGCGGAGCCAACCTCGGCCAGGCGGGACTTCTGCCGCAGCGAGGCGCGGAGCTCACGCTGCAGGTTCTGGAACTCGCGATCGACGACGCCGATCTCGTCGTCACGCTGTGTCGGCGCCCGTTCGGTTCCGGCTTCCTCGGGCGCACGGCGGAAGGCGGTCATGTCGGACGACAGGTCCTGAAGCGGACGGATCACCAGCCAGCGCAGCGCGAGATAGAGGAAGACAGCGGTGAACACCGAGATGATGATGGACAGGATCAGGATCCGGGCCGCGTAGGCATACATGGCGATCCGCATCGGCAATTCGTCGACGACGATCCAGACCATGGCCTTGGGCAAGCGCATTGATTCGCCGCCGACCCGGATATAGCGCGAGCCGTCCTGCCCCATCGACGACAGGGCGTCCCAGATCAAGCCCAGGGCGCCGCGGTTCATCAGATTGAAGTTCGGCATGTCGGCGCGCGGCTCGATGTTCATCAGGGCGCGCTTGGGTCTGTTCGGTTCGACCAGCACGACGGCGTCGACCCGGGCATGGTTGAGCAGGCTCCGTTTGACCTCCTCCGTCACCATGTTGTCGGACGTGGCGTCGAGCGCGAGGGCGGCCAGGGTGCCGCTTTCGATCAGCTGCTCGAGATAGACCTCGCGGAAGCGAGCGATCGACGGCAGGAAGATGAAGACCTCGGCGGTCATCACCGCCGTCACCACGAGTGCCAGAATACGCCACGAGAGGCCGAAAGTCGGGCTTCGGCGGCGTGTGGCGCGGATCGCCTGGGCCGGGACGGTGACGTCGGTGGTCATGGCGGGAGAAGTCTACCGGAGACCGCGGGCCCGGCCTAGGCAGCGGCCGTTCACCATACCGGCAACCGCGCCAGGAAGCGCACCAGGCCGCGCGTCCGGGGCCCGAACAAGGCCTCGGTGAAATAGCTGCCGGCCGCACGTTTGCTCGCTTCGCCCAGGGTGGGATAGGGCGGCACGAAGCTCGCCATTGCGGCGATCTTCAGGCGCTTTGAGAGGGCCAGGCACCACGGCTGGATCAGGTCGCCGGCGTGCGGTCCGACGATGGCGGCGCCCAGCACGCGGCCGCGCGAATCTGTGACGACCTTCACCAACCCGTCGGTTTCCCGTTCCGCCTGCGCGCGATCGTTCTCGGCCAGCTTCCAGCGCAGCACCCGGATCGCTTCGCCATGCTGCTTGCGCGCCTCGCTTTCGCTGAGGCCGACCTGGGCCAACTCGGGGTCGGTATAGGTCGCCCACGGCACGATCGCCGGATCGAGCTTTGCAGGCGCCCGGAACAGCGCCCCGCGGATGAACAGCGAGGCCTCGTGGCCGGCCATGTGTGTGAAGAGATAGAGGCCGTTGCAGTCGCCGATCGCCCAGACGTTGCGGTTCGAGGTTTTTAGCGCGCCGTCAACCGTGATGCCGCGTTTCGTGGACGCCACACCCGCTATGTCGAGATCGAGACTTTCGACGTTGGGCGCGCGGCCAGCCGCCACCAGCAGGTGCGATCCTTCCAGCCGCTCGCCGTCCTCCAGGATGACGGCGATGCCGGAGGCGGCGCGTTCGACCTTGAGAATCTTCACATGGTCGCGCAGATCCACGCCTTCCGCGCGCAGGCGCTTGGTGATGATGGCAGAGAGTTCGGGATCGTCCTTGGCGAGAAACCCAAAAGCTTCCAGCACGGTGACGCGTGCGCCCAGTCGCCGGTGCGCCTGGGCCATTTCCAGGCCGATCGGCCCGCCGCCGATCACGACCAGATGGGCCGGCAGCGTGCGATTGGCGAAGACCGTCTCGTTGGTGAGATAGGGCACTTCGGTGAGACCGGGAATGGGCGGCGCGGTCGGCCGCGAGCCGGTCGCCAGCACGATGCGCTTGCTTCTGATGCGATGTGGGCCGGCCTGCACTTCGGTGCGGCCGATGAAGCGCGCCTCTTCCTTCAGAACGCGCACGCCGAGCTTCTCGAACCGTTCGACCGAATCGTTGGGGGCGATGGCTGCGATCACGCCGGCCACGTGATCCATGACCTTGGCGAAGTCGACCCGAGGTTCGACCGGCTCGATGCCGAAGGCGGCCCCACTGCGCTGCGCTTGTGCCGCCTTGGCCGCGGCGATCAGCGCTTTCGATGGCACGCAGCCGAAGTTGAGGCAATCGCCGCCCATCTCGGCGCGTTCGATCAGCACGACTTTCAGGCCGAGCTGCGCCGCGCCGGCGGCGACCACGAGGCCGGCCGAGCCGCCACCGACGATGCAGACGTCAGGGGTGAGCACGCCCATCATGTCAGGGGGCGTCATGTCAGGGCGCCGCCTTGCCGCCGCGCAGGCGGGTGTAGACAACCGGCAACAGCGACAGCGCGGCCAACCCGAGCAGCGGCAACAGGAGGCGCCATTCGAAGATCACGCTGAGGTTCGGCGCCTCGCCACGATCGATCAGAGTACCGAAGCCCGCACCGACACTGGAGTAGACGATCGCCCCGGGAATAATGCCGATCAGCGTTGCCAGCGTGTAGGGGCCGAGCTTCATCCCAAGCAACGCCGGCACGATGTTGACCAGCCAGAAGGGAAATACGGGGACCAACCGCAGGAACAGGAGATAGTTGAAACTGTCGCGGCGGAAGCCCTCTTCGAGGCGCGCCAGGGCGCGGCCGGCGCGGGCATGGAAGAGATCGCGGAACGCCGTGCGCGCCGCCAGGAACAACGCCACCGAGCCCAGTGTGGCGGCGATCACTGACAGCGCGGCGCCCAGCCAGACGCCGAACAGGAAGCCGCCCACGGGGGTGATAATGACGGCGATCGGCAACGAGAACGCCACGACCAGGGCATAGGCCAGGATGAAGACGAACGCTGCCAGCGCGACATGGGTACTGACCCAGGCGGTGAGGTCCGCATGGTGGCGGCTCAGCATCTCGAAGGAAAAATACCGCTCGAGACCGAAGGACAGGAAGAGCACCAGCCCCAGCAGCAGGATCGCCACGGGAAGCAGCCGGCGCAGCAGCGGCAAGGTCATGAGCGATATTGAGCCTCATCGGCCCCGCCTCAAAGCAAACTCGCTCACACCTGAGTGACCGGCAGGCCTGGTGCGGTTGCCGCCATGGACGGGCGCTGCTGGAGGCGCCTCCACCAGCCGGTGAGTTTGCGGTACCCGTCGAGCGCTGCCGCCCCTTCGGTGGCGGCGGCGAAATAGGCGATCATCGCGCCGAGATGGAGATCGGCAAGCGAGAGCTTGGAGCCCACGAGAAAAGTGTCGGAGGCTGCGAGTTCCTCAAGGGCCTTCAGCACCTTCGCGGCGCCTGCGAGACCCAGCGCCACTTCGGCGTCATCTGCCGGCTGCCCGAGACTCGGCCGAAAGACGCGGTGCGAGAAGACCTGCCGGACGAGCGGCCAGTAGCCGTAGGAATCGACGACGGCGATGATCTGGTCCATCCGGGCCAGCGCCCGGGCGTCTTGGGGTTGCAGCGATGGGCCTGGAAAGGCGCGGTCGATGTAGCGGCTGATGGCGCCGGTCTCGTAGAGCGCGAACCCGTCATGGACCAGGGTCGGGACCCGGCCGAACGGGTGAAGGGCGAGGTAGGCCGCGGGAATGTCGGGGCTAAAAGGGTTCACCTCGACCCGGTCGTAGGCCACGCCTTTCTCGGCGAGGACGAGGCGGGCGATCCGGACATAGACGCTATAGTGGTAGCCGTGCAGGACGAGGGACATGCCGGCATTGTCCGGGCCTTTGGGCGCAGGCGGCAAGGCCCTCGGATCGTTGACTCTGGCGGGTTGGCCGCTTATTACCCTCGCCCACGGATTTCGCCCCCGACGCTCCGCGCGGGGGTTTGTGTTTGAAGGAGTTGCGTGATGAAACGCACCTATCAGCCGAGTAAGCTGGTGCGCAAGCGCCGGCACGGCTTTCGGTCCCGGATGGCAACGGTTGGCGGCCGCAAGGTTATCGCCGGCCGCCGCAGGTCGGGCCGCAAGCGCCTGTCGGCCTAACAAACTTGGCCTCGGCGCGCCTCGGGCGTTTGCCGAACCGTCGTGACTTTTTGCGCGTTCAGGCGGGACGCCGCTGTGTCATGCCCGGATTCGTCCTGCAGGTCGCGCCCATACCCCCTGACTTGGCGCCCGCGGACCTCTCCCTCCCGGCGGTCCGGGTCGGATTTACCGTCAGCCGCAAGGTCGGCAACGCGGTCGCCCGCAACCGGGTTCGCCGTCGCCTCAGGGAAATCGCCGGCATGATCATCCCGGACGAGGCCCGCCTCGATCTCGACTATGTGCTGGTCGGCCGCCAGGCAGCCCTCGCCCGCGACTTCGCCGCCATGCGCCAGGAGCTGCAGGAGGCGCTGAAGCGCCTCAAGGCGCTGGCTGCAGCGACGCCATGACCTGCCCCATAACCTGTACTGGCGGCTTGCGCCGGCCCCGGCAAATCGCCAGTTTCCGGGCCGCATGATGTCATTGCTGCTGCGCGGTGCGATCCGTCTCTATCAACTGACGCTCGCCTACTTCTTCGTCGGTGCGTGCCGTTACGAACCCTCGTGTTCGAGCTACGCCGCCGAGGCGGTCGGGCGTCATGGCGCGCTGCGTGGAAGCTGGCTTGCCGCCCATCGCCTGTGCCGTTGCGGGCCCTGGGGGGCCGGCGGCTACGATCCCGTGCCGTCCCCCCTCGTGTCGCCGAGCAGCCTCGCCGCCGAGCGCCCGACGCTTTCCTGCCACCCTGCCGAGCGCTGCTAGAAGCGTCACGAGAGTCAGCCTCAAATGGACCAGAAGAATTTCATCGTCGCCATCGTCCTCTCGGTGCTGATCATCGTGGGGTGGCAGGCAGCCTTTCCGCCCGCCAAGCCGCCGGTCACGACGACCCAGCAGCAGGCCGCCACCCAACCCGGCGCGCCAGGCGCGCCCGCTGTGCCGTCCGGCCAACCGGCGGCGCCCGGCGTCCAGCCGGGCGCTACGGCCACCTCGACGCAACAGGTGGTCGGCCTCAAGGACGCGCTGGCACGCACCCCGCGCGTGACGTTCAACACGCTTGAACTGCTGGGCTCGATCTCGCTCAAGGGCGCGCGCATCGACGACGTGCAGCTCGTGAAGTATCGCGAGACCATCGATCCCAAGAGCCCGCCCGTGCCGGTGCTGTCGCCGGTCGGCACCGCCCATCCCTACTACGCCGAGTTCGGCTGGTCGGCGTCCGACGCCGCGATCAAGGTGCCGGGGCCGGAGACGATGTGGACCGCCAGCAAGGATACGGTGGCACCCGGTGCGCCGGTGCGGCTCACCTGGGACAACGGCCAGGGGCTGGTGTTCGCGCTCGACATGTCGATCGACGAGTTCTTCATGTTCGACGTCAAGCAGAGCGTCGAGAACAAATCCGACAAGCCGGTCACGCTGTTTCCGTGGAGCCTCGTCGTCCGCCACGGCACGCCGCCGGCCGAGGGCATCTATATCCTTCACGAAGGCCCCTATGGCGTCTTCAACGGCAGCCTGAAGGAGTTCGGCTACTCCGACTTCAAGGACAACAAGCAGCAGAAATTCAGCACCACCGGCGGCTGGGTCGGCATCACCGACAAGTACTGGATGGCGACCCTCGTTCCCGATCAGAAAGCCAAGGTCGACGTGACGATCAAGGGCACCGGCACAGGCGACGCCGCGAAGTACCAGATCGACTATGTCGGCGCCGGCGAGACCATCGCACCGGGCGCCACCGTCCGCACCGAGTCGCGCCTGTTCGCCGGCGCCAAGATCGTGCGCATCATCGATTCCTATACCGAGAAGTACGGCATCGAGAAATTCGATCTCACCATCGACTGGGGCTGGTTCTGGTTCTTCACCAAGCCACTGTTCTGGTTGCTGGAGTGGCTGTACGTCCAGCTCGGCAATTTCGGCCTGTCGATCCTGGTACTGACCGTCATCGTCAAGCTCGTGTTCTTCCCGCTGGCCAACAAGTCCTATGCGGCAATGGCCAAGATGAAGGCGCTGCAGCCGGAGATGGAGAAGCTGAAGGAGCGCTACGGCGAGGACCGCCAGCGCATGAACCAGGAGCTGATGCAGCTCTATCGGCGCGAGAAGGTCAATCCGGCCGCCGGCTGCCTGCCCATCATCGTGCAGATCCCGGTGTTCTTCGCGCTCTACAAGGTGCTCTACACCACCATCGAAATGCGCCACCAGCCATTCTACGGCTGGATCAAGGATCTCGCCGCGCCGGATCCGCTGACCATCCTCACCGGCTTCGGTCTCTTGCCGTGGCATGTCCCGGAGTTCCTGCTTTTCTTCAACATCGGCCTGTGGCCCATCATCATGGGCATCACGATGTACCTGCAGCAGAAGCTTAACCCGCAGCCGACCGATCCGGTGCAGGCCCGCGTGTTCCAGTTCCTGCCGATCCTGTTCACCTTCATGCTGGCGCCGTTTTCTGCCGGCCTGGTGATCTACTGGGCCTGGAGCAACACGCTCTCGATCGCCCAGCAGTACATGATCATGCGTCGCCACGGCACGCCGATCGGCGGTGGCAAGGCCAAACCGCCGGCCGTCCCGGCAGCGGCGCCGGCGCCCACCGCTCCCAGTGGCAGCGCGGGCAAGAAGGGCGGCAAGGGCTCGGGCAAGAAGGGCTGATGGCCGCCCATATTCCAGGGGCGGGGACACCGGAAGGGCGCACGCCCGAGGAGATCGAGGCGGCGCGCAAGCTCTTTGCCGGCCCCTGCGATTTCATCTCGGGCGCGGCCTCGGTCGAATCGCTGCCGCCGATCGCGTTGCCGGAGGTGGCCTTCGCCGGCCGCTCCAATGTCGGCAAGTCGAGCCTGGTCAATGCACTGACCGGCCGCCGCACGCTGGCCCGCGTGTCGGCCCGGCCTGGTCATACACGCCAGATCAACTTCTTCGATCTCGCCGGCCGCCTCCACCTGGTCGACCTGCCGGGCTATGGCTTCGCCCAGGTCTCCAAGTCGATGAAGGAGACATGGCAGGATCTCGCCTCGGCCTACCTGCGTGGCCGTCCGACGCTGAAGCGCGTCTGTCTGCTGATCGACTCGCGCCACGGCGTGAAGGACAGCGACCACGAGACCATGAAGAACCTCGATCGCGCGGCCGTCTCCTACCAGCTCATCCTGACCAAGACGGACCAGCTTCGCCAAGCCGAGATCCCGCGCGCCATCAAGTCGGCCGAAGCGGCCGCGCGCAAGCATGGCGCCGCCCATCCCGAGGTCCTGCCGACCAGCAGCGAGACCGGCTTTGGCATCCCCGAACTCAGGGCCGAGATTTTCCGCGTCGCCTTAGGTTAAGCAGCATCGTGAAAGATGATGCCTAGGGTGAAGCGCTCACCCTCGCGCAGGCTCGACACGCCATGGCGCATCGCAGTGCGATGAAAGCCGCGGGTTCCCTGTACCGGCCGCTCATTCGTGGCAAAGATCACGGCATCGCCCTGCCGGAGCGGGACGACCTCGCCGCGCGACTGCATGCGCGGCCGTTGCTCGACCAGCATGAACTCGCCGCCGGAGAAATCGCGGGCAGGGTCGCTCAGCAGCACGGTTGCCTGCAGCGGAAAGACGAGATCGCCGTAGAGGTCCCGGTGCAGGCAGTTGTAGTCGCCGGGCCCGTAGCGCAGCAGCAGTGGCGTCGGCCGTTTCTGGCCGCCGGCATGGCATTCGTCGAGCCAGCCCTTCAGGGTCGGCGGGAAGCGCTCTTCCCGGCCTAGTTGCCCGTTCCAGCGGTTGGCGATCTCGGCCAGCGATGGGTACAGGGCCTGACGCAGCTGCTCGACCGGATCGGGCAGCGGATAGCGGAAATACTGGTATTCACCCCGGCCGTAGCCATGGCGCTGCATGACCACACGGCTGCGGAAATTGGTCTCTTCAGGCCAGAACGCTGCCAGGGTCCGGCATTGCTCGGGGTCGATCAGGCCAGGCACCACGGCGAACCCGCGGGTAGCGAGAGTCTCTGTGTCGATTGGTGGATTCTTGGGCATCCGGGCATCTTGCCGCGTCGAACGACGCTCTTCTATCCGGCACGCGACTGATATAATGGCTTGCTGACCTTGGCCCTCTCCCGGCGCGGAGAGGGCTTTTCATGATCGGGGCACGAGAAATGGCCGAGCCGGTTCAGACCGACAAGGAACAGAGGCGGCTCATCCGCATGGCGGAGACCATCTCCAAGGCGCTGCCCTACATGCGCCGGCACAACGACGCCACCTT
>Ga0163144_10012036_pt1 | contig 18244 bp, 9 predicted proteins | sample OliLak19BULKMAT1_FD_123175 | JGI IMG/M metagenome (GOLD analysis project Ga0163144, IMG submission 123175) | Freshwater microbial mat bacterial communities from Lake Vanda, McMurdo Dry Valleys, Antarctica - Oligotrophic Lake LV.19.BULKMAT1 | ecosystem: Environmental > Aquatic > Freshwater > Lake... | reverse complement strand
TCCTCGCCGTCACTTGGCCACTTCGTCACCTCACCACTTCTTTCCGGCCATACCTTGCCATCCCATGCTTCGTGTGATACATTGTCATCCGAGGTATACGCATGGCCAACAATCACCCGGAAGTTTTGCAGGGCACGCTCGACGTGATGATCCTGTCGGTGCTGCAGCGGCAGCCGCTGCACGGCTACGGGATCGCGCGCGAGATCGAGCGGCGGAGCGGGGCGGTGCTGGCGATCGAGGAAGGGTCGCTGTATCCGGCGCTGCACCGGATGACCAAGCGGGGGAACCTGACGGCGGAGTGGCGCACGAACGACACGGGGCGGCGGGCGCGGTTTTATAGGCTGACGGCCGACGGCAAGCGGCGGTTGGAGGAACAGTCGGAGTTGTGGGACACGCTGTCGGCGGCGGTGACGCGGGTGGTTCACGGCGAGGCGGGCGAGGTGGTGCGTCCACTGGTGCGGGCGCAGGCGTCGCTGCGGTTGGGGATGGAGTGAAGACTCGAAGAGATTGGCCGAGGGTCTACCGCATACATTGTTTCACTATGCTTGGTTATTCTCTGTATACAATCTAGTGGCGTACTAGACTGGGTGCCGCTGGCCGCTACCATCTCGCCGTCCTGTTTCAGCCCGGGCGTGTGGCCCGGGTATGGGGCGTGGGCGAAGACGAAGCGGAGCGAGCCGATGCGAGCGAAGACACCGACGAAGAAGTCCGTCTCCAAGAGCCCGGCCAACTCCAGGAGCGTGGCCAAGCTGACGGCCAAGCCCGCCCTGGCCAAGTTCGCCGCGGCCAAGTTCGGCGCGAAGCCTGCCACGGCCAAGTTCGCGGCGAAGCTTGCCGCGGGCAAGCTGGTGGTAGGGAAGTCTCGCGGTGCGCAGCCGGCGCAGAGCAACGGGAATGGGAACGGGGCCGCGAAGGGGTCGTTGAAGGCGAAGCCGGCGGCGCGGACCTCGTGGGATCATTCGACGCTGCACGCGTTTGCGAACGGGATTCCCAGGGGTGAGAAGCCGATTGTGTATGTGAACGGGCGGATGGTGCCCAAGAGCCAGGCGATGGTGAGCGTGTACGACCACGGGCTGCTGTACGGCGACGGGGTGTTCGAGGGCATCCGCATCTACAACCGCAAGATCTTCAAGTGCGGGCAGCACATGGAGCGGCTGTGGCGTTCGGCGGAGGCGATCCGGCTGCAGATCCCGATCTCACGTGATGAGATGGTGCAGGTGATTCGGGATTGCGTCGAGGCCAACGGGATTGTCGACGGGTACATCCGGCTGGTGGTTTCGCGTGGCTATGGGACGCTGGGCCTCGACCCGCGGCGCTGCCCTGTGGCCGGGGTGATCTGTATTGCCGACCAGATCTCGCTGTATGCACCGGAGGCGTATGAGCGTGGTATGCGGATCATCGTGGCGAAGCGGCCGCGGACGCCGAAGGAGTGTTTGGATCCGCGGATCAAGAGCCTGAACTACTTGAACAACATCCTGGCGAAGGTGGAGGCGATCGATCAGGGCTGCGACGAGGCGATCATGCTCAACCTTGACGGGTGCGTGGGCGAGTGCACTGGCGACAACATCTTTATTGTGCGGAACGGCGAGGTGCACACGCCGCCGCCGGACGCGTGCATTCTTGAGGGGATCACGCGGAGGTTTGTGATTGATTTGTGCACGGAGATGGGGATTCCGTACAAGATCCGCAACATGCGGATCGAGGATGTGCAGTCGGCAGACGAGGTGTTCCTGACGGGCTCGGCGGCGGAGATCATCGCGGTGACGCAGATCGACGACATGCGGATCGGGCACGGCGGGGAGGGGCCGGTGACGCGGCGGCTGCGGGCGAAGTTCCAGAGCGTGGTGACGAGCGACCATGTGCCGGAGGATTGAAGGGCGGGGTAGTTGTGCGGATCGCCGGTTGGCCGCGAGGGGCGTGATGAGCGCGCGGTTGGGCGGTGCGGCAGCGCGATCGGCGGATGAGTAGAACCCGTTGAGGGTTCGAGATATTTGATGCGGGCTTTGCGGCGGTGTTGTCGCCGAGCCGGTGTTATTCGCGGCTGTCTTATTGGAGCCCTACGGGCTGAGCGAGACAGTTTGATGCCGACCGATGTAGATGCAGGTGATACCGGTCAGCGTGAGCGAATGCGCGGTGATCGCGACGACTTGCTGCGAGGACTTGGCTCATCGTCGGCGTGGCGTTTTACTTACGCCGGGGTTTGAGCAGGTCGAGAACACCTTCGATGAGTTTGTCGGGCTGCTTGAGCAGGGAGTCGCCGAACTCTTGGAGGAAGAGCTCGAAGTCTGGGCCGACGCTGGGCTTGTCGAGTGGTCCGCGGGCGCGGATGGGGATCATGGTGGCTTCGGAGAGGTCTTCGGGGAGGAGCTTGCCGAGTCCTGCGCCGAGGCGGCCGTTGACGGCGCCGAGGAGGCCTTTGGAGGCGGCGACGGTGGGGATATAGGTGACGACGTCGACTTGTTTGGCGACGAGGTCGACGGAGCCTTTGGTTTGGAGTTTGAAGTTGCGGACGGGGATATCAAACTTGTCGTAGGACGCGACGCCCTTGCGGACCTGGACGATGAAGGGTTTGATGGGGAGCTGGTCGACGCCGCCGGAGTTGAGGATGGTGTTGTCCAGGAACTCGCCGAAGATGTCGGCGAACTTATATTCGATCACGCCGAGGTCGACGTTGATATCGCCGTTGAACTTGCGCATGTCGCCGTCGATGGGGATGACGAGGTCGGAGCTTGTGACCATTGAGGGCCCGAGGCCGGTGTCGCCGGGCGGGGCCTGGGCGGTGGAGAGTTTTTCGACGGAGGCGAAGAGGGGGAACATTTTGAGGACGTCGGTGTTGAGGTCGTATTTGAAGCGTGAGAGTGCGGCGACGAGGGGCGTGGCTTGGGAGATGCGGAGGGCGCCGTCGCTGATGGGGCCGGCGAGTTTGATGCGGGCGATGTCGCCGGGGGCGGCGGCGTCGCGGGAGCGGATGTCGAGGTCGATCTGGCCGGACTTCCTGGAGGCGTTGACGGCTTTGAGGGTGAGGTCGAGCTCGGTGCCGAGCATTTTGACGAGCTGGCCGTTCATTTGGGCGAGGCTGTCGAGGACGGCGGTGGAGATTTTGTCGCCGGAGGCGTTGAGGTTGACGACGGCGCGGTCGGCGGGTTGATCGAAGAGGACGCCGGCCTGGTCGGCGATGTTGCGGAGGTCGGCCTTGAGGACGAGGGGTTTGTTGGCGACGGCGTTGCCGCTGGCGAGGGAGCCGATGGTGGCGTCGAGGTTGATGGTGCCGGCGCTGTCGCTGTTGATGGCGGCGACGACATTTTGGAGGACGGTGGGCGGGGCGGTTTGGCCGGGCTTCTGCGGGTCGATGGTCTGGAGCTCGAGGCGGGCGATCCGGGCCTGGGCTTCGAGGGCGAAGACGCCGGGCTTGAGGGGTCCGACGAGTTTCTGGCCGTTTTCTTCTTTGGGGATGGCGATGGCGAGGCGGCGGATGTCGAGGCCGACCTGGGCGGGGGCGAGGAGGCGCATGGTGGCGGGGAGGGGGCGGCCCTGCTCGTCTTTCTTGGCGAGGAGGTAGCGATCGGCGAAGGCGGGATCGACGGTCCATTCGACGCGGGCGGGTCCTTGGAGGGCGACGCGGTCTTGGGCCATGGAGATGTTGAGGCCGGTGGCTTTGAGCCGCGGCGAGGTGATGGCGAGGGTGGTTTGGATGGGGTTGGTCTGGCCGCCGGTGCGGATGGCTTTGGCGGTGAGGGAAGCGTCGGCGCCGAGCGCGCCGGAGGTCATGCCGGGTTGGTCGAGGACGGAGTCGAGGGCGGCGGTGTTGACGGCGGTGAGGCTGAGCGAGGCGTCGATGGCACTCTGGTCGGCGGCGGCTTTGACGTTGCCGGCGAGCTTGGCAACGGAGGTACGTTCGTCGAGGATGAGTTCGCCGGCGAGTTCGGCGAGGAGGTTTGAGGCGGTATCGGCGTTGGGGGCGAGCATGCCGAGGGGCATGGTGGCGGAGGCTTGGAAGCCGCGGAGGCCGCCGGCGAGTCGGCGTTCGCCGAAGGGGACGTTGCGGACGAGGAGGGTGTCGCGAATGGCGAGGGCGACTTGGGCGTTGCCGGCGCGGGCGAAGTCGGGCGTGACGGCGTTGGCGGCGACCTTGACTGGGATGGTGACGGACTTGATAGTGAGCGTGGCGACGGCGGGGGCGGCCATTTGGATTTGGGCGAGGTCGCCCTGGTCTTGGCCGAAGGCTTTGAGGAGGCCGCGGGCGGTGTCTGGGGTGAGGGTGGCCTGAGCGGTGGAGGGGAGGAGGCGGAGCTCGGTGGGGCTGAGGTCGGCGGCGACATTTGCGGTGATGCCGGTGGAGCGGAGGGCGATCTCGAAGCTTTGTCGCGTGGGATCGATGGCGGCCTGGGTGGGCTTGCCGAGGCGGAGTTCGATGTTGGCGACGTTGCCCACGACGCCCTGTAGCACATCGGCCATGTTGTCGGCCCCGGCGGGGACGCCGGGGCGGAGGGCGGCGAGGGACATGGGTGCGTTGTTGATGGCGATGGTGCCGACGGCGCGGACGGGGCCGGCGCCGGGGACGAGCGTGGCGGTCTTGTTGGCGAAGGCGTCTATGAGGCCGGCGAGGGCGAGATCCGCAGAGGCGGTGAAGGCGCGGCCGGCGTGGGCGAGGTCGGCGTCGGTCTTGATATTGAGCGGCTGCTTGGGGCGGAGGGTGATGAGCGTGTTGACGGTGCGGAGCTCGACGGGGGCGGCGGGTGAATCGGGCAGGGCGACGGAGAGGCGATCGATCACGACGCGGAGATCGGCGGCGGCGGCCGCGAGGTCGGGCTTGTTGGCGGGCATCGGGACGGAGAGGCTGGCGAGGCGGATGGTGGCGTCGCCGGGGCCGTCGAGGATGATCGCGGGGGGCTGGCCGGGCTTGTTGAGGAACTTGCGGGCGAGGCGGCCGGCGTCTTTGAAGGTGAAGACGGATTCGCCCGTGGTGGTGAGTTGATCGGTGGCGTAGCGGAGGGGGAGGGTGCCGGTGAGTTTGCCGGCGTCGAGGGTGATCGTGGCGTTGACGGGTGGGGTCGCGCCGGGGCGGTCGGCGGCGCTGGTGGCGACGATGGCTTGGAGATTGATGGAGGGGCCGAGGTCCTGGGCGATTTCGATAGGCAGGCCTGCGGCGGTGATGAAGGGCTGGAGGACGGCGGCGGAGACTTTGTCGACGTTGAGGGCGGCGTCGACCTTGCCGGGGATGGGGGAGCCGCCGGCGAGGGCGGCGAGCTTGCCGTTGGCGTCGGTGAGGCCCTCGGCGGAGGCGGTGAGGCGGAGGCCGCCGGCGTTTTGGCCGTCGAGGGTGGCTTGGGTGCTGGCGGCGAGTTCGACTTTTTGCGAGAGGTCAGCGGAGGCGATGCGGAGCGTGGCGGGGGCGAGCGCGATGGCGCGCGGGGCGGCGGCGGGCTGGCCGGCGGTGGCGGGGGTGGCGAGGGTGCCGGCGAGGGCGGTTGTTTTTACTTCGATTTGGATGGAGGCTTTGCGGAAGTCGAGGTCGGCGGACGATTGGCCGGCGGTGGGGACGGGGACGTCGAGGGAAGCGAGGGCGCCGTCGATGCTGGGCCACTGGGTGAGTGTGAGGCCCGCGTTTAGGAGGGCGTCGCGGACGGCGGGGACGGACTGAGCGAACTGGGTGGAGCGAACGGCGAAAGTGCCGGGGCGTTTGGCGGTGAGGCGGCCGTCGGCGAGGGCGAGTTCCATGTCGGCGGCGAGGTTGGGGCTGTCGGCCTTGAGGACGACGGAGCCGGCGGTGCCCTGGGTTTCGGCGACGACGCTGAGGCCGAGGGTTTCGCCGAGTGCGGCGAGGAGGAGGCCGCGTTGGTTGGCAACGGCGTCGAGGAGGGCGACGGGGAGCTTGTCGGCCTGGATGTCGGCGTTGACCCTGGCGGCGGCGGGCTGGAGGACGCCGTTGGCGTCGGCGAGGTTGTCGAGTTTGACTTTGATTTTGAGGCCGCCGGTGTTGGGGCCTTGTTTGACGGCGGCTTGGAGGTCGGCGTCGATCATGGCCGCGCCGCCCGCGGCGTTGCCGGTGTTGGCGGCGACGATGCCTTTGAGGCCGGTGATGGCGGCTTCGTTACGGGCCTGGCCCTCGGCGTCACGTTCGCGATAGGCGACGTTGACGTTGGTGATGTCGACTTTGGCGGTGTAGCCGGGGGGGAGCTTGGCGGGCGTTGAGGATGGCGGCTTGGCGGTGGCTCTTGCACTCTTGCTGGCGGAGGGGGCGACGGCGCGCTGGAGGTTGGTCTCGCCGGCGGCGTTGCGTTCGAGGTCGAGGTCGCCGGCGAGGGTGATGGTGCCGAGGTCGTGGGCACCGGTGAGGAGGCCCAGGAGGCCGACGGAGGCGGAGGCGTCGAGCTTGCCGACGGCCATGCCGGCGGGGTCTGCGAGTTGGAAGCCGTTGAGCTTTTGCGGGCCCATCCATGAGAGCGAGACGGAGCCGACGGAGACCTTGCCGGCGATGGCGCCTGCGGCGGCAGAGGTAATGATTCCCGGCGCGAGGGCGGAAGCAATGGTGGGCGCGGCGATGGCGAGGCCCGCGACGGCGACGAGAACGACGCCGCCGCCGATCAGGAAGATCTTGAGGCCGCGGCGGCGCTTGGGCCCGACTGGGCCAGCGCCCACAAGTGCTTCTCGTTCAAGCTGCGTCGTATCAGGGTCGGCCATCGCGTCGCTCCGGTTGAGAATCCACCAGCAGGGAGGGTATTCGCTGGTCGATGGGGGGTAGATGCTGGGAATGGTTCCTTATCGGGATTCATTCGGATGTGGTTGGAAGCGTCCGCGGGGAAGAGAAGAAACACCCCGATGCGGAGCGTGAGGGAATGCCAGGCGGGCGTGGGGTTGATACGAAGTCTGTTTCAGGCTCGTTCGTGTCTTTGGTGCCTTCACCGGCCGCGTGTGGTCCTTTCGCATTCTCTGTGCACGCGAAGTTCAATGAGAATCCGTATTACGGGAGTTGTTCGAACCGGGCTCGGAAAGAGGGAGGCGGACGGCGGGGTATCGCCCGGGGCTCCGACGGACGGAGTCCCCCGGCTGAAGCCGGGGGCGCGGAGGGAGCCGGGGGGTCGGGGGGTCGGACGCAGATTTGTGTGGTAGTTTGGGGTCTAAATGAATTGAAAAGGCCCGGGCACTACTTCGTGCCCGGGCCTGACTGAGTCCGATCAGTTGTCGTTATTGCTCAGCAGGATTGCTTAGCAGGATTGCTTAGCAGGGTTGCTAAGTGGGATTAGCCGGCGATGCAGGTCGTGGGGTTTTCGGTCTGGAGGAAGTACTCGGAGATGAAGCCGGAGAGGTCTTCCTGGTCGAAGTTGCAGTCGACGTTGTAGTCGGCGGCGTAGCCGAGGGTGTCGTAGGGTGCTGGGGCACCGGGGCAGGGGAAGGTGTTGGTGCCCGAGGGGCCGGCGGGGATGGACTCGTCGAGGAAGGTGGCGATGAAGCCGGCGAGGTCTTCCTGGTTGAGGAAGCCGTCGCCGTTGAAGTCAACGAAGCAGCGGTTGAGATCGAGGACGGCGAGGTCGGCGGCGTTGACGAGTCCGTCGCAGTTCATGTCGCCGCGGGCCCAGCCGCCGGCGGTGTTGAGGTTGGCGTTGATGATGTTGCGGTCGGCGATGGTGACGAAGCCGTCGAGGTTGACGTCGCCGTAGCTGGTTTGGAGGAAGGTGATGACGATCTGGTCGACGTCGGCCTGGTCGACTTTGAGGTCGCCGTTGATGTCGGCGGAGAGGTCGAAGAGGACGGCTTCGGCGGTGTTGGCCCAGTCGGCGCTGCCGGAGATGCCGGCCTGGTTGAACTGGCGGCAGACGTAGTCGATGTCGAAGGCGTTGACGATGCCGTCGGCGCCGATGGGGTTGTAGCCACGGGTCACGCGTCCGGTGGAGCCGGCGACGTCAGCGGCGGCGGAGCCGACGGCGTAGACGAAGCTGGGGGCGGTGAGCTCGGTAGCGAGGACGACGTTGAAGAAGTTGTTGTCGGCGCCGGCGGTGATGGAGCTCCACTGGTTGTCGACGGCGGTGAAGCCGGCGAGGCGGTTGAGGTTGTTGGTGTCGGGGTCGATGGCGAGGCCGTCGGCGAAGTAGCGGACGTCGGAGAAGTCAGCGGCGAAGGCGCTGGTCGTGGTGTTCCAGATGCGGCCGAAGTTGCCGTCGTTGGTGAAGTCGCCTAGGACTTCGATGACGGCGTCAGCGCCGAGGGTGCCGAAGATGCCGCCCTGGGCTTGAGTCAGTCCGGTGCCGTCGGGGGCAGTCCATGGGGTGGTGGAGGAGAGGCCATCGGCGGTGCGGTTCTGGCGATCCTGCCAGGCGCGGAGGAGGTTGTTGGTATCGTTGATGTTGCGGAGGCCGTCCCCGTTGAAGTCGCCGGAGATCTTGTTGCGGAGGGAAGCGGCGCCGGTGCCGCCGACGGTGGAGCCGGTCTGGCGGCGGTAGGTGTTGGCGTCGGAGAGGCCGTGGGAGTAGCGGTTGGGGACGGTGAGGGCCTGGCGCTGGGGCCATTGGCTGGTGCCGGTGAGGTTGAAGGTGGCGAAGCGGGGCTGGGAGGTGATGTTGTCGGTCTGGGTGAAGGTAACAAGCGGTGCGACGGGGGTCTGCTGGATCCAGACGAGGGGGTTGTTGTCAGCGGGGACGGCCTGGAGGGCGTTGGGGAGGAAGAAGTTGTCAGCAAGGAACTCGCCGGGAGAGAAGACGTTGGCGTCGGCCCCGGGGAGGCGGGTGAAGGCGGTGGCGGAGCGCGAGATGTTGTTCACGTAGCGGGTGGCGAAGGCGTTACGGGGGGCTTGGGAGCCGGCGAGGAAGGCGGGCTCGCTGTCGGGGCGGACGGCGTCCTTGAAGTTGTTGAAGCTGGGGTCGGCAGGGTCGTTGGCGGCAGGGTTGTCGATGGGCAAGGGGCGGAGCGGACGGGTGTCGCGATCCCAGTTGAACTGGGGCCAGTCGCGGCCGCCGTCTGCGGCGGGGGCGGCGTAGGGGTCGCCGAGGGTGGCGACGATGGCGATGCCGCCGATGCGGTAGGAGTCGCTGGAGGAGTTGAGGATGACGTTGTTGACGGAGGGGCGGAAGAACTGGGTTCCGGCGGGGCTCAGGAGGTCAAACTTGACGGCGAGGAGCTCGGCGCGGTCGACGCGGAGCCAATCGGAGCCGGCGCCGCGCTCGGCCCCGGTGTGGCCGATGGCGAGGCGGACGTTGCGGACGGTGGTTTCGAGGGCGCCCGAACCGCCCTTGTTGCTGGGGAGGAAGCCGGGGCCCATGAGGTTGGCGTTGGCGGTGTTGTTGACGGTGCCGACGTTTTCGCCGACGCCCCAGGAGGGATCAAGGCCGAGGGGATTGATGAAGGCGTTGCGGGTGCCCGAGCCGACGTCGCGGGTGACGATGGCGAGGTTTTCGCCGTTGAGGGCGCGACCGGTGGAGAACATGTGACGGAGGTCGCTCTGGAGGACTTGGGTGCGGCCGACGCCGTAGTTGACCATCGCGGCGACGGGGACGAAGGCCGTCCGGGTGTCGACGAGGGTGTCCTGGTCGTTGGGGAAGCCGGCCTGGGGCAGGCGGATGCCGGTGGGGAGGGTCGGGAGGGTGTTGGCGACGGCGGGGAAGGTGGCCGTGCCGTTGGGGTTGGATGCGATGCGGGGGTTCTGCCCGTAGCCGATGGTGGTGGGGAGGGCGTTGAAGACGGCCGTGCCGGATGCACCCTGGAGCACCCAGGCGCTGGGGACATCGACGGAGGCGATGTCGGCCTGATGGCCGCCGACCTCGATGATGGCGGGGGTGGTGGAGGGGGTGGGGCTGGCGGTGAAGAGGACGGTGTAGTTGCCGTCGATGGTGGTGCGGAAGGGTGAGGCGCCGGGGTTGCCGACGTTGGCGCCGGTCGCGGTGACGCTGGTGTTGATGTAGCGGAGCTGGGTCTGGCTGACGCCGTTGAGGTAGGCGAAGTCAACGGGGTTGGTGAAGATGTCGGCGGGGTTCTGGGCGAAGGTGCGGCCGAAGTTGAGGAGTTCGATGTAGCCGTTGATGGAGCCGATGCCGCGGTAGTTGACGGCCCAGTAGCCGCTGAAGTTATTGGCGACGGTGGGGCTGGCGGAGAAGAGGGTGGGGGCGCCGTTGCCGAGGGCTCCGGCGACGAGGTTGCCGTCGACGTCGATGAAGTCGTTGGCCTGGGCCCGGGCGTTGAAGAAGTTTTGCTGGAGGGTGGCGCCGGTGATGTTGACGCCGCGGGCGGGTTGGGCGCCGGACTGGGCCACGACGGCTCCAGCGGAGACCATGACAGCGAGGCCGGCAACAGCCGACAGGGTGAGCGGAGAGCACGTCTTGGGGGTCATCTGGAACTCCTTGAAAGCGGGGGGTCGTCAAAGGCGGAAAAGCCGTGGTTATAGTCTGTAGTGCAACTGCACAACTCTCCACTTAGATGGGATCAAAGAACGATCAAGATCCGGTGAGCTTTGATGTGAAGCTAGAAAAGAACAGGCCCGCTCAAAGGCGGGCCTGCTTGAATACTCGGAAAATAGTAAGAAGAAATCTTAACGCGGGTTGGGTTGCCATGGTCTGGGCGGGGCTTGCGTGCTGCCGCCGGCGGGGGCTGGTTAGTTGCGGGGCGGGATGAAGAGCTTGTTGTTACCTGTCAGGCTGAAGTAGCGGTCGCCCCAGAGCTGCTTCTCGACGGTTTGCTGAACGGTGGAGCGGCTGACGCTGCCATCGACGAAGGAGAAGTTGACGGTGCCCGAGTTACCCTTGGTCGGTGGGTGGTGGCGGCCCACGGCGTTGACGGGGGTGCTGTCGATGACTGCGACGGTCGAGTCACCGGGCTGGATGAGGTCTTTGACCTGTGCGTAGGTGAAGCGGTTCACACTGCCGCCCAGGGACTCCTGGAATGGCTCGTTGAGGGCGGCGGAGCGGGGGATGATGGGACTGACGGGGCGGTGGCTTTTGATGACGTTGGGTTGGCTGCCGCTGCCGCTGTAGAGGCTGTCCCACTTGAAGGTGGAGAGGAACTCGGTGGCGAGGATGGTTTTGGAGGCGCCGCCGATGCTGCCGTCGATATCGGAGGGGCGGACGAGGCGGTAGGGGCGGTTGACGCTGACAAACTTGTTTCGGGGCATGACGGCGTCGTTGGCGGTGAAGGCGAGGCGGGCGACCTGGCGGTCCTCGATGGAGGCGTCTGGGGCGGGCTGTTGGCCGTCGTTGAGCTGCTCGGGCTCCCAGTGATCCAAGTTGGAGCCGGGGTTAGAGCGGGGTGCGCCGGTGTTTTGGACGGAGGGGCAGGTGAAGGCCCCTTCGTTGATGCCGCCGCCGCGGAAGAGGAGGTAGGACCAGTGCATGTAGCCCGTGGGTGAGCCGGAGCCGCCCTGGTTGGCCATGGTCCACTTGTCGGGCTGGCCGCCTTCTTGGCCCACGGCGGCGTCGGGATAGACATAGCTGGGGGGGAGGACGCGGAAGTCAATGGAATAGATGATGGTGCCGGAGGCGACAGCTTTGAGGCTGGCGGAGCACTTGGTGGCGCGGGCCTCGTTGCGGGTGCTGCTCAAGGAGGGCAGGAGGATGCCGACGAGCAGCGCGATGATGGCGATGACGACGAGGAGTTCGATTAGTGTAAACGCCGCTCGGTTTCGATTGGGCATTGAAAACTCCCGCTTGCAATATGAAGTGTGGCAGATCCGAGATCGACATGATGCCAATCGAAACTCGACGAATCAGACACGAAGCCTAGGTTAATGTCCCAGGGCGGCTGGGACAGAACAACGGCTATCTTCCGTCAAGAAATCTTCAACATTGACGTAAACCCCTGTCTCACACGGGCATAAACGCCGCCGCATGGAAATATTAAGAATGACTCATGATTTCATCGAAAAACCGCCTTGACCCCGAGAGGAGTGCTCGGTATCGGGGTTTTCCCGATGCTGGTCGGTGGCTGGTTGCCGATTGGGCGGCCCGGGGGATGTGGGGCCGGACGGGGCCGAGAAGCCGAGGCCGGGATGGTTTTGGGGACTCGCGGTGGATGAACGCGGATCGGGGCGGCCAATCTGCTTTGGACAGGCAGCGGCTTGGACAAGAAGTTTGACCGCCTCCCTAACCCCGCTACGATCCCACCCCGATTCCACCAACGACCGGGGTCGTTGTTCATGGTCCGTTTGAGGATGTGGATCCTTGAGCGAGCCTTGTTCGGCGGATTTGGACAGGCCGCTGTAGCTCAGTGGTAGAGCGCATCCTTGGTAAGGCTGAGGTCATGGGTTCAAATCCCATCAGCGGCTCTTGACTGCAGCTTCCGTTTCGCCGCTGTCGATGGTTTTTCTGTCAAAGGGCATGAGGCCCGCACTCGACATCGGGCACGGAGGCGTCAAAGATCGATTCCCGCTCCCGGCCTCTTTGGGAGCACCGCACGCCCGGGTCTTGATGGGCCCACACCGTCTCTCACGTTAAGGAACCGCGCATGGCTAAGGACACTTTCAAACGCACAAAGCCGCACGTCAACGTGGGCACCATCGGGCATATTGACCATGGCAAGAGCACGCTGACGGCGGCGCTCTCGGCCCGCTCGGCCGTGAAGAACGGTCAGATTCCCAAGACCTACGCGGAAATCACCAAGGGCGGCACCGTCCGTGACGCCAACAAGACGGTGACGATCGCCTCGTCTCACACCGAGTACGAGACCAAGCTTCGTCACTACGCGCACGTGGACTGCCCGGGCCACGCCGACTTCGTCAAGAACATGATCACCGGTGCGGCGCAGATGGACGGGGCGATTCTGGTGGTTTCGGCGGCCGACGGCCCCATGCCGCAGACCCGCGAGCACGTTCTTCTGGCCCGTCAGGTCGGCGTGCCGCACATTGTCGTGTTCCTCAACAAGGTTGACCTGGTCGACGATCCCGAGCTGTTGATGCTGGTCGAGGAAGAAGTCCGCGACCTTTTGAAGAAGTACGGCTTCCCGGGCGACACGACCCCGGTGATCAAGGGTCAGTCGAAGGCCGCGCTCGAGAACCCCAAGGACGACACGATCTGCAAGCCGATCGATGAGCTGTTCGACGCGATCGATAGCTTCATCCCCGAGCCGATCCGCGAGATCGACAAGCCGTTCTTGATGTCGGTTGAAGACGTGTTCTCGATCAAGGGCCGCGGTACGGTGGCCACGGGTCGTATCGACCGCGGCATCTGCAAGGTCGGCGACGGGGTCGAGATCGTTGGGATCCGCAAGGAGAACAAGGTCTCCACGATCACCGGCGTCGAGATGTTCCAGAAGACCCTGGACGGCGGGCAGGCCGGTGACAACGTCGGCGTGCTGCTGCGTGGCCTTGAGAAGGACGACATCGAGCGTGGGCAGGTCATCTGCAAGCCGGGCTCGATCAAGCCCCACACCAAGTTCAAGGGCGAGGTCTATATCCTGACGAAGGAAGAAGGCGGTCGTCACACCCCGTTCTTCAACGGCTACAAGCCCCAGTTCTACTTCCGCACGACGGACGTGACCGGCTCGTGCAAGCTCCCCGACAAGGTGGAGATGTGCATGCCGGGCGACAACATCACCATGGAAATCGATCTGATCGACAAGCCGGTCGCCATGGAGAAGGGCCTGCGGTTCGCCGTCCGTGAGGGTGGCCGCACGGTGGGTTCGGGCGTTGTGACCGAGATCATCGCGTAAGGATTTTCGCAGCCTCCCGAATGGCCGGGAGGGTTTGAGCAATATTCAGCAGGTCGTCGTCCCACGATTGGATCGGCCCGGAGCCGAGAAGGTCGGTTGAAGCGGACGGAGCCTACGATCAAAGCACCTTGCCAGCCCATCGGGCCTTCCCGATGGGCTGGTTCTTCGACAGGCCCCGTCGTTTCGGAGTTTTCCCATGGCAAAAGGCAAGTCTGTTTCCCGCGAGTATGTGTGGCTCCAGTGCACGGAGACGGGGGATCTCAACTATCGCACGGAGATCCTGACCAAGGGTGGCATCAGCGAGAAGGTGAAGGCAGGCTTCAAGAAGTATTGCCCGCGCCTTCGTCGCCACACGCTGCACAAGATCAAGCGCAAGTGAGCCGGGAGCCTGGCGGCCGGTTGGGCCGCGGTTTCGGCATGTATTGGACGACGTGGCCGGGGCTGGTGAGCCGTCGGCCGGTTACGCCGGTAGCTCAATTGGTAGAGCAGCGGATTCCAAATCCGCAGGTTGCGGGTTCGATTCCCTCCCGGCGTGCTTCTTCGGATTGATCCGGCGGCATGGGCTGCCCAGGAACCTGCTGTATGGCTCTCGCTATTTCCAAGCCCGGTCAGGGTACGTGGACCCGCATCATGACGGCGTGCCTTATCGCCGTCGTCACCGCCGCTACCGCCGGGTTCGTATGGCAGCAGGCGACCATCATCGTCGACAAGCTGCCCAAGAACGACTGGGTGATGGGCTTCAAGGTCAACAGCGGCGAGCCGATCGTGGGTACGAACGTGAACCTGCTGGCCGATTCGGGCAAAGTGATCGGGACGGCCAAAGTGATGGCTTATAAACCCGCCGAGCAGACGGTTCGGCTGTCGAGCCTCGCGTTGGAGCCGGGCGCGACGCCCGACGCGGCGCTCAAGATCGCCGCCGATGGGCCGGGCGCCGTGGCGGGCGACCTGGTCTCGCCGCGGATCCAGCAGCCGTTTGTGGAGCCGATTTACATGCAGGGTGCGCTGGCGGGGGTGGTCCTGCTGCTGGGGTTCATCGTGGCGTATTGGCTGGTGGGTCTGCGGCATCGGACGGTGGACTTCCTGGTGGCGACCGACTTTGAGATGAAGAAGGTGAACTGGTCGACCCCGCGGGAGATCATGGGGAGCACGTGGGTCGTGGTGGGTGCGTGCATTTTCGTGGCGGTGTTGATGTTCACGTTTGATTTCTTGTTCAAGACGTTTTTCCAGAGCATCGGCGTCCTGACCGGTTGATGGTTGGTTGGTGGTCGGTTGGGCGGCCTGCGTGCCGCCGTGTCGCTCTCATCCGCTTGCGAAAGGCCTGTCATGTCCGAGTTCGATTCCGCCGCCGGGTTTACCGATGACGTCTCCGAGCAGGTAGGGGGTTCCGCCCAGCCGATGTCGAAGGAGGTGAAGCCCGCGTCTTCGGCCGAGGCCAAGCCCAAGCGGAGCCGCAAGAAGAGCTCGCTGGACGAGGGCGAGGCGCCGCCCAAGGTGACCAACGCGCAGGCGGAGGCCGCGATGGCCAACGCGACGTTCAACCCCGGCGATGTGACGGTGCGGGAGGGGATGAACTGGTTCGTGCTGCGGGTGGCGTCAAACAAGGAATCATCGGTGCGCGACACGCTGCTCCGCAAGGTGCAGATCGAGGGCATGGGTCACATGGTCTCGCGCATCCTCGTCCCCACCGAGAAGACTAAAACCATCAAGGCCGGGAAGCAGAAGATCCAGGAGACCAAGCTCTATCCCGGTTACGTGTTCGTCGAGATGCGTCTGGAGGACGACGGCCGGATCCCGCAGGATGTATTCTTCCTCATCAAGGAAACCACCGGCGTGGGCGACTTTGTCGGGACCAAGGGTCGGCCCACGCCCATGAAGCTCCACGAGATCGAGAAGATGCTGGCGGCGTCGCTCAAGCTGGAGGACCAGCCGCAGATCAAGCTGGTCTTCGAGAAGGGCGAGCATGTGCTCATCAAGGAAGGCCCGTTCCAGGGTTACGAGGGCGATGTGGACGAGCTGTTGCCGGATAAGGGTCTGGTCCGCGTGCTGGTGACGATCTTCGGTCGTCAAGCACCCGTCGAGTTGGAAGAATGGCAGATCGCCAAGGCCGACGAGGGATGATCGCATCGGTCGCTGTTGGTCACCTTATCGGTGTCACGCTGTTAGGCCGGGCAAGATGAATGTACATAGACCGCGGGGCTCCGAGCCCCGTGGCTTTCGTTTTGAGGGCAGTTGGCAGATGCCCCATCTTCCGACCAGCCCCCGTTCCCCGCAGACATACTTTCAAGGGATCCAGCGGGCTCGGCGGTACGAATGAAGCTGGGTGGTCCGCTCCGGCTGCGCCGCCCAAGGGTGGAGCATGCCGGGGGATTCTGGGACTTTCGGCTGGTCGCTTTCTGGACGTCCAGTACTCTTTAATGATGCGCGTTTCTGCGCTCCGTCTGATTCCCGCCATGCGAAAGGTGACGGCTTGTTCAACCACCTCGGCCCGCGCTCGAAGTCGGTTCGGTTCCTGACCCTGGGCTTCAGCCTGCTCGCTTGTGCCGGGATGGCGCTCGCGCGCGATGTAGCGGTAGGGTCTGTGAAGCTGACCGCGGAGGGCGAGGGGGCGGTGCGCGCGGCGCTCGACGGCGGGGCGCGGCTGGTCCATAACTACGGCAGCTTCAGCCTGCTCGAAGCGAGCCCCGGGCTGGCGGCGCGGTTGGCGCAGGGCCCGCACGCGGATCGCATCGCGCTGAGGCCGGACTTTGACGAGCTGGCGCTGCGGCGGGGAACGATCAACACGGCGGCGGCCAGGGCGGCGCTGCCCGACGCGGGGCGGCGGCTGGCGGTAGTGCAGTTTATCGGGCCGAGCAGCAAGGACGGGCTGAGCGCGCTGCTGGCGACGGGGGCGGCGGTGGTAGAGCATGTGCCGCAGAACGCCGTGGTGGTATGGACGGCCGACGACGCGGTTCTTGCGGCGGTGCTCGGGCTGCGCGGGTCGATCGCGCAGCATGTGGGGGCGTGGGATGAACCGATGGTGCTGGCCCCGGAGCTCGATGGAGCGCTCGATTCGCCGGTGCTTGTCGCGGTGACAGTGCAGGTGGTGACGGCGGAGCCGCGCGGCGCGGGTGATCGGGCCGAGGCGACGATCGAGGCGGTGTTGGCGGCGGCTGGGGCGGAAGTGATCGAGCCCCCCGCCGACGGCGCGCGGGGGCTGACGCGGAATGTGAGCGTGAGGGTGCCGGGGAACGCGCTGCGTCGATTGGCGGCGCTCGATCGGGTCATCAACATCGAGGGTTACGCGGAGCCTGTGCAGCAGAGCGAGCGGCAGGCGCAGGCCGTGGCGGGGAATCTTAACGCGGGCGGGACGGGGCCGAGCGGTCCGGGGTATTTCGACTGGCTGGCAAGTCGCGGGGTGCCGACGACGCCGGAGTCGTTCCCGGTGGTGACGGTGGTGGACGGCGGGCTGGATGTCGGGACGACGGCGCCGATCGATCCGTCGCTGTATGTGGCGGGGCTCAACACGAACCCGTCGCGGATTCTTTTCGTGGGCAACGTGACGAGCGACCCGCTGGCCGACGACGCGGGCGGTCACGGGCATATCAACGCGAGCATCGTGGGCGGGTTTGACGTGGGCCTGGCGGGGCTTGACACCAGCAACGGCGCGCCGCTGCCGGGATATCTGCGCGGGCTGGGTGTGAACCCGTACTCGCGGCAGGGGCACTACAAGATCTTCAAGAACAACCGCGCGTTTGATCTTTCGGGCGTGGGGAATAGCGACGCGGCCCTGGTGAACGCGTACTTCCTGGAGGGGACGCAGGTCTCGACCAACTCGTGGGGCACTTCGCTGGGGGGGCAGTACAACTCGCGGGCGCAGAACTATGACGCGCTGACGCGCGATGCGTCATCGACTACGCCCGGCAATCAGGCGTTGCTGTTTGTGTTCTCCAACGGCAACTCGGGCCCGGGGCTGCAATCAGTGGCGACGCCGGCGTCAGGGAAGAACGTGCTGGCGGTCGGGGCGACCGAGGACAGCGACGCCGACGGATTTGATGGCTGCAGCGTGAGCGGGACCGACGCGGACAACATCCAGCAGATGGCGCCGTTCTCGTCGCGCGGGCCGGTGCGTGATGGCCGGATCAAGCCCGACATCGTGGCGCCGGGCACGCACATCTCGGGGACGGCGTCGAGGTCGCCGTTGTACACGGGCATCGGCGTGTGCGATGCGTATTGGCCGACATCGCAGGGGACGTATGCGCGATCGTCGGGCACGAGCCACGCGGCGCCGGCGGTGGCGGGGCTGGCGAGTCTGTCGTGGGAGTTTCTAACGCGGACGATGGGGATCGCCGCGCCCAGCCCGGCGCTGCTAAAGGCGCACCTGATGTCAGCGGCGCGATACCTGGGCCAGACCGGCGGCGACCTTCCCAGCAACAGCCAGGGGTTTGGCACGGCCAACGGCGACTTGGCGCTGAGCACCCGCGCGCCGCGTTACGCGTTCGATCAGACGCTGACGTTAGATCAAACGGGGCAGACGTTTTCCATCGCCGGGTCGATCATCAACCCAGGCGAGCCGGTGCGGGTGATGCTGGTCTGGACCGATGTCCCCGGCAACCCGGGGGTGAACGGCGGTCTGGTGAAC
>Ga0163144_10012034_pt1 | contig 18245 bp, 12 predicted proteins | sample OliLak19BULKMAT1_FD_123175 | JGI IMG/M metagenome (GOLD analysis project Ga0163144, IMG submission 123175) | Freshwater microbial mat bacterial communities from Lake Vanda, McMurdo Dry Valleys, Antarctica - Oligotrophic Lake LV.19.BULKMAT1 | ecosystem: Environmental > Aquatic > Freshwater >... | reverse complement strand
GTTGAAATCGGACAGAAGAAGCCGGACGGCACGATTGCGATGCAGCCGAAGTTGATTCCCGGCTGCCAGACGCCAGTGACCGATGGCATGGTCATCGTTTCCGATAGCGAGAAAGTGAAAGCCGCCCAGAAGGCGACGCTCGAATACCTGCTGCTGAACCACCCGCTCGACTGCCCCACCTGCGATCAAGCGGGCGAGTGCTTCCTGCAGGATTACAGCTACAAGTACGGTCGCGGCTACAGCCGGCTGCAAGAGCCGAAGAACATCAAGCCCGACAAGGATCACATCGGCGAGAACATCACGCTCTTCACCGATCGCTGCATCATGTGCACCCGCTGCGTCCGGTTCACGCGCGAGGTGAGCGGCACGTCGGAACTGCAGGTCGTGTCGCGAGGTTCGGCGGAAACGATCGATATCTTCCCCGGCATCCCGTGCGACAACAAACTTGCGGGCAACGTGGTCGATCTCTGCCCGGTCGGCGCCCTCTGCAGCAAGGACTTCTTGTATCAGCAGCGCGTCTGGTGGCTGAAGACGACCAAAAGCGTCTGCCCCGGCTGCAGCACTGGTTGCAGCGTCGACGTCGATCAGAACGAAGACCAACTCTATCGCCTGACGCCGCGATCGAATCCGATGTCGCAGGGCGACTTCATGTGCGACGAAGGCCGCTTCGGCTGGAAGTACATCCACAGCGATCAGCGGCTCACCTTTCCGGCTCGCCGCAAGAATGGCGAAGTCCGCACGCGCGACTGGGACGATATTATTCCTTCGCTGCAGAAGGCGCTGACGAAGGCCGTGGCCAAGGCCCCTGAAAAGTGCGCGGCCGTTTTCTCGCCGTGGATGACGGTCGAAGAAGCCTTCATGCTGGCGAGCTACCTCCGCGGCCTCTCGCCGAAGGTAAAGCTGGCTATGGGCCCCGTGAAGATGGTCGGCGAAGACGACACCTATCCGAAAGACTTTTACGGCAAGCCGATGGAGCCGGTGAAGTTCACGATTCGCGCCGAGAAGGCGCCGAATCGCCGCGGCGTGCAGATGGTGCTAAACCACTTCGGCGGCGCTGCCACGACGCTCGGCGATCTGGCGGCCGACGGGGCTGCGGGCAAGCTCGAAGCGATTTACCTCGTCGGCGGCGATCCGACTGGCTGGCTCGAACCGCAGCAAGCGGCAGGCCTCGGCAAAGCGGCGCTGGTGATTTTGCAAGATTTCATGCCGTCGGCGATCAGCGACCGGGCCGACTTCCTGCTCACCGGCGGTTCGTTCGCCGAGCGGGATGGGAGCTTTGTGAACTACAAGGGACTCGCCCAGGAGATCGGCCGAGCGATTCGCGGGCCCGACGGAACGCGGCCTGATGGCCGGATTCTGTGGGACCTCACTGGTCGTCGCGGGTTGTTTAACGCGGCCGCGGTGCGGAAAGAGATCGCGGAGAAGATTCCGGCATTTGCAGCCTTCGCCCAAGGCTCGCTGAGTGACTTTGGCGTGTTGCTGAACGAGCATGGCGCGCCGGAACCCCATGTGGTGGTGAAGGCGTAGGTCAGATTTCAGATTCGCAGTATTGAAATTGAAGGCGTGTCAGGTTGAATGCCTGACAAACGTATGGACATCATCCTCGAATACATCCCGCAAAAACTGTTCATCACCCTCGTGGCGATTGTGGCCGCAGTGGGCGCCATGCTGGGGGTGATTTCGTATTTGATTCTGCTCGAGCGTAAGCTTTCGGCATGGATGCAAGATCGCCGCGGTCCGAACCGCGTCGGGCCGATGGGAATCTTTCAGCCCTTTGCCGATGGCGCCAAGTTCTTGTTGAAGGAAGACGTCATCCCGGCGAACGCCGATAAGGTCCTCTTCCTCGCGGCGCCCGGCATTGGGCTGCTCACGACGATGCTCGCCTTTGCGGTCGTGCCGTATGGCCCTGTCGGCGTCGAGGGAGTTCCCTGGTTCTTGCGGTTCATCATCGCACCGAACATCGACATCGGCATCGTCTTCATCTTTGCCGTGACGAGCCTTGCGGTGTACGGCGTGATCCTCGGCGGCTGGGCTTCGAACAATAAATACAGTGCGCTCGGTTCGTTGCGAGCCAGCGCCCAGGTGATCAGCTACGAGATTCCGCTCGGCATGTCGGTCCTCGGCATCGCCCTGCTCGGCAGCACGCTCGACATCGAGAAAATTCTGACGCAGCAGGCCACGGGCGGGTTCTGGAACTGGTACTTCTGGACTCAGCCGCTCGCCTGCCTGATTTTCTTCACCAGCGCGATGGCGGAAGCCAACCGATTGCCGTTCGACCTGTCTGAGTGCGAACAAGAATTGGTCGGCGGTTTTCATACCGAATACAGCGCGATGAAGTTCGCGCTGTTCTTCCTCGGCGAGTACACGCACGTCATTACGACGAGCTTCCTGACGGTCATCTTGTTCTTCGGCGGCTGGCATTTCTCTTGGATCGCCACACCGGAGTCGACCTACACTGGGGCTTGGATTGTCATGTTAATGGTGCTGCTCACCAAAGTCTTCGTGGTGATCGTGCTGATCATGCTGCTCCGCTGGACGATTCCGCGGTTCCGCTTCGATCAGCTGATGAACCTGTCGTGGAAGGCGCTTATTCCGCTGTCGCTGGCGAATATGCTCGCGGTGATGACGGTGCTGCAATTTGGTTGGGATCGCTGGTTGCTCGGGCCGATTTCGATTGGACTGTTCGTGATCGCCGGCGTGATCAGCGTCGGATTCAAGCGAGCGGAGCTTCGCCATCGGCCGAGCGCCGTGGAGTTGTCGCATCACTTGGTGACTTAAGCTTCGCCATGAAAGCCACCGGCTTCGCCGGTGGACGCAGTAGAGGGGCAGTTAATTAGCACATCGTCCACCGGCGGAGCCGGTGGCTTGTATGGTGACAGACCGTTAAACGATGGCGACCATTCGCCACATTGAAACCAATAAACAGACGCCATGGCTGTTGCAAAAGAAGACGTGATTTGGATCGAGGAGCCCGAAATGGGCTTCTGGGAGATGACGTTTCTCCCGGCGATCGTCGATGGTCTGAAAACGACCCTCAAGCACGTCACCAACTACCAACCGGTGACGCAGCAATATCCGGAAGAGAAGCCGGTGCTGCCGCTCCATTACCGCGGCGTCCATCGGCTGAACCGCGACGAAAAAGGCCGCGTGAAGTGCGTCGCCTGCATGCTCTGCGCGACTGCCTGCCCGGCCGACTGCATTTCGATCGAAGCGGCCGCGGCGCCGCCCGATTGGCCCGATCGCGACAAGTTTCCGGCGACGTTTGTGCTCGACGAGCTCCGCTGTATCTACTGCGGCATGTGCGAAGAGGCGTGCCCTGTCGATGCGATCGAGCTGACGCACATCTACGACCTTACTGGTGAAAGCCGAGCCGAGTTGATGTACGACCGCGAGAAGTTGCTCGACGTCTACGACAAGACAAAGGACGACCCGCGCGACCCGCTGCGGACCCGCCGCGGCAAGCTCGGTCCGGCGGCCGAGTTCGGCTCACTGCCAACGGTGGCTCCGGCGACGCAAGTGACGCCGGGCGACCGCTCGGCGCAGTCGACGGCGCCCGGTACGATCCACACTTACAACAATCCCAATCCCTTCGACGATCCAGGGACGGCGCGATAACCAACGATGAGCGACTCGGCTGTTCAAGGAATGTTGTACGGATCGCTGGCCGCCGGCGCAGTGGGGATGTGGCTCGCCACGTCGCCGCGGACCGGAGCGCTGCGCGTCCTCGGCTCGTTTCTCGCCTCGGCTGGACTGATCGTTGCCGTGGCGATGTTCAGCGGTCCGGGGGGAGACGTCACCAACAAGATTCTGTTCTGGATGTTCGCCGCCTCGGCGCTACTCAGCGGCGTGCTGATGGTCACCAGCCGCGAGCCGGTGTACGCGGCGTTGTGGTTCGCGCTTGCGACGCTGGGGACCTGCGGGTTGTTCATGATGCAGGCGACGCCCTTTCTGGCCGCGGCGACGATCATCGTTTACGCCGGCGCCATCATCGTTACGTTCCTGTTCGTGATCATGCTGGCCCAACAGCAGGGGCGGAGCTTTTACGACTACCGCGCCCGGACGCCGATCATGTCGATCGTCGCCAGTTGGCTGATGCTTGGGGCGTTGCTCTGGAACTTTCAGGAATGGCAAAAGAGTGCGCCAGCTGCCGAGACAGGGCCCGCGCTCACCGCCGAGGCGGCGTCGAATCCATTCAGCCAGCCAAGTGAACTCAACAAAGTCGATTCGCTGCGGGCGCTAGGCCTCTCGCTGTTCGGCGACTATCTCTACGCCGTTGAAATTGCAGGAACGCTGCTCCTCGTGGCCGGCATTGGCGCCATTGCGATCGCGCCGCGGAGGGCCGAAGGAACGATATGACCGCTGATTCGGGTTGTTATTTGGCGGTTGGCGCCGCGCTGTTCGTGTTGGGCGGCATCGGTTTCGTCACGCGCCGCAATTTGATTTTGATTTTCCTGTCGGTGGAGTTGATGCTCCACGGCGTCTCGCTGACGCTGCTCACCTTTGGGCGGATGCACAATAACCTCGAAGGGCAGTCGTTCACGATTTTCATGCTGACCGTGGCCGCGTGCGAAGCGGCCCTCGGGTTGTCGCTCGTGTTGTCGCTGTACCAAAGGACAAAGTCGCTCGACGTCGACATTTGGAGCAAGCTGAGCGAGCCTGATCTGCCAAAGTGGGACAAGCCAGTGCAGCCGCTCGAAAGCCGCGTCGTTCGTGAAGAGCATCCGGCGTCGCCGCGCCTGACGAAGGCGGGCGGCCTGCCCGATATCGACGATGATTTTCCAGTTGAGCTCGCGATGACGACCGATCCCCGTAAGGTCCTGACTCCCTCGCCGCCGGATGACGATTATTGAGAAATTGGGCCGCTTATCGGTTCACGCCGCTAGCTCAGTTTCGTCTAGACCGATCACCAGACACCGATCACCGACCAGATCAACTGCATGTCTCCTGCGACTCAACAACTCGTGCTGTGGCTGATTCCGGGCGCCCCCCTCGTGGCGGCGCTAGCGATCGCGCTGCTCGGCAAGACCGTGCTTCATGAGCGGAGCCACTGGCCCTGCTGGTTGGCGCTCGCCACGTCGATGGTTTGCGCTATTCTGCTGGTGACGAAGCTCGTGCCGTCGACGTTTGAGAATGCCGACGAGACGGTCATGGGCGCCATGGCGACCGGCTACTCGTGGTTGAAGGTCGGCACGATCGACGTTCGCATTGACCTGCGGGCTGATGCGATGAGCGCGTTGATGCTGACGATGGTCACGAGCGTCAGTTTCCTGGTGTCGATTTTCGGCGCCGGATACATGCACGGCGACAATGGCTATCCGCGATTCTTCGCGGCCGTGTCGTTGTTCGTCTTCTCGATGGTGATGCTGGTCCTGTCGGCTAACTTCCTGCAACTGTTCATCTTCTGGGAATTGGTCGGCCTCTGCAGCTACCTGCTGATTGGGTTCTGGTTCCAGAAGCCAAGCGCGGCGGCCGCGGCGAAGAAGGCGTTCGTCGTCAATCGCATCGGCGACATGGGGTTGATCCTTGGCATCTTTTTGATTTGGGACACCTTCGGGTGGTTGGACTTTTCGAAGGTGCTGTTCGACGCCGACAACTTGTCGCTGATCGCCCTGGATCATCCGACGCGAATGGTCGCGATCTGCTTCTTGTTACTGATCGGGGCGATGGGCAAAAGCGCCCAGTTCCCGCTGCACGTCTGGTTGCCCGACGCGATGGAAGGCCCCACTCCGGTGAGCGCCCTCATCCATGCCGCGACGATGGTCACCGCCGGCGTCTACCTGGTGGCCCGCAGCACGCCGCTGTTTATGTACGCCCCGCAGGCTCAGGTTTTTGTTTCCTGCATCGGCGCCACCACCGCCTTGGTGGCCGCGCTGATTGCCCTGACGCAAACCGATCTGAAGCGGGTTCTCGCTTACTCCACCGTCAGCCAGCTCGGTTACATGTTCATGGCCCTCGGAGTCGGCGCCGCTGGGGCGGAACTGGCCACCGCCGGCGCCACTGCCGGCATGTTCCACTTGGTTACCCATGGCGTCTTCAAGGCGCTGTTGTTCCTCTCGGCTGGCAGCGTGATGCACTCGATGGGCGACGTCATCGACATGCGTCGCTTTAGCGGCTTGCGGAAGGTGATTCCGGTTACGCACTGGACGTTCCTCTGCGGCGCCGGGGCGCTCGCGGGCGTGCCGTTGTTGGCAGGCTTTTGGAGCAAGGACGAGATTCTCGCCGTGCTGCATGAAGCGGGCCATCACAGCGAGAAGTACGGCACGATCTTCACCACGGTTTATTGGATTGCGACGTTCACCGCGCTGCTGACGGCGTTTTACACGTTCCGCGCGTACTTCATGACGTTCTGGGGCCCGGAGCGAACGCCGCCCGAAGCGGGGCATCATCCGCACGACGCGCCGCCGGCGATGGCCTGGCCGCTGCGAATTTTGGCGATTGGCGCGCTGACCGTCGGCGCCGCCGTCGCAGTGACGCACCTTTTTGCTCACTACTTCGAACACACCCCCGGCTTCGAGCCTATCGAGCAGCATGTCTTCCACATCGGTCTGATGGTGCAGAGCGGTTTGATCGCCCTCTTCGGCATCGCGGTTGCGTGGTTCATGTACGTGAAGAATCCGGGGCTGCCGGCGAAGGTGAGTCAGGGGGCGAACTTTCTGTACGACTTGTCTTCACGGAAGTTTTTCCTCGACGAGCTCTTCACCGCGATCCTGGTGATGCCGCTGCGAGGCTTGGCTCACCTCTGCTTCCTGTTCGATACGCATGTGATCGACCGCATCGTCGACGGCGTCGGCTCGCTGCCGCGACTGCTGAGCGCCGCCCCGCGGTTGTTGCAGACTGGTTACGTCTCGAACTACGCCTTGATGATGTGGGTCGGCGCGTTGGCTTGCATGGGCTACATGCTGGGGCTTTTTCACCAGTAGTATTTGTTGAGCTACAGCAAATAATCGCCGACGAACGCGACGCACACGACACAAAGAAAATAAGTTCAATTCACGATAGCGACGACTGAATGATCCAACTCCTATTCATCTTGCTGCTGGTCCCGCTGGGCGCCGGGGGGCTGTTGCTCCTGTTTTCGGGCGTCTCCCAGCAACGCTCCGCACGCTGGATCGCGCTGGGGGGATCGTTGGTCGCGCTTGCCTTGTCGCTGCAGTTGGCCGCCGACTATCGTGCCTTGCAAGCAGAGCAGGGGGCCTCGGCCAGCGATTCGCCGATCGCGCCGCGAGTCGAGTATCGACGCACCTGGGAAATCATCGGTGACACATCGACTCCGGAAGCCGCCGCCGACGCGATCAAACTCGAGTTTCACTTCGGCCTCGACGGCGTCAGCGTCGTGATGATCGTGCTGACGACGCTTCTGGGCGTCGTCTGCGTCTTGAGTTCCTGGGACGCGATCACCGAACGCGAATCGGAGTTCTACGCCGCGCTGCTCATCCTGCAAAGCGGCGTCATCGGCGTCTTCTGCGCGTTCGACGCGGTGTTGTTTTACGTCTTCTTCGAGTTCACGCTCATCCCGCTCTTTTTCCTGATTGCGATCTGGGGCGGCCCGCAGCGGCGTTATGCTGCCGTAAAATTCTTCCTCTACACGCTCGCCGGCAGCTTGGTGACGCTGTTGGGATTGATCACGCTGATCGGTTACGCGGCCAAGGGGGGCCTCACTTCGCCTTGCTCGCTGCCGGAACTGGCGGCGTGGTACCGCGAAAACCCGATGCCCTTCTCGCTGCAAGTGGCGACGTTCCTGGCGCTTTCGGTCGGCTTCCTGATCAAGGTGCCGGTCTTCCCGTTTCACACCTGGTTGCCGCTCGCCCACGTCGAGGCCCCGACCGCGGGTAGTATTTTACTGGCCGGAGTGCTGCTGAAGCTCGGCACTTACGGCTTCCTCCGATTCTGCTTGCCGATGCTCCCCGACGCTTGCCTCACGGTCGGCCTGCCGGCGGCGGCGATATTGTCGGTGATCGGCATTGTTTACGGTTCGCTCTGTGCGTTGATCCAACGCGACGTGAAGAAGCTCGTCGCCTACTCCAGCGTCGCCCACTTGGGCTTCTGCATGCTGGGGCTCTTCGCCCTGAACGTCGAAGGAATGACGGGCGGGGTGCTGCAAATGGTCAACCACGGCCTCTCGACCGGGGCGTTGTTCCTCATCGTCGGCATGTTCTACGAGCGGTATCACACCCGCATGATGGACGACCTCGGCGGTCTCGCAAGTCGACTCCCGCTGATGGCGGCCGGCATGGTTTTCATCGCGATGGCGAGCGTCGGTTTGCCTGGCCTCAACGGCTTCCCTGGCGAAATGTTGTCGCTCGCCGGCATGTTCAAGCGAAATCCCTACTACGCGGCGGCCGGCGCCACTGGCTTAGTGCTTGGCGCCTGGTATCTGCTGTCGATGCTGCAGTTCGTCTTCTTCGGCCAGTTAAAGGAACCGACGGTTCACGACCATGATCATGGCCATCATGGCCCGATGCGCGACATTTCGCTTCGTGAGTTGGCCGCGCTCGTCCCGCTGGCGGCCGCTTGCTTGTGGATCGGCGTGAAGCCGCAACCGCTGATCGACGTCATCCGGCCCGATATCGAAGCCGTGGCAAAGTTGTATGACGGACGAAGTCCCGTCGCGTTCGAGGCGCAGGCTGTCGCCGAAGTGAAGAGCCGTCCGCGGCAGGAGCAGTAACGATGGCCACCGCCATTCAGCAAATTACGAACGGCGTTCACTTCCTCGCCCCGGAAATAGTTCTGGTGGTGACCGTCGGCGTGATGTTTCTTACCGGGCCGTTTTTCGTGACCGAAGCGGGCGTCGGCGCCGCCGGTCTTCGCAAGCGCTGGGGCGCCCTCGCGCTGGTGGCGATCGGTTGTGCGGGCTTCGTCTGGTGGACTTCCGATGCGGCTCGGCCGCTCGATACGGGGCCGTTCCGCGCCGACGCTCTCACCTGGTACGTCCGCGGCCTGACGCTGGCTCTCGGGGCCATCATTTCGATCATCCTGGTCGATCAGATCGACGAAGGGCACTCGGCCGAATCGCAGGCCTGCTTGCTGGCGATCCTCGTCGGCGTGAATCTCACGGCGCTTGCCAACGATTTAGTCGTGCTGTTCCTCGCATTGGAACTCGTCAGCATCCCGACGTATGTGCTCCTCTACTTGCCGCGGCGGGGTGAGGCGAATCAGGAAGCGGCGATCAAGTACATGCTGCTGAGCATTTTCTCGTCAGCGCTCGTCCTCTACGGCATGAGCATGCTGTACGGAGCCGCGGGGACGACGAATCTCGCCGGCATTGCGGAGAAGTTTGCAGGCAGTACGCCAGTGGACTCGACTACCTTGATTCAGCTGTCGGTCGCGCTGTTAATCGCCGGGCTCTCCTTCCGCCTCGGCGCCGTGCCGTTCCACTTCTACGCTCCCGACGTGTTTCAAGGGATTCCTTCAGCGGCGGCGGCGATGTTGTCGTACGTCCCCAAGGTAGTCGGCTTCGTCGCCTTGCTGCGGCTGCTGCCGCTGGTCGGCGGCTTCGATGTGGTCGAGGCGGTCGATGGCCCCTCGGTCCGGATCTTACTCGCCGCGTTGGCGATCGCGACGATGACGATTGGCAACCTCCTGGCATTCCGGCAAGACAATCTCTACCGCCTCATGGCCTACTCCAGCGTCGCCCACGCTGGTTACATGATGATCGGTCTCGTGGTCGAAGGTGGGAGCGACGACGTTAGCGGCGTCGGCGCCCTGCTCTTCTACCTGGCGACCTACGGCTTGATCACGATCGGGATCTTCGCCCTCTTCGCGGGTTTGAGCAACGAGAAATCCCCGGTTCGCGTGATCAGCGACTTGGCCGGTTTGAGTCGCATTCATCCGGCGGTGGCACTGGCACTGGCCATTTGCTTGTTTAGCCTGACTGGTCTCCCGCCGACCGTGGGGATGCTCGGCAAACTGAACCTGTTCCTCGCCAGTTGGGGCGAGGGGACGACGCTGGGCCGTTCGCTGGCGATCGTCCTCGCCGTCAATGCGGCGATCTCGGCTTGGTACTATCTACGGATCATCGGCGTGATGTTCTTCGACTCGGCGCCGGCGGGCGAACCGGCGAAGTTGACGCTGGCCCCGGCCGTGGCGGGAACCCTTTGTTCCATCGCCAGCATTCTGCTGTTCATCGCTCCGCAGTATTTGTGGGAAGCGGCCGTGAAGTTCGTGCCGTAGGGCGCGCCGCTCATCGCTGAAACGATTTGCGCCCTGGGTTCCAAGACTTAGTCATCTGCCGGCGGTGGCAGTCGGTAACAATTGCGCTCTTCTGGTCCCCTCCCCTTGAGGGGGAGGGTTAGGGAGGGGTGATCGCAGCGTGTACCAGGGTTCCACCCCCTCCCCAGCCCTCCCCTCAAGGGGGAGGGAGCCAGAAGATTCTTTAGACAAGGTCAGCAGTTGAATATGCTGTGAACTCGGGGGCTGCAATGGGCGTTGCGTGGTCGCAACCCTTGCCAAACGCCGGCGGACATGCGAATTGGTCCGCACGATCCGGATAACCGGCGCGCAACGCTCCTGGCGAGCCCGTGCGACCCGCGCCAGCCGCCTCGGCCAATCCCAATTTCAGGCCAATCGGGCGGTCAAATTCTAGACACGCCCATCCCCCCAATCAGACTGAAATAGTCGGCCCCCCGACCGGAGCTTCGGCTCCCCTTCTCGTCGGGGCGTGAGGATGCCGCACTCGAACGGCGTCGAACTCTCGAAGTTCCTGCTCTCGCTCACGACCACGATTGGCCGCTATGAATGTGACTGCTTCCGCGCCTGTCGGCGCTCGGCGCCCATTTCAGCTCAATGTTCAGCGCTGCTTCGCTGCACTGCTGACGCTCGCGCTCCTTACGCTGTCGACGGCCGCGACGCAGGCGGCGCTCGTTTACAACGTGGGGCAGACGGAGGTGATCTACACCGCGTCGCAGCGCCGTAACAAGGGGCTTGACTACTGGGTCGACGGCAATCTCGGCGTCGTTCCGATCGGCAACGGTCAGTATCACTTCTACGGCGCCAACGGTCCGACGCCCGTGCGAACGACGGGGACGCTTTCGGATCCGGCCCAGTCGCGCAGCAACGTCAGCATTACTGGCCTCCCCAGCAATTACTTCAACTACGTTGCGGGCGGGCCGACCTACTTCGACGCCACGACCGGCGCCCGGCTGATGATCTATCACGCCGAACGTCACGCCACCAGCGGCCAGGATTATTACAGCGTCCTAGGCATGGCGATCTCCACCGACTCGCAGGGGCTGCAGTTCCGTGATCTTGGCGTGATCGTCGAGCCTGACGTGCCGATGGCGCAGCGCCCCCATTCGATCGAAGTCGGCGGCGGCTCGTTCGCCGTCATGAATGGCGAGATGTACGTCTACTATCGCGACTACCTCGAAGGGGGCGGCAGCAGCGAACTCGCGGTGGCGAAGGCTCCCGTCTCCACGATCCTCGCCAACGCGATGAGTAATCGGGGGACGAGCTTCACGAAGTACTACAACGGCGCGTGGACTCAACCAGGCGTTGGCGGGCGGTCGTCGGCGCTGGAAGTCGGCAACCCGGGCAACGCCTGGTCGGCGGTGTCGTACAACGATTACCTCGGCGGTCTCATGATGATGACGTCGGATTGGGCCGACTCCACTGGCAATAACAACCTCTTCATGTCGACCTCGATGGACGGCGTCAACTGGAGCCAGCGGCAGGCGATCGTCACCGACGCTGGCGAGCAGATGTATCCCACGCTGATTGGCACAGGCGCCGACCCGACTCACACCGGCCAGTCGTTCTACGCCTACTACACCGACAGCGCGACTGGAGGCTGGAATCGCTGGAACGACGCCAAGCTTGTCCGACGGCAGATCACGCTGAACAACGGCAGCACCACGCCGCCGCCTGACCCGGAGCCGACGCCGACCCCTGCCGCGAACGTCGTCGCAGATTTCCGCTCTGATTTCCAAGCCGGCGCCCCCGCCCAGGGATGGAAGTACATGTGGAATTCGAACGGCAAACTTGGCGACGCCAGCAAATACGCTTCGCTCCAATGGAGCTCCGCGGAGGGCGTTTACAACACGACTGGCGGAGCAACCAGGATCTGGAACGGCAAGTCGCACAACGACGACTACCTGATGCTCGGCGCCGACAGCGGCCACCCGGGACGTCCAGGTTACTACGCCATCACGGGCTACACGATCCAAGCCGACGACGGCGCCGGGCTTTATTCGCTGATCGGCAGCTCGATCATGAAGAGCGATACGGTCAAGACGGGCGACGAAGACGGGCTCGATTTGCTGCTGTACATCAACAACACCAAGCTCGGCTCGCTCCAAAGCGTTTCGACGACTGGATCGTTGATGACGTTCGATCGCAATTTAGGTCAGTTGGCCGTTGGCGACACCGTCTACGTGATGATCGGCGCCGGGAAGAACCAGAACTACGATCTGTTCAAGAGCTTCGACTTTTCGCTCCAGCGAACGTCGAGGGTGACGATTCCGCCGACGAACCCAAATCCAAATCCGAACCCGCAACAGCCGGTCGAACAGCAGTGGGTGGCGGTCGCCGGTTTCCGCAGCGACTTCAAGACGGGTGGTCCGGCGGCCGGCTGGAAGTACCAATGGAGCGCCAGCGGCAAACTGGGCGACGCGAGCAAATACGCCAATCTCACCTGGAGTTCCATCGCCGGCGCCTACAACACCACCGGCGGCGCGACGCGTGAGTGGGACGGCAAGACCCACAAGGACGACTATCTGATGCTGGGACTCGACGCCGGACATCCCGGTCGCGCCGGCTACTACACGATCGCCGGCTACACCATTCAGGCTGATGACGGCGCCGGGACCTATCGACTCAACAACGGGCTGATCTCAAAGGCCGACGGCGTGAAGACGGGCGACGAAGACGGACTTGAGGTTCTCGTCTACGTTAACAACATCCGCATGGGGGGCGTCGAATCAGTTCTCACGGATGGTTCTTGGAAGGCCCTCTACCGCGACCTGGGGCAACTTGCCGTCGGCGACACGATCTACGTCATGATTGGCTCGGTGAAGAATCTGAACTACGATCTGTTCGCCAATTTCAATTTCAACATCGAGAAGCTCACCGCCGTCACTCCTGCTGCGGCCGCGGCGTCGTTCGCGATCAGCGCCGTGCCGGAGCCGTCGAGCGCGACGCTTGTCATCGCTGCCATGGGATTGATGGGGAGCTTGGCTCGCGCGACAAGAGCCGGCGCGAAACTAGCTCGTTGAATTGTCGTCGGTCGCCTGTCGAATGTCGTGTAGTAGAGCGTCGACTTCAGCGGGAGTCGTTGCCCACGAACACATGAAGCGCGCCGAACCGAGACCGATGAAGGTGTAATATCGCCAACCGCGCTCGGCGAGGCGACGATGGACTTCGTCGGGCAGTGATGCAAACACGGCGTTCGCATCAGTCGGGTGGAGCAGCGTCACCCCAGGAATCGCTTGCAACCCGGCGGCCAAGCGGGCGGCTATCGCGTTGCCGTGCCGGGCATGCTTCAGCCACGCCGACTCGGCGAGCAATCCGAGCCACGGGGCGGTGAGGAATCGCATTTTCGACGCGAGCTGTCCCGCCTGTTTGCAGCGATAGGCAAAGTCGGCGGCGAGTCGGCGGTCGAAAAAAAGGACCGCTTCGCCGACGGGCAAGCCAATCTTCGCCCCGCCGAGGCAGAGTACGTCGACCTGAGCCGCACGGACAATTTCGCTTGGCGCTACGCCGAGCGACGCGACCGCGTTGGCGAAGCGCGCCCCGTCCATGTGGACCCGCAGGCCCAATCGCTTCGCGACTTCCCCAAGTTCCGCGAGTTCCGCGAGTGAGTAGACCGTCCCCATTTCCGTCGATTGCGTGACGCTGAGGACGTGCGGCTTGGGGTAATGGATATCGGTTCGCCGCGTGACTAATTCCTCCACGGAAGCGACGTCGAGCTTGCCGTGCGACGATTCGGCGAGCAGCAATTTGGCGCCGCCCGAAAAAAATTCGGGGCCGCCGCATTCGTCGGTCTCCAGATGCGCCACGTCAGCGCAGATGACGCTGTGATACGGCTGGCAGCAGGTCGACACGGCCAGCGAATTGGCGGCCGTGCCGTTGAAGACGAAGAAGACCTCGCAATCGGCGGCGAATAACTCGCGCAGCCGGTCGGCGACGACTGCCGTGTAGCGATCGTTGCCGTAGGAGGCCTGCGAACCCGCATTCGCTTCGATGAAGGCGTTGAGCGCCTCGGGGCAAGCGCCGGCCGTGTTGTCGCTCGCAAACTGGCAACCAGGAGTGACGGTAACTTCTGTGACGCTATTCATCGAAGCTATTCGCAACCTGGTTGGTCGCCTCCTCGTACTGAGATCTTCTTTGGAGTATTCGCGTTGTTAGAAAGACTAGACAGGATGGCGGGATTTCACGGATTGACAGGATTGATTGCCGCAGAGGGCGTCTTTGAATGGTCTGCCTGCACAAAGTATTTAATCAGTCTTACATCCTGTTGATCCGAAAAAGTCCTGGTAATCCTGTCAAAAATCAATCGACCTAACTGGCTGAAACGCCGTTGAAAGCATTCCGTAGCAAGGCCAGGCTCTGAGGAACGGCGGTTCGCCAATCCTCGTTTCCCTCGAACTCCAGCGACACGTAACCTCTGTAGCCGTGGCGCCGCAACATCTCGGCAATTCGCGGATAGTCGAGTTCCAACGAGTACCAGACGCCGCCGCCGTAGTAGGTCTTCGCCTGGACGAAGACAGCTTCCGGGGCCAGCATCTCGAGCCGATCGTAGGGATCTTCGAGAAAATTTCCCGTATCGAGCGTCACGCGCAGCCAGGGCGAGTCGATCGCTTTGACGATCCGCAGCACCCCTTCCGGCGTCAGACCCAGCCCCCAATGGTTCTCCAGCCCGAGCGTCACGCCGCACTTCTCGGCCGTCGGCACGCACTTCTCGAACGAGTCGATGACCCATTTGAATCCGTCGTCGTCCGAATATCCTTCCAAGCGAGGTTCGATGCCGCGATTGGCCATGAGCTCGTCGAAGTCTTTGCTCGTTCCCCAGCGTCCCGTGTTGACGCGCATCGTGGGGATGCCCAGGGCGTACGCAATTTCGATGGCGTTGTTCGTGTGATCGATGTTTTTCTGACGGATCGCGGGATCGGGTGAGAGAAAGCCTTGGTGCGTGCTCAATCCGCAGAGACTCACGCCGTTGATCAGCGCACGCTGCTTGAGTCGCTGCAGATAGGCCGGCTCTTCGTTCTCCATTTGCATCTGCAGGATCTCGACGGCGTCGAATCCCATCCGAGCCGCTTCGTCGATGCAAGTCTCGATGGGGAGTTTGGAGTCTTCCTTGAACCGCCAGAAGGAGTAGGTCGACACGGCAATCGGGTTGCCGCGCGCCGGAACCGCTGGCGCGGAGGGCTCAGGCTCGGCAGCTGTTGCCGTCATGGTCGCGCCTGCTCCTGCGACAACGGCTGCGTGGGCGAGAAATTGGCGACGACTGGAAGGCATCATGGCAATTCTCCGGCGGTGCGATATGGTGAGAGAGCAGTGCTTGGAGGAGAGGCGACTACCTACACGGCGTCAATCAAGTCGATCCGCCGATGGTGCCGGCCTCCCTCGAACGGCGTCGCCAGCCAAACGTCGACGATCGCCAACGCCGTTTCTGCCGACATCATCCGCTCGCCAAGCGAAATGACGTTGGCGTTGTTATGTTGACGGCCGAGCTCGGCCGACTCGACGTTCCAGCAGAGGGCGCAACGAACTCCCTTCACACGGTTCGCGACGATCGCTTCACCGTTGCCGGAGCCGCCGAGCACGATCCCGCGTTCGGACTCGCCGCGAGCCACCGCTTCGGCGACGGGCCGAATGTAAAGCGGGTAGTCGACCGCCTCGGGCGAGTCGGTCCCGAAGTCCTTGACTTGGTGGCCGGCAGCCGCGAGATGAGTCTTGATCAATTCCTTGTAGCGGAATCCAGCGTGATCGGAACCGATGGCGATGTTCATGGCGGTAAGCGAAAGGAGATGGAAGTGACGAGCCGAGCGACAATTCTACCGGTCAAGTCTGCTAGCGCCGACCGGCCTGACGCCGTCAACAGCACGCGAAATCTCGCCGCTGCTGCAAACCGTTTGCGTGAGGTATACTTGCCCGCCGGAAATTAGCGGTCGACGCTCCCCTTCCAGACAGCAATTAACCTTGAAACACCAAGTATTCAACTACGAATCGCGCGGCGAACCCCTGTTGACGCGGGCGGCGTTCGCTCGTCGTCTCGGCGTCAATCTGCTGGTGGCGATCCTGCTCATTGGTCTGTCGTTGCTAGCCGGCATGGCCGGGTATCATTATTTCGAGTCGATGTCGTGGATCGACGCCTTTATTAACGCCTCGATGATCCTTTCCGGCATGGGGCCGATGGGGCCGTTGCAAACCTGGGGCGGCAAGTGCTTCGCCGGGTGGTATGCGCTGTATAGCGGACTCGCGCTCATCCTGGTGAGCGGACTGATCCTCGCCCCCCTTCTCCATCGCGTGATGCATCGGTTTCACCTCGATACTGAGGAGGACGAAGAAGCGACTGAGTGAGCGGAGTTGCGTCACTCCAGCGTGATCAGCAAATCGCCCGCCTCGACTTGTCCTCCCGTGCCGACGTGAATCGTCGTCACCATGCCGTCGGCGTCGGCGGCGATGGTGGTCTCCATCTTCATCGCTTCGAGCGTCATCAACTTCTGCCCCTTGGCGACCTTCTCGCCCGCCTGGACGGCGACCAGCACGACCATGCCGGGCATGCTGGCCCCGATCTGCTTCGGATTGTTGGGATCGGCTTTTGCGGCGACGGTCGCTTCGTTCACCAGCGAGCGATCGGTGACGGTCACCTCGCGCGGCTGGCCGTTGAGTTCGAAGAAAACGCCTCTCGTCCCGTCAGCATGCGGCTCCCCAACCGTGAGGAACTTGATAATTAGCGTCTTGCCCGGCTCGATGTCGACGGCAATCTCCTCCTGCGACTCCATGCCGTATAGGAAGACGGGCGTCGGCAAGACGCCGGTATCGCCGTAGTGCTGCTGGTGCTGAGCGAACTGTTCGAAGACCTGCGGATACATGAAGTGCGAGACGACTTCCTGCGGCGTCGGTTCCCCTTCGGTAAGCGGGGCGATCTTCTCCTTCGCCGCGGCGAAGTCGGCCGGCGGCAGCGTGTCGCCGGGGCGCCCTTCGACTGGCTTCTCGTCGCGCAGGATCCGCTTCTGTACCTCCTGGGGGAACCCGAACACCGTCTGCCCCATCTTGCCGCCGAGCAGATCGAGCACCGACCGCGGAAACGCCAACTCGCGGTCGGTCGCCATCAACTCCGCGCAACTCAGGTCGTTTGCCACGAGGAACAGCGCCATATCGCCGACGGCCTTCGACGTCGGCGTCACTTTGACGATGTCGCCGAAGAGCTGGTTGACGTCGGCGTAAACGCGGCAGACTTCCAGCCACCGCGACGCCAGGCCGAGCGCCTGAGCCTGTTGGAACAGGTTCGTGTACTGCCCGCCCGGCATCTCATGCTGGTAGAGGTCGGCGCCGGCAGCGAGGACGGGGCTTTCGAACGGGGCGTAAAACTCGCGCGCCTCGCGCCAGTATTCCGAAATCGCATCGAGCGAGGCCGCGTCGAGGTTCGACGCCCGCGGCGTGAACCGCAGTCCCTCGACCATCGTGTTGAGGTTCGGCTGCGACGTGCCGCCCGACATCGAGGCGAGCGCTCCGTCAGCAATGTCGAGCCCTGCCTCGGCCGCGTTCAGGATCGACGCCGCTTGGACGCCGCCCGTGTCGTGCGTGTGGAAGTGAATCGGAATACCGACCTCATCCTTCAGCGCCTTCACCAGCACCGCCGCCGCATGTGGCTTGAGCAACCCCGCCATATCCTTGATCGCGAGGATATGGGCTCCCATCTGCTCCAGCTCTTTGGCGAGGTCGACGTAGTACTTCAAGCTGTACTTCGTCCGCTTCGGATTAAGAATATCGCCGGTGTAGCAGATGGCCGCCTCGCAGATAGCGTCGGTTTGCTGCACCGCCTCCATGGCCACCCGCATGTTGGGGGTCCAGTTCAGCGCGTCGAAGATACGGAAGACGTCGATCCCCGCCGCGGCCGACTCGCGGACGCACTCGGCGACGACGTTGTCGGGATAGTTCGCGTAGCCCATCGCGCTGGAGGCCCGCAGCAGCATCTGGAAGAGGATGTTCGGAATCTTTTCTCGCAGGATCTCCAGCCGCAGCCAGGGGGATTCCTTCAGGAACCGCATCGACGTATCAAACGTCGCCCCGCCCCACATCTC
>Ga0163144_10012032_pt1 | contig 18246 bp, 15 predicted proteins | sample OliLak19BULKMAT1_FD_123175 | JGI IMG/M metagenome (GOLD analysis project Ga0163144, IMG submission 123175) | Freshwater microbial mat bacterial communities from Lake Vanda, McMurdo Dry Valleys, Antarctica - Oligotrophic Lake LV.19.BULKMAT1 | ecosystem: Environmental > Aquatic > Freshwater >... | reverse complement strand
TTTCCCCGGCATGCGGATTCAGTCCCGCCACCGCCACACGCGGGACGGCGATGCCACGACGCTTGAGAAATGCCGTCAGCAAGTTCCCCACGCGGACAATTTCCTCCACCCTTAGCAGACCGGGCACATCCTTGAGCGGCACGTGCGCAGTCACAAGGGCGACGGTAAGACGGCCCCCGGTGAGGCACATGGCAAAATCATCCACCGCCGCACGGGCCGCGAAAAATTCTGTCTGACCGGGAAAGGGAAACCCGATTTGATGAAGATGGGTTTTGCTCACGGGTCCGGTCACGACCGCCTGCAGGTCCCCGGAAAGCGCGCGGGCGGCCGCCTGTTCGAGAGCATCCAGCGCATGGCGGGCGGATTGGGAGGACGGTTGACCCGGCAAGACACCGTCAACCTCACCGATCACTTCGTAAAAGAAATCACCGGACAGTTGCCCGCTGGCCAGGGCGGCACGAACCACCTCGGGTCCGATCCCGGCGGGATCGCCAAGGGTGATCCCAATCCGCGGTTTCACGGCGGTCAGGACAGAATCTTGATGAACGCCTTCTGTCTCAGAGTATCGAGCCAGCGGTTCTGGGTCTTAAGGCGTTCCTGCTGGATGAGGTTTTTTTCAATCTCATCGCGGACGTCGGTGATGGGTTTGACGGTAGCGTTCTTTTTCGCCTCAACCATGAGAATGTAATACGTATTGGTTATGCCGACCACAGGGCTCACCTCACCCGGGCGCAGGGAAAACGCCACGCTGGTGAGTTGTTCATTAAGCGTGTTGCGTTCGATCCAGCCCCAATCCCCACCGACCTGCTGGGTGGACTCGTCCTCGGAATACATCTGGGCCATGCGGTCAAATTCCGCCCCGGAGGCAATCTTTTCGCGAATCTCACCGGCCAGTTCTTTTTTGCTGCCGGTATCGGCCACATCGCTGGTGCCGCCACCTTCGCGAATGACGATCATGCGCAATTTGACCTGTTCGGCCGTGGCATAAGACATCTTGTTTTTGTTGTAGTAGGCTTGGATCTGGGTGGGCGAGATGACGAAGTTGTTATCCACTTTCGACTGCCGCATGGCCTGGATCACCACCTTGTCCTTCTCGATCTCCTTGAAACGGGTCAGGGTGTAGCCCTGTGCCTGCAAGGTGCGGACAAACGCCCCCCGGTCGCCGCCGAACTCCTCGCGGATGATTGTCTGAACGCGGTCATTAATGACGTAATCCGGGATGTTCGCGCCTTTTTCCTGCATTTTTTTGAACTCCTGCAGGATGAGTTGGCGGTCAATTAGATCCTTGAGAGCGGCCAGCCGCATCTCCTTGATTTTGTTCTCCAGATCCTGGCCGCTGTAGACATCCCGCAGCGATTTTTCGCGGGCTCCGACCAATTCCCGCACTTGGGAGATGGTGATGACTTCGCTGTTGACGATGGCGGCGACACCATCAATGACCTCGGCTTTTTGGGCCTGCGCCACGGCACATCGGGCAACAGCCAGCATCAATACGGCAAAAATGGCAATTCGATTCATGGACAAGGAAACTTTTCGAGGAAGATCAAAACTTCGCGCAAAGTAGAATTCGCGTCGGGAGCCGTCAAGCGGGGAAACCGGCCATCCTTTTGCAACAACTCGCGCCGCTGGGTGAGCATGAGGCGGCCTTCGCGCACTTCGACCATGGAAATTTTCCGCCGGGCCGCCTCGACCCGGATCAGGGCGGCCAGCAACGCGTTCTCCACCGGGGCGGGCAAGGGGCCGAAACGGTCCCTCCATTCCGCCTGCAAAGCCTGCAAAGCAGAAGCATCCTCGGCCTCGGCCAGACGGCGATAGCAAACGATGCGGGTTTTGGCGTCGGAGATATAGGAGGAGGGAAGAAACGCCCCCGCCCGGCCGCCGGGCGACAGTTTCCACTGCGCCTCGTCGGTGCAAAGAAAATCAAGCCGCAAGCCGGACGGGGGACGTCGGCCCTGCCGGTTGCCCTTGAGAGTCTCGACCGCGCGCTTGAGGAGTTTGCAATACAGGTCAAAGCCGACCGCGATGATGTGTCCGCTTTGGGCCGTGCCGAGCAGATTGCCCGCGCCCCGGATTTCGAGATCGCGCATGGCGATTTTAAAACCGGAGCCGAGTTCCGAATACTGCTTGATGGCCGAAACCCGTTTTCGCGCTGCACCCATCAAATCACGCGGCAGCATGAGGTAGGCGTAAGCCTTGGTTTGCGAACGCCCCACCCGCCCGCGCAATTGGTAGAGATCGGCCAGCCCGAAAAGATCCGCACGATCAATGATGATGGTGTTGGCATTCGGAATATCGAGGCCACTCTCGATGATCGTGGTGGAGACCAACACATCGACTTCCCCGGCGACAAAGGCGCGCATGACCGGTTCCAGTTCGTGCTCCGCCATTTGGCCATGTCCGATGACGACCCGCGCACCGGGGCACAACTCGCGGACGCGCAAGGCCACTTTTTCGATGCTCTTCACGCGGTTATGCAAAAAATAGACCTGCCCGCCGCGGGCCAGTTCGCGCTGAATCGCATCCCGAAAAACGCGCTCATCATATGCACAGACAATCGTCTCCACCGGCTGACGATTGGGCGGAGGCGTCTCAATCAGCGACATATCCCGTGCGCCCATGAGCGAAAGGTAGAGCGTGCGGGGAATGGGCGTGGCCGAGAGCGTGAGCACATCAACCTGCCGGAAGAGCTCCTTCAGCAATTCCTTATGTTTCACGCCAAAACGTTGCTCTTCATCCACCACCAGCAGGCCCAGATCCTTGAACCGCACATCGGGCGAAACCAGCCGGTGGGTTCCCACCACGATATCCACACTGCCGTCAACCAACCCCTGCAAAACCTTCTTCTGCTCCGCCGCCGTGCGGTAGCGGCTGAGCAATTCGATCGTCACGGGATAATCGCTCATGCGCTCGCGAAAGGTTTGGTAATGCTGCTGCGCCAGCACGGTGGTCGGCGTGAGCACCGCAGCCTGACGTCCTCCCATCACAGCTTTGAAGACCGCCCGGATCGCCACCTCGGTTTTGCCAAAGCCCACATCGCCGCAGATGAGACGATCCATCGGCCGCTCGGTTTCCATGTCGCGCTTGGTTTCGACGATGGCGCGAAGTTGATCCACCGTTTCCTCGAAAGGAAAGGCATCTTCGAATTCCTGCTGCCAATGCGTGTCCGCCCCGAAGGCAAAGCCGGGAATCGCGTCGCGCTCGGCCTGCACCTTGATCATGCGCGAGGCATAGTCGAAAATCGATTGCTGCGCCTTCTGCCGCGCCCGCTCCCAGCGTCCGTCCCCCAGTTCAGAAAGCTCGGTCGTCCTCCGGCCCACCCCGACGTAACGCGAGACCTGCCAAGCCTGATCGAGCGGGACATAAAGACGCGCTTCGTGGGCATATTCAAGCACAAGCACCTCGCCTTCATTCGTGCCTTCCGGTGTTTGCAAGCCGGCGAAGCGTCCGATGCCGTGTTCAAGATGCACGACATAATCGCCCGTCTCGAACTCCGTGAAATCCATCGCGGCCCGTCCGGAGAGCAAGCGCTCGCGCCGCAGGGCCATGCGCCTCTGACGCATGGCCGTGGAACGCCCAAAAAGCTCGGCGTCGGACAACACCGCCAGTTTCGCCGCGGGAAAGACAAATCCCCGCGCGACCGCCACCTGCAAAAAAACCATCGCCCCGACATCGCATTGATGTTCGCCGGCCAGTTCCTGAAACCGCTCGATCTCGCCTTCACTTCCACCGGTCAACACGACCATCCATTTCGCGGCTTTCCACTCTTCGAGCTGACGGAAAAAATGTTCGCGCCGGACGGTGTCGAGCACCAGGTCGCCCGCGCCGAAATCCACAAACGGCTGCGGAAAAAACGCCGCCCCGTCATCCTCGCCTCCCTCCGAGAACCGGGCGAACGCGGCTTCCTCACCGCCACCCGCAGCAATGACCAAATCCTTCGCGCCGAGGTATTCTTTCAGGGGCACCATGCGGTTGCTGAGATTTCCCGCGAGAATCTCGCACGTCTTGCACTCGCCGATGGACATCTGCGTGTCGGGACTGAACTCCCGAATCGAATCCACCAAATCATCGTCCAACTCGATCCGCACCGGGGCCTGCGCCTGCCACGAAAAAACATCCATGATGCCGCCCCGAATGGCGAACTGACCGCGCACTCCAACCTGCGGGGCGCGTTCGTAACCGGATTTATCCAGCCGGGACGCCGTGATTTCGAGATCCAGTTTGTCGCCGGTGGCCAGGCGAAGCACCGCGCCCGAAAGCGATTGGGCCGAAGGAACATCATGCTCCCATTGCCCGGCATGGATAACCAGCGGCCCCATCGGTTTGGCAGTCGCAAGGTCCCGCAGAATTTCCAACCGTTCCGCTGCGGTCTCGGGATCGGGCAGGGATTCCGCCGTGGATTCCATCTCGGGAAAGAGCCGCGTGACGGGAAACCAAGCTGCCATTTCGGCGGCAAAATTTTCCTGGGCCCGCACATTCGCGCAGACAATCCAGATCCGGCGTTTGGCGGCGCGGCGGGCGATCAGGGCCGCCAGGAAAGGTCGCGCGGAGTCCACCACCGCCGCAAAATCGGACGGCACCTCCAGCCGTTTGGACAGAAGGGAGGACGCCCGGTCGAAAACCGGATCAACCGCCGAGGATTTCTTCACGATAAATAGCGGCCAGGGCTTCACCGGTCTGGCGCGAAGGAAGCAAGCGTCCGTCAATTTCCCCGACGGGCATCACGCCAATCCGGCTGTTGGTCAAAAAACATTCCTCCGCGTTCTCAATTTCCTCGATCGCAAGTTGGGATTCCTCCGCCGCCAGGCGGCGCATTACCCAATCGCGCACCACCCCGTCACGCGCCCCGAGACTCAGCGCGGGCGTGGAGATCCTGCCCTTGCAAACCAGAAAAACATTGGCCATGGCGGCGGAAACCAAGGCCCCCTGCGCGTTGAAAATCAGGGACTCATCAAACTCTTGTTTTTTAGCTTCGCTCAGCGCCTGCACATGCGGCCAGTAGTTTCCGGTCTTCCAGCCGCCCAGCACACAGGCAAGAGGGGCGCGGGAAAAAGCAAGGCGCCAGCGGGCATCAAGAGAAGGGAAATCCGCCCGGTCAAACAGCGCATAAGTCCGGCAGACATCCCCCGGATTCCCATCGCCCGCCGTGACGTAAAGCCGGAGCATGCCCTCCTCGCAGGAGAGCGCGGAAAGCGCGGAGGGAAGATCCGTTGGAAACGAAAACTCCGCCGCGACACAAGCCCGTTGCAAACGCTGGAGATGCTCCTCGACGAAAAGCAAACGTCCGCGACGAACCGCGACGGTTTCAAAAACACTCATGCCGTGACGAAAGCCCCGGTCCGTCACCGGCACCGCCGCGCCCTCGCGGAAAACTCCGCCGGATAGCGTCCACGCACGCGCGGCGTTCACTCGTCGTCCGCGCCGTTCAAAGCGCCATTACGTTCAAGGCGTTTGCGCAGGGTCGCCCGAGTGATACCCAGAAGTTTGGCGGCGCGAACCTGATTGCTGCCGGTCTTCTGCATGGCGCGCTGGGTGAACTCGCGTTCCAACCAGGGTAACAACTGAATCGTGGCATCCGCCGCCGCCGTGCTGAACAACGCCTCGATGGCCTCATCAGCGGAAGATATCGTGCCATTTTTTTCCACTGGATCCTGCAAGGAAGCGGAAACTTCGCCCAACGGAATGTCCTTGGGCAGGAGAACATCGGCGGTGCTCAATACGGCCGCGCGCAGCATGGTGTTCTCCAGCTCACGCACATTCCCGGGCCATTGATATCCCTCCAAGACCCGCGCGGCCTCCTCGGAAAGCTTGAGTAGGGGGCGGTGTTTCTGGTGAGTGATTTTTTGCAGAAAATACTCCGCCAGCAAACGAATGTCGTCCTGCCGCGCCCGCAAGGGCGGCAGATGGATGCGCACAACATTGAGGCGATAGAACAAATCCTCCCGGAAGGCTTTTTTCACGACCTCCTGCTCCAGGTTTTTGTTGGTCGCGCAGACGATACGGACATCGGTGCGGATGGTCTGGTTGCCCCCGACGCGGGAAAATTCCCCCTCCTGCAAAACGCGCAAAATCTTGCTCTGCACCGGCAGGGGCATCTCGCCGATTTCGTCGAGGAAAAGCGTGCCGTGATCGGACTGCTCGAAGCGCCCGACGCGCTGGCTGTGCGCGCCGGTGAAGGCTCCTTTTTCGTGGCCGAAGAGTTCACTCTCCAACAGGCTTTCGGGAATGGCCGCGCAGTTGATGGCGAGGAAACTCTTGCCGCTCCGCGCGCTGTAATTATGGATCGCGCGGGCGACCAGTTCCTTGCCCGAACCACTCTCGCCCGTGATCATGACCGGAGCCTCGCTGGCCGAGACGCGGCCGATCATTTTGAAAACCTGCTGCATCGCGTCGGATTTGCCCACGATCTCGTCCTGATGTTGCTCGACGGTGAGGATGGGCTGGAACGTATTGGCCGCCTTGAGTTCCGCCGAGGCCTTGAGCGCGGAATCCGCCACGATCTTGAGATTAAAGGGAAGCTGCTCCTTGCGGACGAAATCGAAGGCTCCCATTTTCATGGCCTCGATCACATTCTGGTTGGTGCTGAAGGCGCTGACGATGATCACCATCGCATTCGGCGAATGTTTGCGGATGCGGCCCAGCAATTCGATCCCCGAAAAAGGATGAAGATTCATTTCCGCCATGACCAAATCCGGCGACTCCAGAGAAAACGTCTTATAGGCGGCGTCAGCCGAAGTCTCGCACAGCACCCGCGTGCCGGATGCTTCCAGTTGATGTTTGGCCCAGTCGAGGAAGTCCGTCTCGCGGTCCACAAGGAGTATGGTTTGTTTACCCATGAGAGAGGTGTCTAAAAATATACAGCAGCGCACAACGCAAGGGAAGCGACGTATGAAGTCAAGGGGTTTCGTCGGTGCAACACACCTGGCCGCCCGTCACAATAAGGTTGCTGGTCGCACCCTTGCGCCGCTGCACATTGAGTTCCTCCGTTAAACGCCACCGAAACGCCGGGTGCGGCCTGCATAATCTTTCAAGGCGAGAAGAAAGTCCGCCTTGCCGAAATCCGGCCACAACTTTGCCGCCACATGGATTTCAGTGTAACTAAGCTGCCAAAGCAGGAAATTCGAGACCCGCATTTCCCCCGAAGTGCGGATCAGCAGATCCGGATCGGGCACGTCCCTGGTATAAAGTCTCCCGCTAAAAAATTCCGGGGAAATATCCTCCTCTGCCAGTTTGCCCTCCCGTGCTTCACGCACGATGCCCTTGATCGCGTCCACGATCTCAATCCGGCCGCTGTAACTGAGAGCCAGAATAACGGTGAGCCTGGTGTTGGCTGCCGTGGCCGCGATGGCCTCGGCCAGCTTGCGTTGGCAGATGGGAGGCAATTCCCCAACACGGCCAATCGCCTGCAACCTCACCCCCTCCTTGATCATTTCCTTCACCTTCTCATCAAGAAAACGCTCGAGCAGAAGCATCAATCCCGCGACTTCGGGCGCGGGGCGCTTCCAGTTTTCCGACGAAAAGGCGTAAAGCGTCAAAAATTTCACGCCCGATTCCATGGCCGCTTCGACGCAGGCGCGAATGGATTTCGACCCCTGTTCATGCCCGGCCAGACGCGGCAAGCCACGCTGCTGCGCCCAGCGGCCATTCCCATCCATGATGATGGCCACATGACGCGGAGGCGCGGGATTTTCAGTTTTCGATTTTCGGTTTTCGCTGGCGGACATCGCGGGAGAATCCGTCAGCTTTGTCCCCCACTCCGAGCGGGCTCAAGATAAATCCTCCCGTTGCAGCGGATTCGACTTCACCTTAGTGTCTCCTTCATGACCACGGACCGCAACTTCGCCACCGCCGGAAAACATTTTTCCCGAGCCATGCGGTTGCGCTGTCCCACCTGTGGAACGAAGCCCATCTTCATCCCTTGGTCCAAGGTGCGCTCGCTGCACGACTGGTTCACGCCGCTCGACGGCTGCCCGCGCTGCGGCTACGCCTATGAGCGCGAGCCGGGCTACTACCTCATTTCCATCTGGGCCATCAATTACGGATTCTCCAGCATCCTTGGTCTGTTGCTTTACGGACTGTTGGAGTGGTTTTTTGATTTGCCGGTCTGGACACTGATGGCCTGGGTGCTGGTGCCGGTGTTGGTCTTCAGCCTCCTTTTTGCCCGCCACTCCAAATCGCTGTTTCTGGCCTGCGATCTTTTCTTCGATCCTCATCATAAGGAAGGCGGGGAAGGCGGTGGTAATAAACTCCCCTCACCCCCGCCCGACAGCAGAAGCCCGGCAAGCCATCAACCGGTCAAACCTTGCGAACCCGTTGGCGCGGTGAGATAAACGCGCCGTAACATGCCGATATGCCGTGGTTTATTCATCCTGCTCCTTGTTCTCGCAGCCGCCCCGCTGCACGGCGAATCGCTTGATGACGTCGGACGCCCGGTGGACGATTCCCTGGCCGCAGGGTCCGAGGTCCGGTTCAAAGTCGAACTCGCCGGGGCCAAGGACAACGTCAAAATCGGCCGCCTCACGGACGGTTCGGTCATTTATATAGTAAAACGCCTCGGCGCGGGTTCCGACCGGATTTTGACCCCGGAGGAATTCGCCCGCTTCTATTACAGCCAACAAACTTCGCAGGGTTGGCTCTCCACCATTTTCAACATCACCAGCCCCGTCGGACTGGTCTGGGTGACAATTGGCCTGGGCGGGCAACTTTTATTCACCGGGCGCATGCTCCTGCAATGGCTGGCCAGCGAAAAAAGTAAACGCTCGGTCATCCCGATTTCGTTTTGGTGGATGAGTCTCATCGGCTCGACCATGTTGCTAATTTATTTCATCTGGCGCCGCGACATCGTGGGCATTATCGGACAGGCCACCGGATGGGTAATCTATATCCGTAACCTTGTCCTCATCCGGCGATCACGGGGTTAGCGCGCGGCGACTTCGCGATGGCGCGGACAGGAAACCAGATGATCGTTGACCATGCCGACGGCTTGCATGAAGGCATAGCAAACGGTGGGGCCGACAAATTTGAATCCGCGCTTCAGCAGGTCCTTGCTCATGGCGACGGACTCCGGGGAGTTGGCCGGTACTTCGCTCATTGTCCGCCAGCGGTTCTGGATGGATTGACCGTTCACGAACTGCCAGAGATAGCGGTCGAAGGAGCCGAATTCTTTTTTGACAACGAGAAAGGCTTTGGCGTTCTGGATCGTGGCGGCCACCTTGAGGCGGTTACGAACGATGCCCGGATTGGCGAGCAATTGGGCCACTTTGCGGGCGTCGTAACGCGCGACGCGCGCAGGATCAAACCGGTCAAAAGCTTCACGGTATCCCTCGCGTTTTTTCAAAATGGTCAGCCAACTGAGACCCGCCTGCGCGCCCTCAAGGTTGATCATTTCAAACAAATGCCGGTCGTCATGCACCGGCACACCCCATTCCCGGTCGTGATAGTTTTCGTAGACTTCACTGCCCAGTGCCCAGGGACACCGCCTGGTTTTCGCTGTCATAAATAGGCGGGTTTATCCGCGACAAAGGCCAGGCGTTTTTTCGTCAAAGGATGAATAAACTCCAGACGCCAGGCGTGCAGGCAGAGCGGCGATTGTCCGGGCGGCGACGTCAGCAATTGGCCGGCCTGATGGTCCGGCAGATAGGCCGGATCACCACAGATCGGAAAGCCGAGCTGCCAAAGGTGAATCCGGATCTGATTCGTGCGACCGGTGATCGGACGGGCCTCGACCAAAGACGTTCCGTCGTCAGGGCGTTCGATCACGCGAAACTCCGTCCGCGCCGACAGTCCATCGGTTTCATTCACACCGCGCAGCCCTCCTGCGCCCGGCTCCGCGCTGATGGGCAGGTCGCAGGCAAAGCGATCCGCGTCGGGCCGGCCCAAGACCCGCGCAAGATAAACCTTTTCCACCTCACCATTCTCAAATTGCGGCTGGAGCAGTTTGGCGAAGTGCCGGGTGCGCGCGCAAACCACCACTCCGGTCGTGGCGGCATCAAGCCGATGAACCCCCCGGGGTCGCTGCGGCGCATAGGCCGCCTGGAGAAAAAATTGCAGCGTATTGCGGTTGAATCTTCCGCCGGCATGCATCGGAAGCGGGGCGGGTTTGTTGAGCACCACGATCGCCTCATCCTCATGAAGAATGTGGATATCGGGGTTCACCGCAGGCTCAACTTCGCCAGGCGTGAGGCGGAAATACCGCTCCCCCGCACGAACCACCTGCCCCGCGTTTACCGGCGCATTGTTCCCGTCCACAAAAGCACCCTGTGCGCAGAGCTGAAGCAATTTCTCACGGGGGATGTGACCCAAAATCCCGCTCAGAAAATCAAGCAGCCCCCGCCCGTCATGCCTGGCAGGGACGCTAACCGGACGACGATTGTCGCACGGGATACTCCCTGGCAGCGGCGTGGCCATCCGGCGGATAATCTTGTGACGCGACGCAATATTTTGCGCCATCACTTCCGCGCTGCTCTTGAAGCAATACGGGCAGGACTCTCCCGCCACAAAACGGGGATCACGCTGCTCGTCCGCGTCAAGCGGCGTCTGGCAGACATAGCACTGGATGGAATCCGTCTCGCGCAAACCGGGGTCCACCCCTACCCTCTGGTCGAAAACAAAACACTCACCCTCGTAGTGGGCCCCGCCGCATTCCTCGAAATATTTGAGAATCCCCCCGTCGAGTTGCAGGACGTTTTTGAAACCCTCGCGCTGCATAAATGGACCAGCTTTCTCGCAGCGAATACCGCCGGTGCAAAACATGACAACCGGCTGGTCCTTCATCTCTGCGGGAAACCGGCTCACGGCCGCAGGGAATTCGCGAAAGTGGTCAATGCCCACCGTTCGCGCGCCGCGAAAGGTTCCCAGTTTCACCTCGTACTCATTGCGCGTATCCAGCAGTGTGAACGACCGTCCCTCGTCCAGCCATTGTTTGAGCGCGCGGGCGGAAAGTTTTGGTGTCGGGCGCGTGGCCGGATCAATCCCCTCCACTCCGAAAGCGATGATCTCTTTTTTGATCCGAACCAACATGCGGGTGAAAGGCTGGTCCACGCTTTCACTGAATTTCGGAGCAAGTTCTCCCAGGCCGGGAACCTCACGCAATTCCGCGACCAGCCGCGCGATTTCCTCCGCCGGTCCGGCCACGAACAAATTGACCCCCTCACCGCTCAGCAAGATCGTGCCCTTCAAGCTCCAAGCCTTGCACTGCGCCATCAGGCGCTCCCGCAAGGGCTTCAGATCGCATAGGTGCGCGAATTTATAAGCGGCGATATTGGTGAACACAGAACGGTCCAGTTTTAGCGGTGTTCCAGCGGCATCGCAAATTTTTTACATGGGCGGCGTCCCGGCCCAACCGCTACAAAGGACAAACATGAGTATCGCCCTGCTTTCCGCCAACGAATTGACCCTTTCCTACGGTTCCCAGCATTTGCTGGAAGCCGTGACTCTCGCCGTGGCTCCCGGCGAAAAAGTCGGATTGGTCGGCCGCAATGGCAGCGGCAAAACCAGTCTGCTGAAAATTCTTTCCGGCGAACAGGATCCAGACGCGGGCGAGGTCTCCCGCCGCCGCGGATTGCGGGTGGGCTACCTGCCCCAGGAATTCGAACTCGATGACACGAAAACCGTGCAGGAAAACATCGAGGCTGGTGCCGCTGATCTCATGGACTGGATCCAACGTTATGAAAATGGCGACGGCAGCGAAGCGGAGCAGAGCGAACTGTTGCACCTCATTGAAGTCGCCGACGGCTGGAATCTCGACAGCCGAATCAAAGCTGACGCCACCGCTCTGGATGTTCCCGCGCGTGATCTTCCGGTCGGTCCGCTCTCCGGCGGGGAGAAACGCCGCGTGGCTCTCTGCCGCGCGCTCGTCGCCCAACCCGATCTCCTCCTGCTCGACGAGCCCACCAACCATCTCGATGCGGAATCCATCCGCTGGCTCGAAACATTTCTGCGCTCGTTTCCTGGCGCCGTCATCTTTGTCACCCACGACCGCTACTTCCTCGACGTCATCGCCACCCGCATTATCGAACTCGACCGCCGCGCGTTTTCCCATCCGGGCAACTACACCGCCTATCTCGAATCCAAGGCCGCCCGCCGTCAGATCGCGGAACAATCGGAACGCCGCCGCCAGCGCTTTCTTGAGGCCGAACTGCAATTTGTCCGCGCCGGGGTGCGCGCCCAGCGCTCGAAATCCCGCCATCGGTTGGACACTTTTTATCAAATCGCAGGACAGGAAGCACCACCCGAAGAGCGCGAGATGGACCTCATTCTTCCCCCTCCACCACCGATGGGAAACATCGGAGTCGAACTGACCGGGGCCGGGGCCCGCGTCGGTGAGGGCGACACCGCCAGGTGGCTTTTTCGCGGCCTGAACCTTTCGCTGAAAGCCGGCGAATGCACCGGCGTCGTCGGCCGCAATGGCGTCGGGAAAACCACCCTGCTCCGCATCTGCCTGGGCGAACGCCAGCCCGACGAGGGCATCGCCACCCTCGGAAAAAAGGTCGCTTTCAACTATATTGATCAGGGCCGTATGCAGCTCGACGGCAGCAAGACCGTGATCGAGGAAGTGGCCGACCTCGGCGGCGAAACCGTGACGTTTGGCGAACAGAAAATGGCCGTGCGCGCCTACCTTCGGCGTTTTCTTTTCAGCGAGGACCGCGTGCGGGAACGCGTGGATCGCCTCTCCGGCGGCGAACGCGCCCGCCTGCTGCTGGCCAAAGCCCTCAAACGCGGAGGCAACCTCATCGTGCTCGATGAGCCGACCAATGATCTCGACCTGCCCAGCCTGCGCATGCTGGAGGAAGCCCTGGTGGATTTCGGCGGCAGTGTACTGGTCGTGAGCCACGACCGATATTTTCTCGATCGGGTCTGCGACCAAATCGCCGCCTTTGAGGAAGGCGGTCTTTTCGTTCAGCCGGGCAATTACTCCTACTACCTGGAAAAACGCAAAGAGCGCGAGAAACGCGGCCGCCGGTCCGCCGTGATCACCCCCACGACGGCACCATCTGCACCCGCAGCCCCTGTCGGCCGGACACGCAAAAGAAGTTTCAAAGAACAGCGGGAGTTTGAAGGCATGGAAACCGCCATCCACCTCGCGGAAAACCACGCCTCCGAACTGGAAAAAATGCTGGCCGACCCGGAGTTTCAGGTCACCCGATTTCAAGAAATTTCCACCCGGATCGCCGAGCTTGAGGACAAGAAAACCGAGATCGCAGGGCTCTATGCCCGCTGGGCGGAACTCGAAAACATCACGGCCTGAGCGGGCGAAAGAGCCTGTTGCCCTGTAAAACCCCTGTAAAAAGCAGGAAAAGAGACAGATTGTGAAGTCTTTACGCGACTTTTACAAAATCCATGGTAAAAGAGTGCATGAACTCAAATTTCAGTTCTTTCTCGCGCCGGGGTCCGGATAACGTCACTGAAGAGTTAGTCGCGGTTCTTTCCGGCCCAAAATCCTACGAATTCAAAGCCCTTTTCCTCGTCGTTCACGAAGCTCTCCGTGCCCGCAACGCCGCCAGCGGTGGCGAAGAAATGCTCCGCTTGCGGGCCTACGAAAAACTCCAGAACCTGGTCGGCCAGGGTCAGGTGAAAAAAACCGGCAAGCAATACAAAGGGGTTCGCAAATCCATTCTCCTTCTGGCCGAAAGCCTGCGGGACCTGCGCAAAAATGGGCCTTCCTTCACCCCGCGCCCGCCTTACTCCCTCAAAAAGAGCGTGCCGGTCGAGGTGGAAAAAAGTCCGGTCAAAGTCATTAAGGTGAAAAAAGCCGCAAGCCCGCGGACGGCCAGAGCGACGGCGGCCGTTTAATTGGAAACGGATTGGAGGGCTGCAAGAGCCCTCACAATCTCTTCGGCGCTCCAACGCGGTGGCTCACTGCGACTTCTTGTTCTTGATATTGCCGAACGCCCCTGGCGTTCCCGTTTGCTTGATCGGCCGCAGAGTGACCAGGCGATCCTCCCAGGTAACAGTGTTACCTTCCGTCGATAGTCCCTGCGCAAAGGCTTCGGGCACTTGAGCGAAGGACTCGTTGGCCGAAAGCTCAATCATCCCGACTGCCCGGCCTTGAATTCCTGAGGTTCCGGCGATCAAGTCCACAATTTCCCGGGGCCCGAACCGGTCCTCGCGACCGACGCTGACGGAGACCCACTGGTAGCCATGGGAGGCTTTGCGCAAAACCGGTCCCGCCGCCGGCTTCTCTTTGAAACTCTTCTCCTTGAAACTTCTTTCTTTGAAGTCCGCCGCCGGCGCTGGCCGGTCCGCCCGGCCAAAAGCCCCGGCAGTCGGTTTCTTCTTTTGTTCAAAAGCCGGGGCCGATTCACGAATAGGTTCCTTCCCGGCTGGGCGGGCCGCCGCCGCCGCCGGTTCGACTCCGCCCACCAGCAGATGAAAAAGCGCCGCAGAAATATCGGTGGAACTATAGCCTTCCTCCAGCAAACGATCCGCCAGGACGGCGGTCGGTTTGGCCGCGTCGTCGTCCAGCACCGCACGCACGCGATCGAGCAGGGTATCGGTGCGTTTTTCCACCACTTCACCCACGGTCGGGACCGATCCGCGACGGATCTTCGTCTTGGTGAAGCGTTCGATGAATTGCAGTTTGTAAATGTCGCGTCCGGACACAAACGTAATGGCCATGCCCCGCTTGCCCGCGCGTCCGGTGCGACCGATGCGATGGACGTAATCCTCCGCGTCGTAAGGCAGGTCGTAGTTCACCACCAGTTCCAGATCGTCCACATCAATGCCACGGGCCGCCACATCGGTGGCCACCAGAAACTCGAACTCGGCTTTTTTGAATTTATCCATCACCCGCGTCCGTTGCGCCTGGGCGATGCCCCCATGAAGACGATCAGCGGAAAATCCCTGCGCGATCAACATGTCGGCCAGTTCATCCACCATGCGCTGCGTGTTGCAAAAAATGATGCCCAGTTTGAAACCGTGGTAATCAATGAGCCGGAAGAGCGTGTCACTTTTCATCCGCCACTGCACTTCGTAGAACCATTGTTCGATGGCGGGTGCCTCGACCTCTTTTTGATCAATCCGCACCGTCTCGGGATTGCGCGCATACCGGTTGATCAGATCGCGGATCGCCTTGGAAACCGTGGCCGAGAAGAACACCGTCTGCCGCTCCTTCGGCGTGGCATCGAGGATTTTCTGGATGTCATCGCGAAAGCCCATGTCGAGCATCCGATCCGCCTCATCGAGGATCACCATCTTGAGCTGATCGAGATGCAGTGTGCCGCGTTCCAGATGATCAATCAGCCGTCCGGGTGTCCCGATCACAATTTGCACGCCCTTCTTCAATTCAAAAAATTGCCGGTCGTAGGAAGCCCCGCCATAAATTGGCACCGAACTGATGCCCCGCTTGAACGCCGTGAGTTTATGAACCTCATCGGCCACCTGCGTGGCCAGCTCACGTGTCGGGCACAGAATGAGCACCTGCACCGCCTTGCTCGTAACATCAACTTTTTCGATGGCCGGAATGGCAAACGCCGCCGTTTTGCCCGAACCCGTCTGCGACTGACCCACCACATCGGCACCCCGCATTAAAACAGGAATGGCCGCGGCTTGAATCGGGGCCGCTTCCTCGAAGCCCAGTGCTTCCACCGCTTTAAGAATTTCCGGCGAGAGGCCGAGAGAAGAAAATGTACGTTTGTCCATGTAAAGAGCGGACAGTATCGGAAAGGAACTCGTTCGTCACTGTTTCGCTGCTGGCGGGGATTCCGCCCCTGAGGAAAAAGTGAAACTCGCCATTTTCCATGACAGATTGAATTGGAATCCATCAGCGCAAATCTGGATTGACTTTCCGGCAATTTGCCGGATGATAACTTTTATGCCAGCCACCGCGAAAACCGAACGCCTGGAAGCCCGTGTTCCGATCTTTCTCAAGCGGATGATCCAACGCGCCGCCGACCTGCAGGGCCGGTCGCTCACGGATTTCGTCATCACAAGCCTCGACAAGTCGGCCAGCGAAACTGTTCGCGAACATGAGGTGATGAAACTCAGTGCCGAGGACAGCCTGATCTTCGCAAAATCTCTGATTGATCCTCCAAAACCGAATGCGGCTTTGAAGCGCGCTTTTGCAGCGCATTCAAAATTGATCGCCATGAAGTGAGCGATCTGTTTTCGGAACCGCTGGAAAGCCGCCATGACAGGGGATCCTTCCGGTGCGGCGTGGCGGAACTCGACTTCTACCTGGCTGCGCAAGCAACGCAGGATATTCGACGAAAAGTCGCGGCCGTGTATGTCATGGTGGATCGGGCGACTCCGGCGACCATCATTGGCTATTACACGCTTTCTTCCTTTGCCGTCCAGACCATCGACCTAGCGGAGGAAGCGCAAAGGAAACTCCCGCGCTATCCGCTTACGCCCGCGACGCTCATCGGACGTCTCGCACGGGATTTAAAATTTCCCGGCACTGGCAGGCATCTCCTTGTTGACGCCTTAAAACGCGTCCTTCTGCATTCGCGGAACGTGGGATCGGCGGCTGTCGTGGTGGATGTGAAGAATGAGGCCGCCCGGAAGTTTTACCTCAAGCACGGCTTTCTGGAGTTCCGGCAAAACCCGGATCGTTTGTTCCTGCCGATGAAAACGATTCAAATTTCTGTATGACCTCGGAAGAATGGATCGAAGAAAATGCTCCCGCGGCCGTCGAGCGTGCCCAGCGCACAGCTCTCGAATATGGATTGGATCCCAACGAGGCGATCTCGGCCGGTTTGGGGGCACTTTCCAAGGGAGCGCAAATTTCGACGGCATCGCTCCGCGCCGTCCGGATGACTACCTCTATATTCCAGATGTCTTTCACAAAACATTCGTGGAGATTGACGAGAAGGGCACGGAAGCTGCGGCAGCCATCGCAGTCGTGATGATGTGTGCAGCGGCGATGCCGGTTCCGACAAACCCCATTGAAGTCCAAGTGGGTCGTCCGTTTCTTTTCGCAAACCAACACCGTGCGAGCGGAGCGTGTTTGTTTCTTGGCCGGGTGGTCAATCCCGGTCTGTGAAACCTTCCGATCAGTTCGACGTCATCGTCATCGGCGGTGGGGCAGCGGGCTTGCTGTGCGCGATCACCGCTGGAAATCGCGGACGCCGCGTCGCCTTGCTCGAACACAATCAGCGCATCGGCCAAAAAATTGCCATCTCCGGCGGCGGGCGCTGCAATTTCACCAATATTCACGCCAACGCGGACAACTATCTCTCGGCCAATCCGGATTTTTGCCGCTCCGCCCTTGCCCGTTACACCCCGGAGGATTTTATCGCGCTGGTCGAAAAACACGGCATTGCCTACCACGAAAAAAAACTCGGCCAGTTATTCTGTGATCGCAGTTCACGGGCCATCATCGAAATGTTACTGGCGGAATGCGCGGCCGCTGGGGTGGAAATCCGCCATTCCTGCACAGTGCGCGAAATCCAAAAACCGGATCGCTTCCGCCTTGCCACCTCCTCTGGCGAACTCGCATGTGAATCCCTCGTGATCGCGACCGGCGGATTGTCCTTCCCCAAACTTGGCGCGACCGATTTCGGTTATCGCATCGCCCGGCAGTTCGGTCTGCGCGTGACGGAACTCCGTCCCGGACTGGTTCCCCTCACCTTCACCCCGGAGGATCGCGAGGCCTTCGAGGAACTCAGTGGCGTAGCCCTGCCAGTGGCGGTGCGGCACGATGGGGCGGCCTTCGAGGAAGCCGCGCTTTTCACTCATCGCGGTTTGAGCGGACCGGCCATCCTGCAAATTTCCTCGCTCTGGCGGGAAAACCAAACCCTCATCTTTGATCTGCTGCCGGGCCTTCAGGACCCCGATTGGCTCAATCGGGAAAGGGCGACGAAAACCAGCCTGCCCGCCATTCTCGCCCAACATTGGCCCCGCCGTCTGGCTGACGCATGGTGCCATCGTTATGCACCAGATAAACCGCTTGCGCACTACAGCCAACGCGATCTGACCGCGCTCGGGCATCTGCTCCACCACTGGCCATTAAATTTTTCCGGCACGGAGGGATATCCCAAGGCGGAGGTCACACTGGGCGGCGTGGATACCGGCGTTCTCTCTTCCAAAACGATGGAAGCCCGCGCGGTGGGCGGACTGTTTTTTATCGGAGAGGTCGTTGATGTCACCGGATGGCTCGGCGGCTACAATTTTCAATGGGCCTGGGCCAGCGGTCATGCGGCGGGGCTGGCTGTCTAAGCCCAAAAACGCGGGGCTATCCTGCGTGGCACGGAGAATTTTTAGAGGATTTCAGTCCTCCCAATTTTCGAGCCTCAAACCGGGAACGCGTTC
>Ga0163144_10012028_pt1 | contig 18251 bp, 17 predicted proteins | sample OliLak19BULKMAT1_FD_123175 | JGI IMG/M metagenome (GOLD analysis project Ga0163144, IMG submission 123175) | Freshwater microbial mat bacterial communities from Lake Vanda, McMurdo Dry Valleys, Antarctica - Oligotrophic Lake LV.19.BULKMAT1 | ecosystem: Environmental > Aquatic > Freshwater >... | reverse complement strand
GCGTAGAACCCGAGACCTTTCCGACTCATTGGCCTTGATCCAAGAAGAAGTGGCAAAGGCCAAGGCTCGCACTTTCGAACCACCTGCGTACAACACTGGAATACTGCTGCTTTCGTTTGGAAGCCTTGGTATCGTGTTGACCGTATTCGGACAGATTGGAGTCTTGATGCGATGTGGCTATCGAATGATCCGAAGCCGGGTCGGTTTCGCCTAAAGCTCCCGACGGTACTCAAGCGCGCTGAGCAGGGTGGCGGAGTCGGCATAGTCGAGTTCGCCACCCATCGGCATACCGTGGGCCAGTCGCGTGACCTTGACCCCCAGCGGCTTGATGAGTTTCGCCAAGTAGAGTGCCGTCGTGTCCCCTTCGACGGTTGGGTTCGTCGCGACGATGACTTCCGTGATCTCGTCTCGCAATCTCGCAATGAGCTCGCGAACTTTGAGCTGCTCTGGCCCGACACCGTCCATCGGTGAAAGCACTCCGTGGAGCACATGGTAAAGACCTTTGTACTCATGGATTCTCTCCATTGCCGCAATATCCCGAGGCTCCGAGACAACGCAGATTTGGTGAGGATCACGCCTCAGACTGGAACAAATCTCGCAGTTCTTCCCTTCGCTGATGTTCTGGCAAATTTCACAAAGTCGAAGCAACTCTCGCGCCTTCACAAGAGCGTCCGCAAGCCGTCGAACGTCGTCGCTTGGCATCCGAATCACATGGTAAGCCAGTCGCTGAGCAGACTTTGGCCCGACGCCAGGAAGCCGTTCGAGTTGAGAAATTAGTTCGGCAAGCGGCTTAGCAAAAAGCATAAAAATAAGGGACTAACAACCGACACTCTGCATTCTGCATTCTTCACTCTGCATTCTGCATTCGCCATTCTTCAGAGCCCCAACCCGCCCATTCCAGGAATGTTCGGCATGATCTCTTGAAGCCTAACGTTTCGGAGTTCGACTGATTTGGTGTACCCATCCCGGACACACCCGATGACCAGGTCTTCCAGAGCTTCGATGTCTTCGGGATCGACGACCGACTTGTCGATCTTGATCGTGATCATTTCCCCCTGACCGTTAAAAATCGCCTTGACCGGCCCTTTGTCGACATTGATAATCTCCTCGGCAAGCTCTGCCTCAAGATTCTTGGCTCTCGCCATAGCCTGTTGGGCTTGTTGCATATACCCGCCGATCCCTTGTCCGCCAAATCCTTTAGGAAGTTTCATTCGCTGCTCCGTTCACCAGTACCGAACACTTCGTGGACCATCTCCACTAGTCGTTCGCCTTCTGCGGGTAATTCTACCGCTGTGGGCTCGATAGCGGCCTGCCCCGCCGCCGCCGCCCGCTGGTCGGCAGTCTTGGTGCCCAAAAAGAAGGTCAATTCGACTCCGTCAGGGGCGACTTTCGCCCAGCTTTCCCGGATCGCCTTCTCCAACCGCGATCCCACGACAAGATCCATCACCATAGCACTCGCAAACTCGACCATCGCGAGATGCCCCTCGATCCGATCTACTCGTGTCTTAATCAACCGTTCTCGTGCAACAGCGGACTGCACAGCCATTTCCTGGGTCAGGTTTGCCCACAATTGTCGTGCGTTTGCCAGTTGCGGATCGTCAGTCGGTTCAATCACGACGACTGGTATGACTGGCTTGGGCTCCGCAACCTTTGCGACTTCTGCAGGACGAGGCTCAACTTTGGGCTGAGGTTTTTCAACGGAAACCGGCTTAGGGCGAGCCACCTCGACAACAGTCGCCGAAGGTTCAGCCGGGCCCAGTGAAATCCTGATCAATTCTGCCTCAAGCCAGATTCGGGGGATCGTCACGTCACGTATATTCTTGTGTGCTTCGGCCATTGCGGCTCGAAACGACAATATCCTGTCAGTGCCCAAGGATGTTGAAGTCGACTTCAACGCCGCCTCCTGAGTCGCGTCTCCAAGTCCGTCAGATTCGACACCGTAAGCAGCCCGAGTCAGTTCCGCTAACCGATAGAGAACTGATTCCAACAAAGACCGTGGGTCACGCCCTGTCCGGTAAACAGCCTCAAGCGAGGCCATGAGCCCAACGATGTCTTTATGTTGCATTTGGGCAAGAAGAGTATCGACAATCTCGTCGGCGACCAAGCCCAACTGGTCATAAACAAGTTGAAGAGTAATCGTTCCTTCTGTCGTCAACACCGCTTGTTCTAACAGCGTGAGAGCATCGCGAAAACCACCGTCCGACATTCGCGCGATCGCCGTCAAAGCCGCAGGTTCTGTCTCCACTCCTTCTTGATCCACGACATATTTGAGCCGTCCGACCAGATCTTGGATCGTCCCGCGATGGAACTCATACCGCTGGCACCGAGACCTCACGGTTGGCGGCACCTTGGCGAACTCGGTAGTCGCTAAAATGAAAACTACGTGGTCTGGGGGCTCTTCGATGGTCTTGAGAAGAGCGTCAAACGCCTGACGGGAAAGGTCATGCACCTCGTCAATGATGAATATTCGGTACCTGCAATATGCCGGTTGATAATCGACCGCCTCGACGATGGAAGTACGTACAGCTTCGACGCCGCTCTCGCTTGCGGCATCCATCTCCACCACGTCGAGGCAGTTGCCGATTGTGATCTCTTTGCAAGCGTTGCACTCGTTGCAGGGCTCCGCAGCGGGGCGGTTTTCGCAATTCAGAGCTTTTGCCAGCAGTCGAGCGGTAGAGGTTTTCCCGGTTCCACGGGGACCTGTAAACAAATATGAGTGAGAAATTTTCCCACGCGCGATCGCGCTCTGGAGGGTACGTGTGATGTGTTCTTGCCCGACAATGTCGCCGAACGTCTGGCTTCGGTACTTTCGATAGAGGGCGAGGTGCGACATGATGGATGACGAGTTGAGAACCTATCTTGGCTCAAGATTTAGTTTACTTTCTCTGCGAAACGAATTGAGCTAATTTCAAAAATCTGGGGATTCCTCTCAAGTACAAACATCCCACTCCCATTCCTGTTCACCGACCACTCCCATCATTCTGCATCCCAAGAAAATACCGGGAAGATTGCATCGCACAGTGACGCGACTTACCGTTGCTGCCTTCCGGCCCTGGCGGAATTCGCCGCACATCTGCCGCGCAGTTCCCGGCGGAACGCTTGTGTTTCAGCATTCCGCCAAGTCCGGCACTTTCTTGGTTCACTTTTACGGTGAGCTTAAAATTCCTGGAACCTTGATGACGTCACCATCCAGTTGTTTGCTTCCAAATCCGGCGAAATTGGAAGTTTGCACCACAGGGACGCGAGTGCTCCACTCGCCTCGCCTCAAAATCTGATCCTTCGTCAGTTCCATCTTAGTGTAGACCACTCGTTGGCCCGGGCGAATATCCGTGTTCAGGAAGTTCTTGTCGGTCATTCCTTCGCCGTTCCACCCAAATTTATCCTGGATGTAAGCCGGTGCTTGACGAGGACTGTAAAAGAACTCGACAACATATTTGTCCGTAGTGAACGGGTACATATTGGGATCACGCGACAAATCGATGACACGGCTAAACCTCTGGTTCTTCACGAACAATTGATCCTGCATGAAGGTCAGTTCCTTGGGTGGGTCCAAGTTTACAGCGGCGCCCTGGTTCCATACCATGCCGCCTGGAGTCGCACTTGGGTAATTCGCATCTCGCAAGACAATTCGAACCCTGGTTCCTACGGGTAAGACGTTCCAAGTCCCTTCAACCTTGATCCTCTTGGCATCGATCGCTGTGACACGGGCACTAAATCCAACGTCGAAAGGTGGCTTCGTGTCGTATTCAAATTGATCGTAGTACCCGCCTTTTTGGGCAAAGAAACCACGCTGAGCCATGCGGACGAGATGGTTGTCGAAGTTGTTCTCAATCGTGTCACGGTTTTGGCGCGCAGAAAACTCGAGGTTGCTTTTCTGTTTTAGTTTCGCAGCCTCCAAGTTCCCGTACATATACTCAGCGGCCTCTTCGACCTGACCATTCCGCTGGTAGACGTTGTTCAAAATGTTCTTGCGGGCCGTGATGACGTCCTTTCGCTTCATGGCTTCTCTAAACCACTTGACGGCCTCGGGATAGTCGTCCTCGATCTTGTGATAATAGAGCCAGCCAGTTTCGTAGAACAACTCATACGTCTCGGGATTCGCCTTGGCTCCTTCCGCTCCCAGGGCGACCGCACTGGGCACGTACCTTCGATCTGATCGCGAACCTTCGTCGGTGAAATTGTATGCGATGTGCCACATCCCCGTCGCAAAAACGTCAATTTGGTGCGGGTCAAGCTTGGTCACCAACCGTACGATTGGGAGGATCGCGTCAAAATTCCCTTCGTCAAAAAACGAGTCTGCCCTAACCCAAAGGATTCCTGCGATCAACTCCCGGAATCCAGCAAAGGCGAAGAGCAACTGATCCGCGCTCAGCCCCTGCATGTCGCCGCCTGAAAGCGGAGCATAGTTTTCTTTCCAATTAGGGTAAACGATCCCTTGGTGGATCACTCCTTGAAGAATGGCGAGTCCCGCCAACATTCCATAAAGTTTGGGAGATTTTTTACGCATGTTCTCAGACCTCTCTGTACTCGAACACAATGATCCCCAAGATCAGCAGGATCGCGATATACGTCACCGCATAACCAGAAAGGCCCAAGTACATGAGGCCCTCAGCTTGAATTTGCTGTCCAGGGTTGATCGCTGAGTTTTGGACGTTGAACGATTGGAAATTAGGAACGATCACATGGATGACCGTGGCCATAAACTTGACAAGCGGATTCAATGTGCTGTTCTCTGAGAGAACCTTGAAGAACGAATCGAACAATGTCCCGACCAAGTAGACGCCGCCCGATAGGAAGAAATTCACGATTGGAGAAGCAAACGTCGAGAAGAACACCGAAACTGCCGCCAACAGAGACATTTGAATAAAGAAAGCGAAAGGAACTTTCGCGATCATCATCAGCTCCGCCGGGCCTTCGATTTTTCGCAAGACGACAAAAACGAGAAGCATGATGCCAGTCATCAAAGCCATCATCAACCCAAGCGCGCTCACGGCACCGAGGTACTTACCGATCAAGAACTGCCACCTGCGTACAGGCTTCGAAAGGATTGTGTAGATCGTGCGTCGCTCAATTTCGTTCGGAATCATATACACCGTCAAAACAACGGCGATGACGGCACTAGTGAGTTGGATGATTCCAAGGGTCAGAGCGCGCAACACGGTCAGTTCTTGACGTGGCGACAACGCTTCTAGCGCTGGTGCTATCGCGAGGAACAACACGCCGATCAACAAGATGACAAGCAACACTTTTCGACGAATGGCTTCGCCAAGAGTGGTCTTCGCAATAGACAATATAACGCTCATGAAAGGTCTCCTTCTTCTTTTTCGGTCATGCTGCCGATCTGACGTCCCTTTGCACGATTGTCCTCTCCGACAGCTTCGAGGAACAAATCCTCCAGCCGCTTTCTGCGAGGAATGACACTGACGATCTCGCCTCCAGAAGCACTGATCTTCTTGACCATCGCGTCAGCACTGTGCGAGTCAGGCATATCGACGATGATTCGACCATGGTTGATCGAGACCATCGTGTCTTCACCTCGAAGCTGTGCCACAAGCGTGTCCGGACAGTTGTTCGCAGTAATCTCGATTCTGCCCCCGATCAAAAGCTCTTCCAATCGACCCTGAGAAACGATCTCGCCCTTATTGATGATCGCAACTCGGTCGCAAATTCGCTCGACATCGCTCAGCTCGTGGCTAGAAATAAAGACTGTCTTTCCTTCGTCACGGAACTGCAAGATCAAGTCCCGAATTTCGATGTGGGCGATGGGGTCGAGTCCACCGGTCGGCTCGTCCAAGAAGAGCAACTGCGGATCGTTCAACAAACTCTGGGCAAGTCCGACCCTCTGCTGCATTCCCTTAGAATACTGGCTGATTGGTCGGTTCATGTCGTTTCCTAGGTTCACTCGATCAAGGAGTTTCTTGCACTTATCGGCATCACGGATGCCAAAAAGACTCGCGTAAAACTGCATGATCTCGAATCCCGTCATGTGTTCGTAGTAGTAGGGCTTTTCAGGCAGGTAGCTGACTTGCTTGTGAATCTCAATGTCTCCAGCCTCTTTGCCGAGGACGTAGGCGTCACCTGTGGTCTGATAAATAATGCCAAGGAGTATCTTGATCGTCGTCGTTTTGCCAGCACCGTTCGGGCCGAGGAAGCCGAAGATTTCTCCGGGCTCGACCTGAAGGTCCAGGTTGCTCACAACGCTGATCGGACCACTCCGTGACTTGTAAGATTTGACTAGTTTTCGTGTTTCAATAGCCAGGCTCAATCGAAAGGGCCTCCAAATATAAGTGCTGGGCGAGTATACCGATGACCAAGTTCCTGACCCAGCCCAATGGAAGCGCAACCGCCCCGAATGCGCTTCGTTTGTAGACAAAATTCGCTGATTTTTAGTTCCCGCAAACCATCGGTATAGAGTTCCAAGCCGTTTCGTAGCCAGGTTCGCACACTGCGGTCAGAAATTGTCCATAGGAACTTTCAATTTTCCGGATGCAATGTCTAACCTAACTTTCAAAACTTCGGCCACGACTTCGATTGGAATCTGGGACTTCAGTTTCTCGTTCCATACGAAACCAATTGCCCCCTTTTCAATTCCGAACGCTTCGACTCCACCCTTGTAAGTCCCGTCCTTGACGTTCCTCGCCAAGGCGATGAAAGCCGGATCGGCCACGATCACCGCCGAAGCCACTACAACGCCGCTGGCGTTCGAATTTTGGTCGGCGTTGGCGCCAAAAGCCCAGACTCCCTTGTCTTTGCAGGCGTCGAAAACGCCCTGAGCCGCCGCGTTTGCCTGGTGGATCACATAGTCTGCACCTTGCTCGATTGCCTTCAGAGTGGCTTGGTTAGCCGCCGCGATGTCATCGTTCTTGCCTGTGAACGCTTCGATGACCACAACACCCGGCTTTGCCGCTTCGGCGCCAGCTCGAAACGCCTTGAAGGTCGAACGGATCGATGGTACGTCGGGTCCACCGATCATGGCGACCGTCCCACTTTTTGTCATCATCCCTGCGGTCATTCCCGCAAGGTAAAAACCTTGCTCTAGTTCAAATCTGAAGGAACCAGAATTCGCAGAAGATTCTCCTCCGGAACTACTCACAAAGACAGTTTTCGGGAAGTCCTTAGAGACTTCAACCCCAGGAGCGTTGTATTCGTAGCCGTGGCCGATCACGAGGTTGTAACCCTTTTGGGCATACGACCGCATCGCATCACGAATCTGGGCATCATTTGCTTGTTGATTGTTGACCTCCGCCCCCAAATCGCCTTTGATGGCTTGAAGTCCTTTGTAGGCCAATGCACTCCACCCCGCGTCGCTGATCGGCCCAGGTGTCAATAGCGCGACCTTAAACGTGCTTGTAGTGGAAGGAGCAGTCGGATCTCCAATCGGAGCCTTAGATTCAGGCGCTCCACCAGAACAACCAACGGCTGCGAACGACAAGAATGTTAGGATTGGAACAATGCCTTTCATATTAGCATTGTACGCACAATTGACAGGATTATCGCAACTTTGGACGGGGGACCGGACGCAACCAAGGAACAAGCCGTCGTTTGTTGCCAAATTGAGGATGCAATCCAGATTCTCTGAAAATCATCGTCATGCGACCGAAATCTCTAACTCCTTCCATCTCCGAAGTTGAAATGTCTACGACCCCGAATCTGCACTCAGTCTCAGTCGTGCTGACTTCAAGACTGCAGGTTCCGACGTTTTCACGTTTGATCGGAAATTCCATAAATACTGGAAACTTTTCAGCGTCGTGTCCTATTGGTGTCTGTGAGGCTAACCGTACAACTTCGATCAATTCCACTTCACAGTTGGGACGGACTCTAGTCTGTTCCGCCGAAAAGATCATAATTTCGATGACTTGACCAACTGCCCTAAATGCGGAATTGAAAACCCGAATGACGCCCAGTTTTGCATGAGGTGCGGCAAACCGATCGTTTCTTCTGAAGGGTCGGAGGCCTTTAGCGAGTTTTATTGTTTCAAACATCCCAAGGTCGCCACCCAACTCAAGTGCGGTCGTTGTGATCGACCAATCTGCACAAAATGCGTCGTGCTTGGGCCAGCGGGTCAGAGATGTAGCGATTGTGCCAAGCAGACTGTCTCGACAAGACCTGCTGCCGTGCTTTACACCGTTAAGCGCAGCTTCCTCGGGTTGTTCAAGAGTGGCCCGTGGACGATTTACATCTGGATCATGCTTATCGGGGTCGGGATCAGCGCTTTCCGAAGCTGTGGATCGATGGTCCCACGACAACAAAACATTGATCCGCCGGAGCAAAGTCGGCCCGGTTCAAACCAAGGTTCAGAATACTGAGGTTGTTGACTCTAGTCTCGAATCGGTTCGAGCAACATTTCCTTCGTATAGATGAAGTCTTCGCGCTCATAGTTAGCAAGTTCAAAGTCCTTCCTCAGAACAATTGCACCGGTCGGACACGCTTCTTGACAGTAGCCACAGAAAATACAGCGAAGCATGTTGATCTCATACCGCTTTGCATACCGCTCTCCGGGAGAGAACCTTTCCTCGTCCGTGTTTTCCGCAGCCTCCACATAGATACAGCGGGCTGGGCAAGCTCCGGCACAAAGTGAGCATCCAATACAGCGCTCGAGCCCAGAGTCGTACCGAGTCAAAACGTGCCGCCAACGGGTTCGCGTGAACTGCTCACGTCGCTCGTCTGGATACTGGACGGTTACCCCCTTTTTTTCTGTCACCTGCTGGAGCAGTCGCTTCGCCGTGATCCCTAATCCAGCGACGATCGGCTTCGCCACATCGCGAAAGACTTCAAAACTCACGCCGACTCCTGGTCAAGTGTTCTTGGCTTCAACTCGACCAAACGCCCAAACTTATTGTGCTTGATCTTGCTCTGCAACTTCATCACCGCATAGATCAAGGCATCGGGAGACGGCGGGCAACCTGGCACATAGATATCGACCGGCACGACTTGGTCGGCGCCCTGAACGATCGCATAGTTGTTGTAAACACCGCCCGACGAAGCACACGCTCCCATCGAGATCACCCACTTGGGCTCGGGCATCTGGTCGTAAATCTGTCGCAACACGGGAGCCATTTTCTTGCTCAACCGACCAGCGATGATCATCACGTCGGCCTGGCGCGGAGTCGCTCGAAACGCCTCAGACCCAAAACGTGCAAGGTCGAACTTCGATGCCACCGATGCCATCATCTCGATCGCGCAACAAGCCAGCCCAAAAGTCAGCGGCCAAAGCGCGTTCGCACGGGCCTGGTTGACCAGGGTGTCCAATGTCGTCAGCACCACGGGCCCGCCCTTTTGGATGTCACCAAGGACAGGCGTGCTCGAATCGTGGAAAACTAAGGTTTCGATGCGCTTTGGCATACGGTTCCTATTCTACCGGACTCCTCGACCGGACATAACTACCAGTGGTCTTGCGAACCTGGCAAGTCTGTCCCGAAGATCCTCCCCTGTTTTCCTGATGGTTCTTGCGGGACAACGGGGGAGGTCGGTGAACCACTGAACCGGGAGGGGGTTTCGGAAGACAGTCCAATGTAGATCCTCCCTTGATCGGGATGTTTGTGCCCTAGCTCCCTTCGCCGAAGTGGCTATGGAGGCCAAGTCGGGGGAGGACGGTGAGTCACCGAACCATGAGGAGGTTCCGGCAGCTACCCTACAACATCACTTCAACTGGATCACCAAGCCGAATCACCCCATCGCCACAAGGAATCAAGTTCATCCCGAAAACAGCCGCTTTCCCGATCAGCCTGTACCTCGCCAAAGTAGCCAAAGGCTCTTCTCCCTTTCTCTCGCCGGTGTCCTGGTCAATCGTCGTCACAATGCATCGTCCACATGGCTTCGCGGCCTTGAACTCCACGTCGCTAATCCGCAACCGAGTCCAATTGTCTTCTGCCAGAGCAACAAACCCTGAGACGACGATGTTCGGTCGAAACCGCTCCATAGGTACCGGCTCGGCAAGGCGCGAGTTCAAATCTTCCAGTGAAGCCTCGTTTGAAACAAGGATTGGAAAACCATCAGCAAAGCTCACACAATCTCCGGGTTGCGAAAAGTCAGCATCGGTGGTTCTGAGCGAAGTCTCCGGCATATAGAACAGGCGAACAGGCGAATTCAGGGCCTTACTGAGCCATAGTGAGGCCATGATCCCGGCATCGACAGCCTCAACCGTGTCCTTCCAAATCAAGACAGGCTTTGTTGGCGTGGTGTGGGTCGGAATCATTGCTAGTCCGTTTTCGTCGTGCTTGATCTGGAGGTGCTCTCCGATCAAACTCACTTCATAGGTAGCAAGTTGCGGAAAATCGCGCTGAGTGACAGACTTCCCGTCAAAGTCAGTGACGACCCAACGTCGATCCCCTCGCAGCCCCCTTTTTTCCACCACAGCCTCTGTCAGAGGCACTCGCCGCATCCCTTTGACAGGGTAAACATTGAGCCCCGACACGATTGACATTCGTCCATCCTACCAGCGGGACCGGGGGTGATCGCCCCCGGCAAAGCGTTCACTAGGTTCTATGGAGGTGAAAAGACGATTCTCCCGGCTTCGGTTGGCCTATGTCCTGGTCTTTTTCGTCTGTTTCGCCGCCTGGATCATTGCCCAATTTGGTGACGACCGCAACTGGATAGTTGCGACCGCCGGAGCTGGCATCACAGGCACCCTTTGGCCCCTCGTGTTAATTGCTGCAGTTCTCTTGGCAACAAGTAAAGAGGTGGCCCGACCTCGGAGCCTGCTTCGTCCTTCATTTACTACTCCTGACCATTTCGGGACAGCTCAGACTTCCGATTATGCGGGTACAGGCCAAGAGAGGGTGTCGAACTGGAATCCGTAGCACGGTCTTTTTAGGCCGTGTGTCCTACCGAACATCCTGCTCGATGTCATGTTCAAGGATGCTTTCGTGTGCCCACTTATGCTGTGTCATCCCGAGCGGAGCCGAGGGACCTGCTTATAGTCTCCTATTGCTCACGAACGCAAGTGGATGCCCGAAGAAGGTTCCTTCGTTCCGCCCCGTGGAACCTGGGTCGGAAGACTCCGGTCGAAAGGACAAGCCTTAGTCCCGCAGGGCCATGCTTCCAAAGCCATAATCCTGCCAATGACTCCCGAAATCTCTAACAAGGCACTGGAAGTCGAACTGGCGGGGGCGACGCCGCCTTTACTCCTTGACGTTCGCGAAACACACGAGTTAGTGATTTGTCGGTTGCCCAACGTCGTCCACATTCCGCTCGGCGAGATCGCTCACCGCATCGGAGAACTCAACCCGAACACAGAAACAGTCGTCGTGTGCCGATCTGGCGGACGAAGCGCACATGTGACCGACCAACTGATATCGAACGGGTTTGCCAAGGTGCGCAACCTTGTTGGCGGAATGAACGGTTGGGCGAAAGACATTGACCCCACCATACCGACGTATTAGTAGTCATGGCCGAAAGCGCAGAAATCGAGACTCCGACCCAACCGCCCGGTGAACGTGCCTTGCACATTGCGTTCTGGATCGTGTTCGGCCTTGCTTCGACCGCAGTCATGCTGATCGACAGCCCTTACAACCTGCGAGACCAGAGCACGATCATGGTCAAGGGCGAGATCGTGGCCAGGATCAAGGACGCTCGAAACACGTTCAAAGGGTGGCCCCTTGACGAGACCGATTTGAGGTTTGCATTCGGCACACTTGCAAAGAACGAGCACCTTGCGCCAAGTTTTCGAATCCTCACAATGGGATACGATCCAAAAGACCACAAAATCGAAAGGGCCGTCTATTCTTTTGACCTTCGCGGATCGAGTCAAGAGATCGTGATTCGATACAATCCTGGCGAAATAACGAAGAAACGACTCTTTTGATTTCTACCTTGCCTTTGCCCGACGCTTGAACGGCTTTTTACTTGGTCCTGCCGCAACCTTTGCATTGATCAATTCGAGCGCCTTCTCGGCAGTTACGGTCGCGGGATCGATTCCCTTGGGGAGGGTCGCGTTCACCTTTCCATCAGTGACATAGGGACCGTACCGGCCACTCATCACCTTCACAACTCCAGCAGCACCTTCCAATTTGCCGAACTCTTTGATCGGTTCTGCCGCCTTTCCTGCCCCGCCTCGTCCCCCCGCCGCCAACGCGACTAATGCTTGGGCCAAATCCATTTTGGCGGCCTCTCTCCAGTCGCCGACGTTCCCTTTCTGATCGCCCGCCACCAAATATGCCCCGTAACGGCCAATCGAAAGAACAACAGTCGCCGCCGTTTCGGGGTGTTGGCCAAGCTCCCTAGGGAAAGACAAAAGAGTTGCGACGTCATCGTCTGTGAGATCCTCCGCTTTCGTCCCTGGAGGCATGGTGACTCGCTTCGGCGGCACCTTTGCTTCCTCTTGTTCTGGAGTCAAAGCGACCTCCAAATAATCGCCAAATCTGCCTTTCTTATGGAAGACGCATTGACCGGTCGTCGGATCGACCGCCACTGCCTCTGGCCCAGCGGCCTTCTTTTCGAAGAGTTCCAAAACGATCTCTCGGGTCAGATCGGCGGGTGGAATGTCGTCGGGGACGCTTGCAGTGTTGCCGGGACCACCTTCTCCTCTTTGGAAGAACGGCCCGTTTCGTCCGATCCTGATCACAACGTCGTCAAAAACCGGTATCGCAGGAAACGGAATATCTGGCAATTTGGTCTTGACCTGTTCGACTAATCCCGGCTCGTTGTCGTGGCCTGAATAGAAGGTGCGCAAATGGCTCACCCAATCTCGTTTGCCAGCCGCGATCTCGTCCAACTCAGACTCCATTTCAGCCGTAAATCCAATGTCGATCAATTTTTCAAAATGGTTCTCTAAAATTTCGGTGACCGCGAAAGCGGTCCATGTTGGAACCAACTCGTTCTTGCGTTTGAAGACGTATCCCCGATCCTGAACAGTGCCAATGATCGAAGCATAGGTGCTTGGGCGACCTACGCCTTCCAATTCCATTTTCTGGACTAGTGAGGCTTCGGTATATCGCGCCGGAGGTTTGGTCGAATGCTCGGTCGCCTTGACTGATTTCAAGTCCAAAATGTCTCCAGTCTTCATCCCTGGCAGAATTGTTTCTTTGTCACCAAGTTCAGCTTCTGGGTCGTCCGCACCCTCGACATAGACCCGCAAAAAGCCAGGAAACACGATCCGCTTCCCTGAGGCACCGAACGTCAATTCGTTCCCTTTGGCTTCAACCAAGACCTCCACTTTGGTCCTTTCGACCTCGGCGGGCTTCATTTGACAGGCCAGAGTCCGCTTCCAGATGAGCTCGTAAAGTCGGAACTGGTCTCGGTCCAAATAGCGCTCAATGTCCTGCGGACGGCGGGCAAGATCGGTCGGTCGAACCGCCTCGTGAGCCTCCTGCGCGTTCTTCGCCTTGCTCTTGTATTGCTTTGACTTTGCGGGAAGATATTCCGATCCATAGAGGTCTCGAATGACCTCCCGGGCTTGAGTGAGGGCGCGGTCGGCCAGCGTCAAACTGTCGGTACGCATGTAAGTGATCAAACCGACTCGCTCGCCACCAGTATCGACGCCCTCATAGAGCTGCTGAGCGACTTGCATCGCCTTTCGTGCGGTCATCCCGAGTTTTCTGTTGGCGTCTTGTTGCAGGGTAGAAGTCATGAAGGGCGGAGGAGGATTCTCGATCCCAGGCTTGGTTTCAACTTTTGAAACCTTCCACGGCTCTGCTTTTTCGAGAACTGAAGTGATCGAACCGGCTTCGTCGACCTTGAGCCAGTGGGCCCCTTTCTCGGTCAGGACTCCAAGCGATGAAAACGATTGTCCATCAGCGACGTTAGACTCCCCGATTCGTTGAAGTTTGGCGTCAAACGCTCCTTCCTTGGCCGCCAATTTGGCTTCGATCCCAGAATAGTCGGTGACGACAAAATCGCGGCGTTCGCGCTCTCGCATCACAATCAGTCGAACAGCCACGCTTTGAACTCGACCCGCGCTCAGCCCCGGGGCGACTCTTCTCCAGAGTAGTGGTGAAAGCGTGTAGCCATAGAGTCGGTCCAATATTCGGCGGGTCTCCTGCGCCCGCACCAGTTCCTCGTCGATCTGCCTCGGGTGGGCAAGTGCCTCTTGAATGGCTTCGGGTGTGATCTCGTGGAAAACGATCCGCTCGACTTTCACACTCTTCTTTGGCTTGACGACCTGCAGAACGTGCCAACTGATGCTTTCGCCTTCGCGGTCTTCGTCAGTCGCGAGCAAGAGCCGGTCAATGCCCTTCGCAGAGGCCTGGAGTTCAGAAACACGTCGCTTTTTATCGACGGGAACAACGTAGACAGGTTCAAAATCGCCATCGACGTTGACGCCGAGGTCGGCCCATTTGAACTTCTTGAACTCAGCAGGAATTTCCTTCTTGTTCTCCGGAAGGTCACGAACGTGCCCGTAACTCGCAATGACCTCGTAGGAATTACCGAGAAACGCGGAAATAGTTTTGGCTTTAGCCGGAGACTCAACGATCACAAGGGTCTTAGACATGAAAATATAAAGATGGCGCGGGCGGGTTTTACCAATGCTTAGGCCATAGAGTCAACTACGACGACAAGGAATAGGTCTTGGCACTTTTCTAGACGTTTGATCCGTTTGACTTTATTAGGAGTTATCCAGCCAAATGTCTATCGGAGTCAGTCTTACCCGAATAGACTGGACAAGAACTGCTATGCGACGCATCTTCACACCCTTTGCCCTTCTGATTTTGTCAAATTTTGTCCATGCGCAGGACGAATGGATGGCGATGTACTTGCAGGGGAAGAAGGTCGGTTACTCTAGTTTCGAGTCTAAAACGGTGGCAACAGGCAGATTTTCTGAATCCGTTTCTGTTTTCAATGGCAAGATGCTCGGATCTGATCTTTCGATCAAGATCACAAACCGCACTTGGTCTGACAAAGAATTGAGAGCGACCAGGATGGAGTTCGATCTGGAGAGCGGAGGGAAACTACAGAAGGTCGTCGCAACTTTCGATGCGACTTCGATAAATGCGACATCCGAGATGGGCGGACGCAAGACCAAGAAGTCGATTCCGGTGCCAACAGGCGCGTTCATTACTGACGACGCCATGACCTTGTTCCTTCACGGGCAGCCGCCAAAGGACATCTATGTGTTCGATCCGAACACTCTGGAGCTTGTTCGGTGCGAACCAAAGGAAGCTGGGAAGGAAACCGTAGACACTCCCCTTGGAAAAGTCGAGGCGACGGTGATTGATGTTCGAGATCCTCGGGCCCCGATGAAAATCTATCTGTCTGCTAAGGGAGACTTTATCAAGGCCACCGGCCCGTTCGGACTCGAAATCCGTCCGGCGACAAAGCAGGAAGCACTGGCGACTGGCGAAATGGTTGACATTGCAGTCGCAAGCTCGATAACACCAGACAAAGAGATCGAGGACTTTCTCAACACGAAGACTTTGAACCTCCGGTTCACTGGCGCAGATTTGTCGAAGCTACCGAGTGACGCCCATCAAACTGTCACGAAAGATGGGGACGGTTGGGTCGTCAAAATCCACCCGGTCCGACCGGATGAAGTCGAGAGTTCTAACAAACTTGCTCCATCAGAATGGATTCTTGACGATATCCATATTCCCTGTACGCAGCAGAAATTCATTGACTTGTCAAGGTCGATCGCAGGCATGAACCTTCCTCAAATCGTTCGCGCGGAGAAAATCAGGCTTTATGTGCATGGAAAAATAAAAGCCAACGCTGGGATCGGCGTTCTTCGCGACGCCGACGACATTCTGGCCACGAGTGACGGCGTTTGTAGAGACCATGCGATCTTGATGGCGACTCTGTTGCGGGCCGATGGGATTCCAACTCGCTTGGTCAGTGGACTCGTCTACGGAATGGGAGCTTTCTACTATCATGCTTGGGTCGAAATCTGGACCGGAGAAGAATGGCTCGGTCTTGACTCCACAAGGCCCACACCAGCCATCGATGCGACCCACATAAAAATTGGACAAGGCACCGTTGGTCAGGCTTTCACGTCATTCCTTTTGGACGGAGCGAAGATCACCGTCATCAATCCTTAAGTGAAAGTGCCCAATGTTGAAGTTCAGGACTCTCATCATCGCGATTTTTGCACTGGCCGGTGCAATTGTTTTTGTTGCTACCGTTCCCAACTTGCTCGATTTCATGTTCGATTCGATCAAGGCCTCAACGACAGGAACAAAGAACCCCGGATTTGAAGCGGCCCAACTCGAGCAGAGGACTTTTCGGAAATTATCTTTTACAGACGAATCTATAGGAAAGTCGTCGCTACAAGACCTCAAGTCCGGTCGAAAAACTCTGGATGAACTTGCCAAGGAACAGAAACTGGCCCTCGTGGACGTTCAGCTTTCGACGAACGCTTTGTTGAGGACAGACCTCAGCCAGATTGCTCGCTTAAAATCACCGGGCGAGTACGCACTTGTATTTGACGACCCCGAGAAGGGGTCGGCTTCGATTTATGAGTACAAGTCAAAAACAACGACCCCGAAAGGTGAGCCAGTCGATGAGGCTCCGAAGGGTTATCCCGGTTCACGCCAGCCCCTGATCATTCTCGCACTGGCAATGCTTGGGGCAATGTTTGGAGGCGGTTTTGGAAACATAGCCCTGAGGACAAGCAAAGCAGTCACCAACCGCTGGGAGGAGATGGAGACAGGAGACCGCGTCAACTTGTTCCTGGGCACCGTCGTCGGCATCATCGGATCACTTCCCTTCTTGATCGCACTAGGAAACCTCGGCCCGATTGTCGCTTCACTGTTGACCTTGGGTTTGACCCTTGGTTTCAGCGCCTTCTCAGTCTACGCACTGAACTCGATGGAGGAAGTGCTCCCTTGGAAGAAGGGAGAAGTCCGGGGCCGAAGATCGGGGACGAAAGTTCTTGACACGAACGTGCTGATCGACGGAAGAATCTATGACCTGGCGAGAACAGGATTTCTGGAAGGAGAAATCTACGTCCCGAAGTTTGTCCTACAGGAGCTCCAACACATCGCTGATTCTGCCGATCCGCTGAGGAGACAAAGGGGTCGTCGGGGACTTGAAGTGCTCAAACACCTCCAAACTGAGCACCCTGTTGAAATTGGAACTCACGACCGCTTTGCCTCCGACGAACACGAAGAAGTCGATAGCAGGCTCGTCAAACTTGCGATGGCACTCGGCGCAGACCTCGTGAGCAACGACTACAACCTCAACCGTGTGGCGAGCATCCAGAAGGTCCGCGTCCTCAACATCAACGATCTCGCGTTATCGCTACGGCCAAACATCCTCCCTGGAGAAGTCCTCGAAATCACGATCAACAAGGAAGGCAGTCAACCCGGACAAGGAGTCGGGTATTTGGACGACGGAACTATGATCGTCGTCGAAAACGGGAGACCACACATCGGTGAACATATCGAAATCACCGTCACGCAGGTCATTCAGACTGAGCGCGGAAAAATGATTTTCGGTGCCTACGGTGACGACGACGGGCGCAAGCCGAATGGCAACCGCCGATGAAAGTATGCGCAGTGCTTCTAGCCGCCGGTCGATCTGAAAGGTTTGGTGAAGATAAGCTCTGGATTCCCATCGAGGGTCAGCCGTTGTGGTTCAAGTCGTATCAAACGCTGAGAAACTGCCCTGGGGTCGATTCTGTTGGTATCGTAGCCCAATCCGGCAGACTCGAAGAGTTTCGCCGATTGGCTCCCGACGCTGAGTTCGTGGTCGAAGGAGGAACGACCAGACAAGCCAGTTCCTATGCTGGTGCTCGCGCTGTACCAGACAATTTTGACACCGTTCTCATCCACGATGCGGCCAGAGCCTTTATCACTCATGATGTCGTTGCACGGGTTATCGAGGGGGTGAAATTCCACGGAGCAGCGTTCCCCGGAATTCCTCTCACGGACACGATCAAAGAAAAGTGCGACAGCCAATGGATTACGCCTGATCGGTCATTGTTTGTTTCAGTCCAAACTCCTCAAGGAGCCAGCCGAGAGTTGCTTCTCCGTGCGCACCAGGAAGCAAGAAGTGACTTCACCGACGAAATGTCAATCATAGAGGCTATCGACGAGCCAGTTGTCGCTGTGGCAGGTGATCCGAGAAACATCAAAGTCACACATCCCGGCGACATTTCGCGTATGCTTGGCGGATTGGAAACTAGGACTGGACTTGGATACGACGTCCATGCGTTCTCAACAGACCCCAACCGCCCAATGTGGCTAGGCGGGATCGAATTTGACGACCCCCCAGGACTAGAAGGTCACTCAGACGCAGACGCTCTGATCCACGCGATTGTGGACGCCTTGCTCGGAGCCGCAAGCCTCGGCGCGCTGGGAACGCTTAAACGCCTGGAGCTT
>Ga0163144_10012027_pt1 | contig 18252 bp, 18 predicted proteins | sample OliLak19BULKMAT1_FD_123175 | JGI IMG/M metagenome (GOLD analysis project Ga0163144, IMG submission 123175) | Freshwater microbial mat bacterial communities from Lake Vanda, McMurdo Dry Valleys, Antarctica - Oligotrophic Lake LV.19.BULKMAT1 | ecosystem: Environmental > Aquatic > Freshwater >... | reverse complement strand
GCCGACGCCTGCAGGCATCGGCCGCACGGCTGCAACGTTACCGATGACATTTGCGAGGCCAATCCAGTTCTTCTTGTCAGCCGCTTTGTCGGACGGTGGGATTAACCGCACGAGCACGAACTGCCCCGCGAGGTTCTGCAGTGTGCCCGCCGCTTCGTTGACCTGTTGGATCGCCTTGGCCTTGAAGATCTCTTTGGCCTGCAATTGCTGCATTAACTGCTGTACGGGCTCGCTTGTCCACGTTGAGAGAGAGATCGTCCCTTCTTGCAGGATGCGATCGCGCTCGGTGGCGTCGAGGTTCGTCAGGCGCATAAAGTCCTGGCGAAGTGGGACGTTCTTGATCTTGATGATGTTCCGATCGACGTACTTTTCCGGCCTGCAGGCGATATCGATGACCGTGTAGACTGCATCCTCACCGTCTAATGACGATTTCCCCGAGATCGTGTTGATCGTCTGTCGCGCGTAGGTGTCAAAGGTTTTGAGCGTCAAGCGATCTTGAACGGTGACCTTGCGGAACTCATCGAACTTCAGCTTGCTGGAAAAGTTGTCGGCCAGCGCAGGCGAGACAAGACCCAAGAGGAGCAGGACGATGAAGGCGAACAGGTTTCGCATGGCTGATCTTTCGTAGGGCAGGCATTCCTGCCTGTCTCTTTTCATCTCCCCCCGCCTCTCTTGCCCCTCGATCTAATGCCGGGGGTAGAACGGGAGGAGAGACAGGCAGGAATGCCTGTCCTACAGGACGACGCAAATTTCGACTACACCAGCACCGGCTCAGGCTCACGCGCTTCGACGGGCTTCCTATTCCGCGCCGCCGCGGCCGCCAAGGCGTTGGCTTTCATGTTTCGGATGATGATCGGCTTGAGGTAAAACGCGTACATCAGTCCGACAAAGATCATCACGCAACCGGTGGTCATGATCCAGACGCACGGGCGGTTACCGACACCAAGGACGGTGAAGGAACTGGCCTCGCTGTCATACGCTGCCTGAAAGAACAGCCAGCGGCCACCGTCGAAGTAGACGGGATTGTTCATGTGGGCGACGGCGGTCTCAGAGGTCGACGTGCGCGGGTCGTCGATGATGAGTGTCGAGCGGAAATCGCGGAACAGTCCGCGCGTCGACTCAGGGTCCATGCCGGGATAGCGCACCAATTCGAAGTTGGCCAGTGTGATCTTGGCCGGTAGACGGAATCGCGTGTTGCAGAGCGCCAGTTGGATCTTTTGCTCCGTGTTGGGCAGTTTCACGCTCGGTGACAACCATTGTGCGTCGGCCTCGGCGGCGGAGTCGGTGAAAGGGACAAGCACGGTCTTTGTCCACTGTCCCATCGTCAGCTTCGCGCGAACGATCTGGAACACACCGGCCGCCCCGATCTCGCGCTCGCGCTGGACGCTTGGCACCACCAGTACGGTCTCGTCCTTCACGATCTTGTCGACACGAGCGACGCTCAGCTTCACATCGTGCCGATGCTCGGATTCTGCGGTCGTCGGCGCTGGTTGAAATGGACCGCGCGGACCGGAGTCGTCCACGACAATGTCGACCACTCCACGACCAGTGGGGTATTCGGTGACCGACGACTTGCCTTCCAGCGACACTTCGATATCGACCAGTTTGCCGTCGCCGGTCGTCAGAAAAGTATGCTTCGTCGCCGAGACGAGCGGCAGCAACCGGAACGGGTCGGTCGTGGCAAAGCTGAGCGAAAGCGTCTTGTCGAGCGGTTCGGTTTGGCGCTTGCCCATCGGGCCGGCGCCTTCTTCGTCCAGTTTGAAGTCGGTCTGGACGGTTTTTCCTTCAAGGATCATCCGCCGATAGGACAGTGTTGGCGACTTCACCATCATCGTCATGGCGCGAACCATCTCACCGGTGCCGAACATCGGCCATTGCGGGTTGAAGCTTTCGATCGTGATCGTGTAACCGGTTTCACCCAGCGGATAGATCTTGCCGACCTCGACGAACGTGTCCCCCTTCTTGTCCCCGGCAGCGAACGATAGCTGGAGAATCTGGGCGGCTGCGGTTTTCAGACCGTCGACGATATTCGGGTCGGTCTGGTGACGATGTTCGACCTCGAGATTGCCACCGGCGATCTGCCGGGCCTTATAGCGAGAGTCAGAGGCGAGCAGCCAGGTCTCCTGCAGCTTGCCACTGTGCGGGTCTTCCATCGCGACGCGAACCCCAACGTCATCAGACGACTCGTCGGTCGAGAACGACGTCGCGACATTCGCGTACGGCCAATAGCCGACAATGTCGACCTGCAGCTTTTCCTTCCACCCATACGCCTCGTTTAACGGGATTTGCTTTGGCTGCCCGGTCGCAGCGTCGCGAACGGTCATCGCGGGCTGAATGTCGCGCAGGCCCGTCTTGGCCAGCTTGGCGGTGTTGAAGTTCTCGTCGCCATACTCTTTAAAACGCGGCAATTTCGTCAGTGGAACCGTGTCGACGACCTCGTTGTTTACCTTCACGTACAGCGCCCGCTCGGCCGAGTCGTAGAAGTGCTCTACCTGCTGGCCAAGCGGAATGCGGACCTGACCTTCAATCTTGTTCCAGTAATACCCACCCAGGCCGACAATGAGCGTGATGATGCCCAGGTGGATCGTCCAGACGCCATAACGAGGCGGCGTCAGTGGGATGCGTGTCCATGTGACGGTGATCAGGTTCACCACCAGCAACGCCATCAGGATCTTCAACGGCCAGGCGCCGAAGAACTCCAGCTCGTTCATCTCGAAGTATGCCCGCACGCCACTGAAACCCGAGCCGATCGCGATATACGCAGCCAGCAAAAGCATCAGCGCGATGCCGAAGAGGACGTTGTTGATCGTCCGGTCAAAAACGACTTTGAGGGTGCGGTTTAGCAAGCTCTACTTCTACGTGCCTGGGCCTACGAAAGTTGCAGGAATTGTACGGGCTCAGAGAGGGATTTCTAGCCGGATTGATGCGCTAGAATCCATGAAACGAGGAGATGCTCGACGTGGTGAACGGAAGGCGCTGCGTCTTTCATACCATGCGCGGCCCGCCCATGTCTTCGCATCCCGAACAAAAACACCCGTGAGCCAACCGTGGTACCTGCGGAGAGCAATTCATTCTGGCGTTACTCCGGCGAACCCTTCGCGTAGTCGTAGACCCACTTCAACCCGTCTGGCGACCAGTCGGTCAGCTCGCCGGGCTTAAAGAAGATGCCCAGTTCACGGGTCGCGGCTTCGGGGGAATCGGAACCGTGGATGAGATTGAACGCGTTCGACACGCCGTAGTCACCACGGATCGTGCCGGGCTCGGCCTTGGAGCCGAAAGTGGCACCCATCATCTTACGCGCAACGGTGATCGCACTGTTGCCCTCCAGCGCGAGGATCACAACTGGTGAACTCGTCATGAATGCAACGAGGCCGGCATAGAACGGCCGTTCTTTGTGGGCTTCGTAGTGCGTCTCGGCGGTGGCCTTGGCGATCTTCGTCAGCTTCAGGCCGACAACGACCAAGCCCTTCTTTTCAAAGCGGGTGAGGATCTCCCCGATAAGGCCTCGCTGGACGGCATCGGGCTTGAGGATGATGAGTGTTCGTTCCATGATTCTTCCGTTTCCTTGCTACAGTGTCGTTTGGGGTCGAACGTTATACCCGTCCATGGCGTGCGCGACAAATAGACCGGAGAAGACCGGTGACCAAGACCCCGCGAACCGATGACATTTATCGCTTGGGCCCAGCATGAAACTGAGAACTATGAAGCTTCAGGCGCGCGCCAAGAGTCGGTCGAACATTTCGCGCGGTATGCGGCGATTGCCCGCCCAGCCGAGCCGGACATGCGGCTTGCTGGAGCCGTGAAAATCGCTCCCACCGGTCGGAAGCAGGTCGTACCGATTGGCCAGCTCGATTAGCTGATCGATCAGCATCTCACGATGGTCTGAGTGAATGACCTCGATGCCAGCGAGCCCGTAGTCGACCAGTTCCTTCACTGCGTTCGTAAGCTGTCCGAAGTTGTCCTTCTTTAACTGCACGGGATGCGCCAGCACCGGTAGCCCCCCGGACTGACGGATCATCTCGATGGCCTGCCGCGCGCTGACCGTCTCCTTGTCTGCGTACGCCGTGCCGGTCTGACCGAGGTATTTTTTGAACGCCTCAGTCACACTGGAAACGTAACCTTTGCGCAACAGGATGGAAGCAAAATGAGGCCGACCGACCGTGCCGCCTTTGGATTGATCGAGTACCTCATCAAGCGTGATTGCGACTCCTTGTTCGCGTAGCGCTGCAATGATCTTCACGTTCCGTTCACTGCGCCCGGCGATGAGCCGGCGTGTGAGGTCGTGCAGGATCGGCGACTGTGGATCCACGCCGTACCCCAGCAGGTGCAACGTGCCGGGTCGCGGGTATTCGCAGGAGATCTCGATGCCACAGATAAAGTCGATGCCGAGTATGTGGGCCTCGTCCTGGGCATCTGCGCAACCGGCGACGGTGTCGTGATCGGTTAACGCCAGGCCCGTTAGCCCCGCGTCGTGGGCGGCGCGTACCACGTCCCGCGGTGCCAGGGCGCCGTCGGAAGCGGTGGAATGGCAGTGAAGGTCGACGAAGCTCATTCGATTGCGGGCTCTGCGCCGACTGATTGCTGGCTACTCGCCACTGAAGAATCGAGTACGCTGGGTAGTTCTGCAAATTGCGGTGCGCCGTTGCACATCAACCACCGCTGGCGCCAACTGCCTTATCACCCCAGGCCGCATGAAGGCCACACTCGCGCTTCTCATCGGCCTTGGCGGGGTCGAAGTAATCCCACTCGACGGGAAGGTCGTGCTGCTTGACGTAGTCGTTCATGGCTTTGTCGTTCCAGTTGAGCACGGGACTGACTTTCAGTGTCTTGAACGTCGGGTCATCGCTGACGATGTCCATGCCGGCGCGATTGGGGTTCTGCACCTTGCGTAGTGCGGTCAGCCAAACGCGTGGGGCAAGCTCGCGCATGCCACGCTGGAACGGCTCGAGCTTCATGACGGTGCTGAACGCTTTGATGCGCTCCTCGTTCTCGGGGGTCGGGTCCGGTGCCCCACCGTGAGCGGCATCGTAATGGGCGGCGGTCTTCCGTGGCACATAGAGCTTCACGTTCAGCTTCAACCGCTTGATCAATTCTTCAGCGTGGCGGTACGTGGCGGGTCGGTTGTAACCGTGGTCAACCCAGAGGACGGTGATGTCCGGCATTGCCTGTACCGCCATGTGCAGGATGACCGCTTCATAGGGCCGAAAGTTGGTCGAGACCACGGCGCGACCGTCCGCCCGGGCGACCGCCCAGCGAACGATGTCGAGCGGGGTTTGCGATTGGAGGTCTGCGTTGGCTTGCTGAATTTCTGTGGAAGTCATGATCGGCATCTTTCCGTAGCTTGGCATCGGGCAGGCATTCTCAATGAACGGTTACTCTTCCTCGAACAGCGGTGTGCTGAGGTAGCGTTCACCGAAGCTGCACATGATCGTCACGATTGTCTTGCCCTTGTTCTCCGGCCGGGCCGCAACCTTGGCGGCGGCGGCCATGTTGCCACCACTGCTGATGCCACCAAAAATGCCCTCTTCCTTCGCGAGCCGCCGGGCCCATTCGAATGCTTCCTCATCGGTGATCTGAATGACCTCGTCGACGATCTTCGTGTTCAGGTTCTTCGGAACAAAGCCCGCGCCGATGCCCTGCACCTTGTGACGTCCCGGCTTGACCGGCTGGCCTGCCAATGTCTGCGTGATGACCGGCGACGAAACGGGTTCCACCGCAATCGCCTTGAACGATGGCTTGCGCTTCTTGATGACTTCCGAGATACCGGTGATCGACCCACCCGTGCCGACGCCCGCGACGAGGATGTCGACTGCGCCGTCCGTATCGGCCCAGATTTCTTCGGCCGTTGTCTTGCGGTGGATTTCAGGATTTGCGGCGTTCATGAACTGCTGCGGAATGAATCCCTTGTTGCTCTGACCGGCGATCTCCTCAGCCTTCTGGATCGCGCCGCGCATGCCATCGGCGGCCGGTGTGAGAACGACCTGCGCGCCAAGTGCTTTAAGCAATCGGCGGCGTTCCACCGACATGCTCTCGGGCATCGTCAGGATCAGCTTGTAACCCTTGGCTGCACAGACGAACGCCAGTGCGATGCCCGTGTTGCCACTCGTCGGCTCGACGATGACTGATTCACTGTCAATCTTCCCGTCGCGCTCGGCTGCCTCGATCATGGCCAGGCCGATACGGTCCTTGACGCTAGCCATTGGGTTGAAGAACTCACACTTGGCCAGCACGATCCCCTGGTCCTTGGGAACCAGGCGATTGATGCGCACCAGCGGCGTACCGCCGATTGTCTCGGTGATGTCGTTGAAAATACGGCCTTGGGGTTTTAGGGGCATGATTTCTCGCAGCGTTGTAAGTTTCAAATTCGCTCAAAGTCGCATACCGACTTTTCAGCAGCGGACGTTCGCAAGAGCCGGGCTTTCGCCCGTTTCGATCGGGGCGCCAACCAAGTTGCCCCACTCGGTCCATGATCCATCGTAGTTTTTCACGTTGTTCACGCCAAGCAGGTACTTGAGGACGAACCATGTGTGGCTCGAGCGCTCACCGATGCGGCAGTACGCGATTGTCGGTTTGCTGAAGTCGACACCGGCGTCAGCATACAACTTGCGCAGGTCCTCAGCGCTCTTAAAAGTGCCGTCTTCGGCCGCCGTTTTGGCCCAGGGAATGTTTTTGGCGCCGGGAATGTGACCGCCCCGCTGAGCGGTCTCGGTCATGCCTGGTGGGGCGATGATCTTGCCGGTGAACTCGTCTGGCGACCGCACGTCGACCAGATTGGCCTTGTTCGAGCCGACGAGGTCTTCCACCTCACGCCTATAAGCGCGAATCGTCTCGTCGCTCGTCGGAATGGGGTATTCACTCTTTGAAAAGTTCGGCAAGTCTGTCGTCAGCGGGCGCTTATCGAGTTCCCACTTCTTGCGACCACCGTTGAGCAGGCGCACTTCGTTATGGCCGTGATATTTGTATTGCCACAACGCCCAGGCAGCGAACCAGTTGTTGTTGTCGCCGTAGAAAATAACCGTATCCGTCGGCTTGATGCCCGCCTTACGGTTCAACTCCGCGAACGCGCGCGGGTCGATGATGTCGCGGCGGACGCGGTCGTTCAGGTCCGTCTGCCAATTCCAACCGATCGCGTTCTTGATGTGGCCCTTCTCGTACGAGGTCGTGTCGACGTCGACCTCGACCAGTTTCACATTCTCATCGTTCAAATGCTGCTCGACCCAGTCTGCGGTCACCAGCAATTCGGGGTGTGCGTAGTCGGCCATGAGTTTGCTCCTTCAATCCTGAATTGTGATCTCTTGTTTCTGGAAGGCCTCGGTCTGTTCGTCGAGAACCCAACACGTCATGTCGGTCGCCTGGCCCTTGCTGATCGCCACGATGATGTAGCTATAGAACGGCCACGCGTGCTCGCGATCGTACTCGCTCGGGCGGGCCGGATGTTCAGGGTGGCTGTGATAGAAACCGAGTACCAGTTCGCCGTTCTGCCCCGCGCGCTTCTCGGCGTCCATAAGCGTTTTAGGCGTGATGCTGAAGCGGTGATACTGCTCGGCGGCATCAAACTCGTTGGCGACCGGTTCGAGGCGTTCGACACTGCGAAGGGTCGGCCCGTTCCCCGCGACGTCGCGACCGAAGATGATACCGCAGCATTCGTTCGGATAAGCCGCGGCGCCTTCAGCGTCGATCTGCTCGGAATGCGCTTTGGTCAGAACCAATATGCTCACAATACATTCCTCACAATTCGCCTGTTTAGCGAGTGGCGATAGACTTTAAGGCCAGATTTCTGCTTCATACGTTTCCTGCCAGAAACTTTCCGATAGGTACTTCGCAGCAGAGTCGCAGAAAATCGTGACGACGACGCCTTCCTTCAGTTCGCTCGCAACTCCCATCGCAGCGTACATGTTCGCACCACCGGAGACGCCGACCAGCAATCCTTCCTCACGCGCCAATCGGAGCACCGTGCGATGAGCGTCTTCCGTCGACACTTCCACCTGCCGATCCGCAATTGCGGGCTTGTAGATGCCTGGCACCAGCGCGGTTGCCATATGTTTCATCCCTTCCAGTCCGTGCAGTGGACCATCGGGTTGCATGCAGATGCACTGAATCGCAGGGTTCAGTTCCTTCAACCGACGGGTAACACCCATGAACGTGCCACTGGTTCCCACACCCGCGACGAAATGGGTTACCCGTCCGTCGGTCTGCCGCCAGATCTCCATGGCGGTCGTTTCATAGTGCGCCCGCCAGTTGGCGTCGTTGTTGTACTGGTCCGGGTAAAAGTATGTCTCCGGGTCGGCCGCGACGGCTTTCTTTACGTATCGCTGGGCACCGTCCGTCCCTTCCGTCGGATCCGTCAACACGAGCTCCGCGCCGTACGCCAGCAAGCTCTGCTTCCGTTCCTGACTGGCGTTTTTCGGAAGCGCCAATTTCACTTTGTACCCGCGCTCGGCTCCGATCATCGCGTAAGCGATGCCGGTGTTGCCGCTGGTGGCGTCGATGAGCGTCTTACCCTTGTGCAACAGTCCACGGCGTTCACCGTCGAGAATCATGTTGAGCGCCGCCCGGTCCTTCACGCTCCCACCTGGGTTGTACCACTCGGCCTTGGCGAAGATCTCGACACCCGCCCGCTCGTGGTTGACGCGTTTGAACGACAGCAACGGGGTATTCCCGATGAGCTGGAGCACCGACCGCGTCGTCGAACTTTCTAATAAATCGGTTTCCACCACGAATTCCTATTAACCTTACAGGAAAGTAGAGATTTCCGTCAACCTAGCTTAGGCGCTAATCCATTTGGCGACAAATGACCGAGCTCGACCGGGATCGGTCACCCCGTGAACAATAGCACGCCCGTCCGCGAAAAGCGTCAGGCGGAATGAGTCGGGATCGCGCGGGACAAATCGCAGCAAGTAGGGTGTCCGTTCTGCCGTTCCCACCTTCGCGAGTTGTGTACCGATTTGAGCGAGATCCAGTCGCCGCTCACTGAGACGGACTTGGACGGAATCGCGCCCGCACAACACGCTGGTCGCGGAACTCGTCGCATTGAGAAAGTCGAATCGACGTTGATTGCAGGTTGGGCAATCGGCTCGTCGTGCATCCGTAGTGGAAATGTTTCGCAGGCGCATCGTCCATGCGTTGATCGTCACCAGTTCATTCACCGCCCCATCCCCGACCATCAACCGCAGCGCCGCCGCTGCCTGAAGTGATGCCACCACACCGGCGGCGGGGCCGAGCACACCGGCCGTATCGCAGGTCTGCATGTCTCCGGGCAGAGGCGCTTCGGGAAAGATGCATCGCAAGCACGGTGTACGGGGTGAATCGATCGCCATCGCGCGGCCCTCGACACCCACCGCAGCGCCGTAAATCCACGGCACCCCGTGCTTCACGCAGGCATCGTTGACGAGATATCGCGTCTCGGCATTGTCGGTTCCGTCGACGATGACATCCGCGCGGTTTTCGTCCACACCGATGATCGATTCGACATTGTCCTGATGCACATCCGCAACGAACGGTACAACCACAATGCGAGGGTTGACCGCCGTCAACCGCTCGGCGGCCGCGACGGCCTTGGGTGTGCCCGCGAGCACGTCGGTGGTCGTGAAAAGCGTCTGCCGCTGCAGATTCGTCTCTTCGACAATGTCGCGGTCGACAATCGTTAAATGTCCAACCCCCGCCCGCGCGAGGTAGTCGGCGGCAACCGTCCCCAGCGCCCCACAGCCGATCACCACCACTCTGCTGCGCGCGAGGCGCTCCTGACCGGCATCACCGACCTGCGGCAAAAGGATTTGGCGAGCGTAGCGGTTCATGTCAGCCCATTCATGCCTTGGACGCGTCCCTGCAGTCCGACTATAGTAATCGCTTTAGTGGAGACTGCGACATGCCCACCGACACGCAAACGATTCTGGACGCCGCCGAGAAGCTTGGGGAAATGCTCAAGGACCACCCTGCCGTCACGAAATACAAGGCCGCTCAGAAGACGGTCGCCGAGGACGCCGACGCGTCGCGGCTGTTGCGCGAATTTGACCGACAACTCGAAAACCTCGGTCGCCAGGAACAGACCGGCATGCCAGTGACCGAGCAGCAACAACAGCAGTTGCAGTCGCTGCAGAACCAGATCATCTCGCACATTAAGATCAAGGCGTTGAATCTGGCGCAAGTCGATTTCGTCGATTTGCTGCGCAAGGTCAGCCAGACCTACCAGTCTCGCCTGGCCGACGCCCCACCGACGGGCGCTGCGCCCGCGGCGCGTGGAGAAGCACCGGCTGGACCGCGCATCATCCAGTAACGAGGACCTCGCTCATGGCTTGCTGGCTTCTGAAGACCGAACCGAGCACGTACAGCTTTGCCGACCTTGTCGCTGCCAAGACCGCGACGTGGGACGGTGTCGCCAATGCCGCAGCGCTGAAGAACATGCGTCAGATGGTCAAGGGCGATGACGTGCTGATTTATCACACGGGTAACGAGAAGGCGATCGTCGGCCTGGCAAAGGTGACCAAGGCTGCCTACCCCGATCCGAAGGCCGACGACGACAAGCTGGTCGTTATCGACCTGAAGCCAGCCAAACCGCTGCCCACCCCCGTCACCCTCGAGACGATCAAAGCCGACAAAGTGTTCGCCAGTTGGGACCTTGTCCGGCAAGGTCGGCTTAGCGTTGTGCCGGTTCCCGACGCCATCTGGCAGCGAATCGAAAAACTCGCAAAGTTGTAACGCCTCTCCCACTGGCCGATGGGTCTGCTGGCCCGTTATGATAGTCGGCATGACGCAAGCCAACACCGGTTCGCCCGTATCCGCATCGCACGTCAAAGCCCCTGACGATCAGGAAGTCGTCTATTTCGACGGCCGGCCCGTCCTGCGCGGTGAACTTACCTTCGCGGCGATCATGATCCTTCTTGGCATTGGGCTCGTGCTGACACCCATCCTGATCGGTGTGCTGGGCAGCGCCTGGCCACCGACGGCCGTCACGGTCATCTGCATCGTGCTGGGGCTCATTCTGCCGTTCACACCGATGATCTTCACGCGCACGGTGCGCTATCGCATTACCAGCTACCGCATCGACTACGAACACGGGATCATCAACAAGAACATCGACACGCTCGAACTCTGGCATGTCGATGACATCAGCTACCAGCAATCGCTGGCCGATCGCCTGTTAAACGTCGGCAACATCATCGTGCTGTCGGACGACAAGTCGACGCCGCGGCTAGAGCTGAAGGGCCTGCCCAACGCACGGCCGATCTTTGATTCCCTGAAAGAGCGCGTCATCGCCGTGAAGCGCCAGCGCGGTGTGATCAAGTTCGATTCGGCCAGTTAACTCGTCGCGCTCATTTTCACCGTTCCCGCATCACCGGACCCTGCCCTATCTTCGGTTCAACAGAACACGGAGACCCCATGGCAGAACAGATGCGACCCTCGTCCAACGAACAGGCGCCCGACCCCAGCAACAGCTACGAGCGAGCGCACCCCGAACGCGAGGGTGGCATCGGTCGAGTCGACAGCAACAAAGCCACCCCTGAACCGCAAGCCGATGGCACTCCTGCCGCCGTGCCGAACAAACACAAGCCCGGTAAGCAGATCAACCCACAGGACACCGACGAACCCGAAAAGCAGCCCCTTCCCAACCAGCCCGATCACAGCATGAAGGACGAAGAGCCCACCGGCTGGGACTTGGCTCCGCAGGACATTAAGGACCCCCGCCAAAAGCGCCACCCGCGCACCGAAGGCAAGGGCGGCACGCCATAACCGTATCACCCAACGACTTGTTTGGGTGGCAGGTCCAATAACTAACGCCTTGGGACGGTTTTTGCCGATGACGCCTTAGTGCAGAAGAGCAAATCCGTCGGTCTCAGCGAACTTCTCACTCTGCGTCAAACCGCGCGCACCGCTGGCAGGACGGTTGTGCATTGTCACGGCTGCTTTGACATTGTTCACCCCGGTCATATTAAGCACTTGCAGCATGCCAAAAGCCTTGGCGATCTGCTGATCGTGTCGATCAGTGCCGACTCGCACGTAAACAAGGGTGTCGCGCGGCCCCTCATTCCCGATGACCTGCGCGCCGCGAGCGTGGCGGCGTTGGAGTGTGTCGATGCGGTCTACATCAACCCCGAGCCGACTGCGGTCGGTTTGCTCGAGCAACTTCAGCCTGATGTCTACGTGAAGGGGAAGGAATACGAGACGAACGCCGATCCCCGGTTCATCCGCGAGCGCGACACCGTCACGCGGCACGGTGGGCGGATGGTCTTTTCCAGTGGTGACGTCGTCTATTCCTCGACGGCCCTCATCGGCACGCTGGGTGGCGTGGAAGTCTTCAACGAAGAGAAGGTCGCCCGCCTGCGTGATCGGTACGACTTGTCGGACGCGCACCTGCACAACCTCGTCCAGCGGTTCCGTGGACAGAAGGTCGTGGTGGTCGGTGACTACATCCTCGACCGCTACCACTTTTGCGATGCGACGGGCGTGGCCAGTGAAGGGCCGATGATGGCGCTGCGAACCTTGCAACAGAAAGACTTCGACGGTGGTGCGGGCGTGATTGCACTGCACCTGGCGGGTCTTGGCGCGAACCCGGTGCTGGTAACGGCACTGGCGGATGACGATGCGTCACGGCAAATCGAGATGCGGTTGTCGGCCGAGGGTGTCGATGTTCAATCGTTGAACACGCGCCGGTCGATCGTCACGAAGCATCGCTTCCTCGTCGATCAGCAGAAGCTGTTCAAGGTGGATGACGGTGGCCCGGCGCCGTTGGACTCGACCAGTGAAGCGACGCTCGCCACAACGATCCTCAAGGCCGCCGAGGGCGCGGCAGCGGTGATCTTTGCAGACTTCGGGTGCGGATTGATCAGCGCCGGTTTGCTCGATCGCGTGCTGAAGCCCGTCCGAGCCATGGTTCCCGTGATCTCTGCGGACGTCAGTGGCAAGCAGACGAACTTGCTGAAATTTCAGGACGTCGACCTCGTCTGTCCAACCGAACGTGAAGTGCGCGAGACACTCTCCGACTTCACCAGCGGACTCGGCGCGGTCGTCTGGAACCTGATGAACTCGACCGGCGCTCGCCAGGCGATGATCACGATGGGCAAGCAGGGCCTGGTGACATTCGACCACCCCAACAGTGACGACGTATTGGTCGATGGTCGACTGCGCAGTGAATACATCCCCGCACTGTCGACGACTAGCGTCGACCCCCTTGGTTGCGGTGACGCGCTGCTAGCGACGGCGACGCTGGCGCTTGCCAGTGGGGGTAGTCTGCAGGCCGCAGCGCTCCTGGGTTCACTCGCGGCGGCCATCCAGGTGGCGTCGATTGGGAATCAACCGATCGACTCCGAAATGCTCCTGCAGCGCCTTTCTCATCGCGTTCGGGCAATCGAGCCGGCACGGCTCGCCTCGTAGAAACCAACAGACCGCTAAACTGCAAGCGATATTTGGTAGCGTTTGCGGTTTAGCGGTGCTATTCAATTCAACAAAGGTGGAACAGCGCGAGCGCTGCAACGCCTTGCTATCACTTCTTCGGTTGACCCGGTTGGATCTGCAGCTCACCGAACTGCTGTTCGTAGCGCTTCACAAGTTGCCCGAGCGACATCGCCAGGCGCTTGGTGTTGGCGTAGCTCATGACCACGCGCTCGTTGACCTTGAACAGCAGCGATTGACCCCCACCGGCGGGGTTGGGGTTCGGCATGTTGAAGCCGAGGTCGAGCACGACCTCCTCGGCCGTCGTGTGAATGCGATAGGCGTTGGCGAACGTCGTGCGCAGGTCGCGCTCGTCGAGGTTCACCTGGACGTTCTGCTGTGCGTCCCCGCCACCGGTTGTTGTTGCTTGCGTTTCCGACATCGTTGTCCTTTCCGTTTGTGGAGCGGCGATTGTGCGTAATTCCATCCGTTTGTCTACTGTCACGCCGACTTGTGTTACATTCCGACCCGGCCGCGCAATTCTCTCGGAGGCCCCCATGCATGCAGATACAGTTAAGCCCGACACAGGCGTCGACGCATCGTCGATTCACAACGCCCGCCTGGGCATCGTCTTTTTCCTGTTCTACTTCCTGCTCTACGCAGGTTTCGTCGCCATCGTGACGTTCAAGTACGAGTGGATGGCCCGCCCCATGCTCGGGGGGCTCAACCTCGCGATCGTCTACGGCATGGGGCTCATCCTTGCGGCGATCGTGATGGCGATCATCTACATGCTGCTGTGCAAACGCCCCGTCGCGCCGTAGTCGAATCACCGACACAACGCTCCACTTCAGCCATCTCATTTCGCGGATCATCTCAACATGCCTCAACAAACGTCCGTCCTGGCGATTGTCATCTTCCTCATGTTCGTGGGCTTCACACTTGGCCTGTCGTTCTGGCTCGGTCGAAAGGCCAAGACCGCCGGTGGGTATTTCGCCGCCCACGGACAGGTGGGTTGGTTTGTCAATGGCATCGCGTTCGCCGGGGACTATCTCTCGGCCGCGTCGTTCCTTGGCATTTGTGGGATGATCGCGTTTTACGGCTACGACGGTTTCCTCTACTCGATCGGCTTCCTCGCTGGTTGGGTCGTCGCGTTGTTCGTCATCGCCGAGCCGATCAAACGCCTGGGCAAGTACACATTCGCCGATGCGCTGGACGCCAAATTCAACAGCAAGGGCATCAAGCTCGCCGCTGCGATCAGCACGCTCGTGGTGTCGATTTTCTACCTCATTCCGCAGATGGTTGGCGCGGGCTCGTTGCTCAAGGCTCTCCTTCATCTGCCGGCCCACAACTGGCATGGTCTGGATCTTAACCATGCCCTCGGTGTCATCGTGGTGGGTGGCGTCGTCATCACGATCGTCGTGACGGCCGGCATGGTCAGCACGACGTGGGTCCAGTTCATCAAGGGCTCGCTGCTCGTCGTCTTCTGTTCCGGGCTCGTCGTCGCAATCCTCGCTAACGGCATTAACGTGAATGGAGAACGCGCCTCCGACGGTGCCGCTTCTGTGACGGTCGCGCCCGGGCAACTCGCCGCCACGCGCGTCACGCCAGAACCGCCGACCTCCGCCCGGCAGGTGACGGCGCTCGAAGGGGGCAAGATCGTCACCGGGCCGCTCGGCCCGTCCGAGTTCATCGCCGAGCTGAGTGATGCGACCATCCTGCAGTGGAAGAAGGACCCCGCAGCCGGCATGTGGGTGGGCACTGAAGTGCGCGGGTCCGACCAGTTGGTGCCCGGCGGATACTTCACCGGCATCCGTTCGCCGGAACTGGTCAAGAAGCTCGACTTCATCTCGCTCATGCTCGCCCTTTTCTGCGGCACTGCGTCGCTGCCGCACATCCTCATTCGCTACTACACCGTCAAGGACGCCGCAGCCGCCCGTAAGTCGACGGTCGTGGGCATCATCTCGATCGGCTTCTTCTACATGCTCACACTGTACATCGGCCTGGGCGCGATGGTCAGTGGCGCCATGGACCCCGCCGACTCCAACATGGCCGCGCCGTTGCTGGCCCGGACGTTTGGTGACGTGCCGTTCGCGCTCATTACCGCGATCGCGTTCACGACGGTTCTCGGTACGGTCAGCGGGTTGATCCTCGCCGCTGCCGGCGCGGTCGCGCACGACCTGATCGAATCGGTCATGGGACACAAACTCAACGACCACGCCAAGGTCGGCGCCGCCAAGTGGGCGTCGGTGGTCGTCGGCGCGATCGCGGTCGTTCTGGGCATTCTCGCCAAGGACTTCAACGTCGGCTTCCTCGTCGGTTGGGCCTTCAACGTCGCTGCCAGCGCCAACCTGCCCGCGATCGTCATGCTGCTCTTCTGGCGCGGCACGACCAAGCAGGGCATGATCGCCAGCATCCTCGTGGGCACCTTCGGGTCGGTGACCTGGCTGCTGTTGACCAAAGAAGCGTTCGCTAACTTCTACGGCATTAAGACCCATGACGGCTACATGCCCTTCAGTCAGCCCGGCCTGGTCACGATCCCGCTGAGCTTCGCGGTGCTCGTGGTCGTGTCCCTGCTGACGCGCAAGAGCAATTACCGCATCGCAGTCTAGTGAAACAGCCGATTTTGAATCGCTTTGCCAACGATTCGAAGGGGCGTTACGATATGATCGACCTCGATCATTAACTGAAACCCCCCGGAGGACTCCCTCGTGAACGCGTATCTGCAGCCAGCCATCGCCAAACACCCGAAACTCGGTAAGAAGCAAGTCCAGCTCGTCGCCAACGGCGACCTTCGTCAGTTGGCCAACCAGAAGTGCTGGCCGGAACAGAAGAAGATGGAAGATGCGCTGGGTCGGGTGATCGCAGAGTTTGGATTCGAGGTCGTCCGCTTGCACGGTTACAAGAAGGACGAACAGCACGGTTTCATCGGCAGCCAAAAGGAAGGCATGGCCGTCTTCGCCGGCGCCGACCCCAACGCGCCGATCATCGTCGCTGAGTGCGTCTGGCAATACTCGCATCACCTGCTTCATGGTTTGATCTCCCATAGAGGCCCGATCCTCACCGTCGCCAACTGGTCGGGCACCTGGCCGGGCCTGGTCGGCATGCTCAACCTCAACGGCTCGCTGACCAAGGCGGGTGTCGAGTACTCGACCATCTGGTCCGACGACTTCACCGACGAGTACTTCCGCGACTACCTCCGCACGTGGCTGAAGGATGGTCACGCCAAGCACAAGACCACCCACGTCACCAAGTGGAAGAAGGTCAACGTCGGCGCCAAGGAACAGAAGCTCGCGCTGGCGCTGGCGTCGCAACTGAAGCGCGAGAAGGCCATCATGGGCATCTTCGACGAGGGGTGCATGGGCATGTACAACGCCATCATCCCCGACGAGATCCTTCACCCCACCGGTGTGTACAAGGAACGCCTCAGCCAGTCCGCTCTCTACTACGAGACGACGCAGGTCAGTGACGCCGAGGCACAAGACGTTATCCAGTGGTATCGCGACAAGGGCCTCACGTTCGTCATCGGCCAGAACGAAGAGACGGACCTGACCGAGAACCAGATCCTCCTGCAAGCCAAGACCTACATCGCCGCCATGCGCATCGCGGACGACTTTGGGTGTCACACGATCGGCATTCAGTACCAGCAGGGCTTGAAGGACCTCCTTCCTGCCAGCGACCTCGTCGAAGGCACTTTGAACAACGCCGACCGTCCCCCGGTCAAATCGCGCGACGGCAAGCGTGTCCTCTACGCTGGTGAACCCCTTCCGCACTTCAACGAGGTCGACGAATGCGCCGGGCTCGATGGCTTGCTCACTTATCGCCTGCACAAAGCCATGGGTCAGCCCGTCGAGAACACCCTGCACGACCTGCGCTGGGGTGACATCGATCGCAGTGGCACGGTTCAAGACTACGTGTGGGTCTTCCTCATCAGTGGCTCTGCCCCACCGGCCCACTTTGGTGGTTGGCAAAACGCCAGCAGCGAGCGCCAACCCGCGATGTACTTCCGGTTGGGTGGGGGCACGCTCAAGGGCAACAGCGTGCCGGGTGAGATCGTCTGGAGCCGCATCTTCGTCGCCGACGGTAAGCTCAAGATGGACCTCGGCCGGGCCGGTGTCGTCGCGCTGCCACCCGAGGAAACCCAACGCCGCTGGGACGCGACGACCCCCCAATGGCCCATCATGCACGCCGTCACCTACGGCACCACGCGTGACCAGATGATGGCCCGCCACAAGGCCAACCACATCCAAGTGGTCTACGCGACCAGCGCCGAAGCCGCCGACAAAGCCATGCTCGCCAAGGCCGCCTTCGCGGATGCACTCGGCATCGAAGTCGCGATCTGTGGCACCCGCAAGAACGGGAAGGGTTGGAGTTAGGCCGACTGGCGAGTGCAGATTCCGGAATGCCGAATGCAACCCCAGTAGGGGAGAGCCTCTGCCTCCGCGCGCCTGCCCCTCGTCCTGCCGTCGCCTCCCGACACCTAACTCCTTTGCAAGCGCCCGGCGACCCCTCCGGACGACGAAAAAAAGTTTCGACGCCTCCGTTTTCCTTAACCTCATTGGCTGCAAACTATTACGTCTTCCCATCCCCCAGCAAACCGACCTGAAACCGACATAGAACCGACATACAAACGACGACAAACGACACAAACCGTCCGCGATCCATACGACCCCCTTCCCGAACCGCTTCTGCCCGCCTCGACATAATCGCGCGGTCTCTCACGCCCTGTTCGAGACATACCCCGCGTATTCAGTTGCCAAAGATCATCGCGGATGACGTTCGCCATCCACTCGTACAACGTTCCCTACCCCTCCCGCACCCAGTGCGCGCCAAAGCACCGCGGCGTGCACTGTCCATGACCGACGTGCCATTCCCTCTAGGAAATCGACG
>Ga0163144_10012024_pt1 | contig 18254 bp, 19 predicted proteins | sample OliLak19BULKMAT1_FD_123175 | JGI IMG/M metagenome (GOLD analysis project Ga0163144, IMG submission 123175) | Freshwater microbial mat bacterial communities from Lake Vanda, McMurdo Dry Valleys, Antarctica - Oligotrophic Lake LV.19.BULKMAT1 | ecosystem: Environmental > Aquatic > Freshwater >... | reverse complement strand
AACGAGGAGTTGAAAGAATTGAACGGCTATGTTGAATCGGTATTCAGAATGCTCAGTAAAATGATTTTAAATCTTGAAAATGAGGCACCCCACTAACCATTTTCTATTAACAACTTGCAATGAGAATTGACTTTTATAAGTATCAGGGCACCGGAAATGATTTCATCATACTCGATAATCGTCTTGGTAATTATACGCAATTGTCGAACGTAGAAATAGCCTATTTATGTGATCGAAGATTTGGTATTGGAGCTGATGGATTGATGTTATTGCAACAAAAAAAAGGGTACGACTTTGAAATGGTTTATTACAATGCTGATGGCGCCGAAGGAAGTATGTGTGGCAACGGCGGACGTTGCCTGGTTGCTTTTGCAAAACGGATGCAGATGATCAGCAATTCGGCTCAATTCCTTGCTGCAGACGGATTTCATGAAGCAACTATTACCGACGCTGATTGGGTGGAGCTGAAAATGAAAGATGTAAATACAATTGAAAAAGCGAACGATCATGTTGTACTTGATACCGGTTCACCGCATTATATCAAGTGGGAAAATGATGTTGAACACATGGACGTATTTTCTGCAGGCAGGTCCATTCGCTATTCTCCCCCCTTTTCAAAAGTGGGTATCAATGTTAATTTTGTTCAAGTGCTCCCATCTCATTTAAGCGTACGAACCTATGAACGTGGAGTGGAAGCTGAAACTTTATCTTGTGGCACCGGTGTAACAGCAGCGGCAATAGCAGCCAGTGATGATGTAACAGGCAAACAAATTAAAAAAGTACAAACACCCGGAGGAGAGTTAAAAGTTAAATTTGAAAAACGATCCGATACAAACTTTGAAAACATCTGGCTTTGCGGCCCCGCAAAGTTTGTCTATGAAGGATCCCTTGATATATAAAACCCTAACCCAGAACCCTAACCTACCCCCGATGATTGGCAAACGCTATCATTTAAACAAATTTCAGATCATCAGTCACGCTGAAAATACCATTGAAGACATTTTGAAACAATGCCGGCAAATGGATGAACTGCAGTTTTTTTACAAATCTGAACAATGGTCTGTTGCAGAAAACCTGGAACATCTCTCCTTAAGTTTACATAGAAGCTGGCTTGCAATATTTGCACCAAAATTCTTTTTAAAATGGAAATTTGGAAAACCTTCGCATGAGTCATTAACATATGAAGAGCTGATAGAAGTATATTATAAAAAACTGGAAGATGTCATTGTATCTGATAAACGATATGACCCGCTGGTTAAACAGGAAAAATCTGCAAAAGAAAAATTAATTACCCGTTTTGAACAGATAGCGAAAAAATATCTTGACCAGATCCGTTATTACTGGGAAGATGAAAATATGGACGACTACCAGATTACTCATCCCGTGCTCGGTATGATTACAGTAAGAGAATTACTTTATTTTAACCTCTTTCACAATACGCACCATTATAAAACCATACGGGTGCGGAAAAATGAGGCCATTGAATTTTCACCCGCCAATTAGGCGCCGCTCTTTACCTTTGCGCCGCTATGCTGCAATACTTTAAAAATGTAAACGGTAAAACCCTTGCTATTGAAAAACCAGAAGCCGGTTCATGGGTGAATATTGTGCCCCCTTTAAAACAGGAAGAATTTTCGGAGGTGGCAGAGGCATTGGATATTCCTTTCGACTTTCTGGCCGATTCATTGGATATTGATGAACGTTCCCGTTTTGAGGTGGAAGACAATGTAAAACTCATTGTCATTAAAACTCCAACGGAAAATAATTCTTTCAATGATAGCGATGCGTTCTATATCACTATTCCCATCTGCATTATTTTAACGCATAACCAAATTGTTACTGTTAACTCGTTTGATAATGGAGCCATCAAGAAATTTCTGAATACGTTTCAAAACCGTCATCCGGATAAAAAAAACTTAATGGTGCTGAAGATTTTTGAAAAGGTAGTACAGGCGTTCATGGAGTTTTTGAAAGAGATCAATCACAAGCGCAACCTGCTGGAACAAAAGTTATATGATGCCAACAGGAATGAAGAATTACTCGACCTGATGCGGATACAAAAGAGCTTAGTGTATTTCGTAACTGCCTTAAGAAGTAACGAACTCCTGCTGCTGAAGTTACAACGAACCCATTTCCTTGCTTTAACTGATGAAGAAGATGAAATATTGCAGGATATGATTGTAGATACCAGCCAAGCGCTTGAAATGGCCAATACCTACACCAATATCCTTAGTTCATCGCTTGATGCATTTGCAAGTATCATCAGCAATAACCAGAGCCAGGTAATGAAACGCCTTACCTCTATTACCATTATGCTGCAACTACCAACCTTGGTTGCCAGTATTTATGGCATGAATGTGCCCATCCCGGGGCAACATTCAAGCTTTGCATTTTATTTCCCTATCCTGCTTTCATTAGGCTTGTCGCTTTTGATTGGCATTTACTTCATGCGCAAAAAATTATTCTAAAACAGCATCTTTAAATAATCACAATGTTCAACATCCGTGTTTATGGGATCATTCTCACCGAAAACAAACAGGTTGTAGTGAGCGATGAATTTATTCGTGGAGCTTATATTACCAAATTTCCCGGTGGCGGGTTAGAGTTAGGCGAAGGAACAAGAGATTGCCTGAAACGGGAAATAAAAGAAGAAATGAATTTGGAAGCTGAAATCGGCGATCATATTTATACAACTGATTATTATCAAATAAGTGCTTTCAACCCTGCACATCAAATCATGTCTATCTATTATTTTGTAAAGCCACTGGAACCTATTTCTATTTCCTTCAAACAAACTGCTTTTGAGTTTGAACCGCAGCAGGTAGCCGACCCCAACGGTGAATCAGAGGTGTTCCGTTTAATTGACTGGAAAGATTTTGATGAAAATTCAGTTACACTGCCCATTGATAAAACCGTAGCAGGCCTGCTTAAAAAAATGCTTTGATTACTCATCAAGCATCGCAGCTTTTTTCATTTCTGTTGCCCTTTCTTGTCCCAGGTATTTTTCAATCTGGTTGTGAACAAGATAAATAACCGGAGTTAATGCAATAGCTACAATAAACTTGTAGATATAGTTAACAATACCAACTGCAATAAATAAACTGAAGGGCCATACGAAATCATTGGCCTGTTGGTTTACCCGGGTGCCGATATAAAATGCAATGAACAACACAATAAAACTGTCGATGAATTGTGATACCAATGTGGAGCCTGTGGCTCTTAACCAGATACGCTTTTCACCCGTTGCTTTCTTAATCTTATGAAATACAAATACATCAATCAACTGACCGAAGATGAAAGCAGTTAAAGAACCAATGATGATAAATCCTCCTTGTCCTAATACACTATTATAAGCCTTTTCCATATCCGGCACACCACTACCCTGTTTGCTGGTAATAAAAAAATCGGCCGGAACCAGTTTCATGGCCAGCAGGAAGATAAGAAATGCAAAAGTGATTAACCCGGCGGTGAGGTACGACAGAAAACGAACACCCTTCATACCATAATATTCATTGATAATATCCGTCATAATAAAAACAACGGGCCATAACAACACACCTGCTGTAAGATTGACCGACAGCAAATTCCCAAACAACTGAATTTCCATGGGTGAAAACCCAAATGTCTTTTCCAGTGAAAATATCTTCACACCAATAATTTCAGCAATCAATGCATTGGCGATAAAAAATCCACCCAGGATGATGTAGAGTCTTGTTGGTTTGTCTTTGATGATTTGCCTGATCATAAAAAGAAAAAAATAAGTTGAAAGATAAAAACAATTGTGTTGAATAGAACCATCTTACGTGGTTGAATGTTTGATTTTGGCAATAAAAGATAAATCACCAGCCAAATGAACAGAATTGCATTAACTGCCAGAGATAAAGGCCAACCTGCAACAACAATTACGGAGGTTAAACCCTGTGGTAAAATGGTAGTTGGTAAAAACCAAAAGAAAACACAAACAAAGAAAACAAGGTTTAAGATAAACCCCACCTTACTGAAAAACAAAAATCCCTTCATAAGCGTTAAAAATGCTGTCAATCCCCCAAAATACCATTATTTTGCCTCACTGAAACTGAAAATATTTCTTTATGAAGTTTGATTTTAAAAAGCTCATCCCGCATGCAATAGCCATTGCTATTTTCTTTGTAATTGCATTCATCTATTGCAGGCCTGCGTTTGAAGACAAAGTGTTGAATGCGCATGATAATATAGGTTGGAAAGGAATGGCCCAGCAATCATTTGAACAAAAAGAAAAACAAGGCCAGTTCCCCAAATGGACCAACAGTATGTTCAGCGGAATGCCCACTTACCAGATTGCATTGGAAGGCACGCATAAAGTTTCGTTTCATTATGTGAGTTATATATTAACACTCGGATTACCCAAGCCTGCTAATTTCTTTTTTCTTGCCTGTTTGTGTTTTTACTTGTTGGCGTTGGTGCTGGGTATTAATCCATGGATAGCTATTATGGGTTCTATCGGTTATGCTTATTCCACCTATGATCCTATTATCATTGGTGCGGGGCACGATACAAAAATGCTGGCGCTGGGATATGCGCCATTAGTGATTGCAGGTTTATTGTTACTGTTTAAAAAGCGTTGGTGGATTGGCAGTGCTGCATTAACAACCGGATTTGTTTTACAGGTAAGCACCAGTCATTTACAGATTGTTTATTATAACCTGCTTATTCTGGGTGCTATTACTATTGGGTTTTTAATTGATTGCTTCAAAAAGAAAGAACTGGCTGCTGCATTCAAAAGTATTGCCATTGCGTCCATTATTGGCATTATTGCATTAGGAAGCAATGCCATTGGAACTCTTACAACATGGGAATATGCAAAAGAAAGTATGCGTGGCGGTGTAAGTGAATTAAAGGAAACAAAAGATAAGAACACAACAAGTGGTGGTCTTGATAAAGATTACGCCTTTAAATACAGTGTTGGTATTCCTGAAACATTTACATTGATCGTTCCCGGCATTTATGGCGGCAGTAATGGTGGTGCTGAATACAAAACTTCCAAGTTTGCAGATAAGCTCATTGAAATTGGTCAGCCTGAAGAAAACGCATTGCAATACGCCAATGGAATTTCATATTGGGGAAAACAACAGCCTACATCGGGGCCTGTATATTTTGGAGCAGTGATCATGTTGCTGTTTGTCTTTGCCATTTTCCTTGAAAAAGGCTGGATGAAATGGAGTTTATTCGGAGCAGGAATGTTTGGGATCATTCTTGCCTGGGGAAACAACCTTGAAAGCATCAATTATTTCCTGTTTGATTACATGCCATTGTACAAAAAATTCAGAGCGCCTTCCATGGGTCTTGTAATGCCGCAAATATGTTTTGTGATACTGGCTACTATTGCTGCAAATAATTTACTATCAGGTAAGGTGAGTGCAGAAGCAATTAAGAAGGCGTTTAAACAAACAGCCATTGCAGCTGCAGTTCTTATCGTCCTACTCGGTTTACTTTATTTCAGTTTTGATTATGTTTCACCCAACGATAAATCGGTGAAGGAAAACATGACGGGCGCCATGTTACAACAATATACGCAACAGGGTCAGCAACCTACTGCAGATATGCAGCAACAAGCAGAAACATTTGGCAAAAGTTTTATTAATGCCATACAGGCCGACCGGAAAGGATTGTTTGGAGGCGATCTGTTAAGAACCTTTATTTTCTTCACACTTGCTTTATTAATCATATGGCTGGCCGCCAATAAAAAATTGCAGGCCATCCCGTTAATGATCATTCTTATGTTACTCAGCTCCATTGATCTCTTATCGGTGGGCAAGCGATATCTCAATGAAAATAATTTTGTTGATCCTTCTGAATTTGATAATGCCTTTGCAATGACAGATGCCGATAAACTGATTAAACAGGACAAAGGCTATTATCGTGTATTTAATACCACCTCTGATTTTGTAAATGAGTCGGTTACTTCTTATCATCATAATTCTATTGGAGGTTATCACCCGGCTAAATTGCAGATCTACCAGGATATTATTGAGAACCAGATTGCAAAAAACAATATGCAGGTGCTGAATATGCTCAACACTAAATATTTTATTGTACAGAACCCGCAAACGGGAACTCCAGTTGCACAAATGAACCCCGGTGCTTTTGGGCCAGCCTGGTTAGTGAAAGGAATTAAATATGTGGCAAATGGCAAGGAAGAAATGAAAGCATTAGACAGCACTAATCTTCGTGATACTGCAGTTGTACAAACAAAATTCAAAAGCTCCATCACAAGTGAACCTATATATGATTCAACTGCAAGTATTTTGTTGATTGAAAACAAGAATGACATCATCAACTATGAATCAAAAGCAAACAGCAACCAGTTTGCCGTGTTCAGTGAAGTGTATTACAGCAAAGGATGGGGTGCATTTATTGATGGCAAAAAAGCAGAGATTATAAAAACAAACTATGTGCTTCGTGGACTAACTATTCCGGCAGGCACACACAAAATTGAATTCAGATTTGAACCTCGATCGTATAAGTTAGGCGATACCATTGCATTCATTGCTTCACTCCTCGCCTACCTGATTGTATTGGGTGGGTTGTTCATGGAATGGAGAAAAAGCAGGCAGGCATAGCATGGAGAAGGTACTGAACATTGTTTCCTATCCTTATCTTCCTTTTTTTTCAGGTGGGCAAAAATTAATTGCCCATTTTAACCAATATCTTGGCGAGCAGTGTACTTTATATGTTGCAGGAACAACAGATAACAATGCAAGCCTGGCAAAGAACTATACGTTTTATCCGCTGCTTAGCAAAAGCAAATTCCGTTACGCAGACTTCAATTCTTTTTTCAGATTAAAAAAACTGATCACTGATCAACAGATCACAACAGTTATTATTGAACATCCCTATTTAGGTTGGCTGGGATGGATGCTGAAGAAAGCTTGTAAGATCAAGCTAATTATTCATACACATAATATCGAGTATGAACGTTTCAGAACTGTTGGGAAAAGCTGGTGGCCCATCTTAAAATTATATGAGCAGTGGGTTTTAAAAAAAGCTGACACTGTTTTCTGCATTTCCGATGAAGACCGTCACTGGATGATTGAAAAGCTGCATGTTGATCAGCAGAAATGCATCCTTGTTCCTTATGGAATTAATCAACAACAAAATCCAACAGATAAAAAAGAATGTAAGACTCTTGTTTGCAAGAGGCATGGGTTTGATTCAACGCATCAACTCTTACTCTTTAATGGATTGCTTGATTATAAACCCAACCTTGATGCATTGAAAATGATCATTGAGCAAATCAATCCGCTGCTCTTGAAATCATCGCTGAAATATAATATTCTCATTACAGGAAAACGATTACCTGCAGAAATGGATGAACTGAAAGCATGGAATGAGCATCATATTTTTTATGCCGGCTTTGTAGATGATATTGATCTCTATTTTAAAGCAGCCGATCTTTTTCTCAACCCGGTGCAAAGTGGTGCTGGTGTTAAAACAAAAGTGGTTGAAGCCATTGCATGCGGCACAAGTGTTGTTTCAACTGCAACCGGAGCAATCGGCATTGAGTTGTCTGTAACAGGAAAAAAACTTAGCATCGTTAACAATAATGATTGGAACAGATTTGCGGAGGCTGTTCTGAAAACTGCAGATGAACAAATTGATACGCCACAGGAATATTACAAGTACTACAACTGGCAACACATTGCCGAACAGGTAATCAAGACAAGCTTATAGCACGCCCGTCTGACGCCCTCGTCTGACGGATAAAATAAATAATCTGCCAGTCCCGTCACACGAGGGCGTCAGACGGGGTAGACCATTCCCTCTTTCAATGCCTGCACTAATTTTTTGCGCTGATCTGGATTGAACCGAAGCCAGTAAAATATCCTCGTAAAAAATGTGTAACCAATGGCAAAGTATTTTAAAAACCCTGTAAAGTTTTTGCGGATAAAATACAGCTTATTGCGGTTGGAGTAATAAATATAAAATGTAGAATCAGTTCCTGTTGATGAAGATACTTTATGAAGAATTTCAACGGCTGGTTCGTAATACAGCCTGAACCCGCTTTGAACGGCCCTGTACACAAAATCGGTATCGTCGTAATAAGCAAAATACTTTTCATCCATCAATCCTGCTTTATCAAACACAATGCTTTGGATGAGCATAAAGCAGGTAGGTGCGTAAGTAATATATTGGGGACTGTTATACTTTGGATCATCTGCTTTGTTGAAACCATAATGAATCCCCAATGCCCTCCATTTGTTCATATGACCACCGGCCATCCAGATCTTCCTGCTTGCGTAATAAAATATTTTAGGAACAACAATACTTTCTCCGTTATCCTCCGAAAGTGCAAGCATCTTACTAAAAGCAGAATCCTGTTCTATTTCAATATCATTGTTCAGCAATAAAATATGCGAACAACCATCAGCAAGGGCTTGCCTGATGCCGATATTGTTTCCTTCAGCCACACCAACATTCTCAGTATTTCTTATATGCTGGCAGGCTGTAATTAAATTTTCTGCAAGACATTGAGCAATTATTTTGTCTGAATCTTCATTAACAGAATTATCAACGAGGTAAAGAATATAATCTTTGAATGTTTGCCGGGCAATACTTTTAAAAAAATCAGCCAGCACATCATCACTCTTATATAAAACGGTTACTAAGCCAACTTTAGCCATACGATTTATTTCAGTAATCCTTTTGTTTTCATTTCATGAATTGAATCTTCATATGTACTGTTTTGAATTTCCTGCTCTTTCACCCAATCAGTAAAGAGTTTCAACCCTTCTTTAAAGTTTACTTTCGGTTTAAATGAAAGCAACTGCTCAATTTTATGCGTATCGGCAAAATTATGACGAATGTCACCCAAACGGTAATTGCCTGTTATCTGCACAGGAACAGTTGCATTGTACAATTCAACCAACAGGTATGCAACTTCTGAAACGGTTGTAGCAACGCCTGTTCCAACATTCAATACCTGCCCGTTAGCTTCTTCTTTTTCAATGCCCAGAAATGTGGCAGCAACTACATCATCAATATAAACAAAGTCACGGCTTTCTTTTCCATCTTCAAAAATGTTAATGGGCTTCTGGTTCCTGATCAATGTAGAAAAAATAGAAAGGATGCCTGTATATGGATTGCTCAATGATTGACCCGGTCCGTATACATTCTGATAACGAAATGCTACAGGGGCTATTCCCAACGATGGACAAACCGTCATCAGCATTTGCTCCTGGTTATATTTGGTGATACCATATACTGATGATGGATGTATTTTAGACTCTTCATCTGTTGCTGCTAATTGCAAAGGACCTGCAGCACCGGGATAACTTACTTCAAAATTTCCTGCATCCATTTGCTCTGCAGATCTGTGTGACGGATAAACAACACCCAGTTCTTTAGACAGATACTTACCCTCGCCATAAATGGCTCTTGAGGAAGCAACAACTATTTTTTTGACAGAAGTTTTATTATTGGCAAGAATGTCAAGCATCATGGCGGTGCCACCGATATTAGTATCAACATATTTTTTGATCTGGTACATCGATTGCCCGGTACCGGTTTCAGCAGCTAAATGCACAATGATTTCGTTATCGCCAATCGCCTTTATCCAGTCTTCAGTTGATGTAACAGAACCTTTAATAAAATGCACTTTGTTCTGGATAGATTGATACAAGGGAGAAGTGGTTTCAGGATTGCCGCCATGGATCTGCTCCGATAAATTATCGAGCACCGATACTTCATAATCATGTTTTAATAAATGCAACGCAAGGTTTGAACCGATAAACCCTGCACCACCTGTAATTAAAATTTTATTCTTGTTCATGATTCACTTCAAATAAATTGTCCTTCCTGGTTTGTTTTGCACCATTGCTTTGTTTCAAAATTATAGCGTTTAATCACTACTGCAGGCGAACCAACAGCAACGCAATAATCAGGAATATCTTTTGTTACAACGGAGTTGCTGCCAATAACACTGTGCTTTCCAACTCTTGCGCCAATAACACAAACATTTTCACCTAACCATGCACCGTCATCTATTATAACCGGATTTGTTTGTTCAATAGGCTGATCGATGACTGCCAGTTCTATATTTTTATATCCATGGAGGTTATCACTTAAATAAACTTTGTCGGCCATCAATACTTTTTTTCCAATTTCAATTTTGGACGTAGCATAAATATGACTGAACCTGCCGATATACGTGCCGTCGCCAATGATCAATTTACAATTACGATCACCGGTGATGGGTAAACAGGCCAACCATGCCCTGTCATTGATATATACCTTTGAGCCGATATAAATATTGGGATAACCATCAATGCTGGGATGGATCAAACGGCTCGATGGGCCGATTTTACCAAACAGCATTTTATACACCGGGTAACGGAACAGGTAATACAGCAGTAAATTGATCTTTTTAATCATAAACTGAAAAAAGCTGGAATGATGCCAACCCTTTGATGAATGGCGGCAAAGTAACCAAATTTAGTTTAAAAGTTCAGTTTCGGATCATTCCTAAACTCATTGATACATTATCAAAGCACGTCATCATCCAAACTCAGTTATCAGAGAATGCAGTGCTAACATAAAATCTTCTATTTTTGGCCTTTAGACCTATTATGATTAACCCGTTTGAGGAGTTAATTTATTTAGCCTTGTAAAGGCGGAATATTAGTAGATAAGAGAATATAAAATGTTTCCAAGGTTCGATAGAGCCTGTCCCGATTATTTCGTGAAGCGAAATATTTTACATATCGCTTCTACGGAGCTATAATCAGCTTATTGATTTTATATTCTAACCCGTTGGCGGAGTTAATAAATTGGAATGTATTTAAGACCCAGAGGGTCGAAATGTCAGTAGTGAGCAATAAAAATTCAGGATACAGAGCTCCATCGGAGCGATATTTTACATATCGCTCCGATGGAGCTCTGAGAACTGTCTTTAATGTATATTTTCTACTAATATTTCGCCCCCTCCGGGGCTATAAAAAATAACTCGGCCAACAGTTTATTCAACTAACATTTCAGCCCACTGGGTCTTACAAAAATTATAGATTTGATTTATGAATATTTTTCAGCGGCTCAATATTGCATTGTTCAAAGAAGAGGCAAAAAGAAAGCTCTTTACAAAAGCACTTTCAACAGTGAGTCAGCCCAACCTCTATCCTGCAACCGACCCTGATGCCGTTCATTTTAAACATTTCGGCCTGGTGGGTGATATCATTTATGCTATCCCTGCTATGAAAGCACTTGCCGGAGAAAAGAAAATTCATTTACATCTGCAGATCAATCAGAAATCGCTGTACAAAAAAAGTATGCAGCATGCCAATAAGGGCAAGATCTTAACGGAAAAAAGTATAGAAATGCTGGCTCCCTTATTGCTTTCACAGCCCGGTTTTGCAGCCTGTGATATATTAACGAATCAAAAGATTGATTATGACCTAGATGAATTCAGGAAGTTCCCGTTCGACTATAATACCAATCATATCTGCCGCTGGTACTTTCACATGTATGGCATTACAGCCGATCTGAGCAAGCCATGGTTAACTGTTACACCCGATCCAAATTTCAACAATGAAATTGTGATCGCCAGGAGCTTCCGCTACAGGGCACCTGGTATTCAGTATAATTTTTTAAAGACTTACCCCAATCTAACTTTTGTTGGATTGAAAGAGGAATATGAAGATTTGAAACAAACCATCCCGGCATTAAAATACAAAGCAATCACTGACTTTCTGGAACTGGCACAAATCATTGCCGGTTGTAAATTTTTTATTGGCAATCAATCCTTCCCTTTTGCGCTTGCAGAGGCATTAAAAGTAAAACGGGTATTAGAAGTTTGTTTTGAATGCCCGAATGTGATTCCTGAAGGTGCAGATGCATATGACTTTTGTTATCAGCCACAGTTTGAGAAAATTGTGAAGGGGTTGAATGAAAAATAAACCACTTTATTTTACTTTAATAATTAAAGCATGGCCATTTAAATTGTAAATAACAAGTCTGTCAGACATACTCCTTAAATCATTTACAAGTGTAGTTACACCTGTAGTAGTATGAAATCCATAGTCGTCAAATACAATTACACCTCCAATAATTAATCTGTCCCAAATCCATTCTACAATATCTTTTGCTGATTGGTAAACATCCACATCAATATGACAAAGCCCGAATTTTTCATTCGAGCCAATTTTCATAGCTGTATCATTTGGGAAGATCCCTGTTAATATGCTATAGTTATTATAAACCCCTTTCATTAAAGCTTCTACTGTTTCGATTGTTGTATCAGCATGTTCTCCGCCAGTATAAAATTTATCTTTTTCTGATGCCTTTACAATTCCGGTAAATGTATCTGCCAAATAAAAAGGAGCAGAAGAATTCAGCAATGCTAATTTCTTTCCTATAATCCCTGCTGTACCGCCTTTCCAAACACCAACTTCCAAAATACCTGCTGACTTATCTAAAGACTGTACTTCTTCAACAAGTTGCCACAATTCAAAACATCTGTAAAAATCAACCAGTGTATTTCCCTTAATTTTTTCATAGATGCTTTGAAATTCAACATCCTTTAACCAGGGCGCATAATTAGCATAGGGTGAGATTACTTCATACTGGAAATTATTCACTTCAAAATTCACCTTGGATTTATTGATAACCTGATAGCCAGCTTTTGCAAAAAGATTTATAATCAGTTTTTTCATCGCTTTAGTTATGTTTCCTTTCAGAGTTATTGTGATACTAATTACAAATATTTTTTCTCTTCTGTTATAAAATCAACTGCTATCTCACTGTCATCTTTGTGAAATATACAGATATCATAATAAGCCAACAGATTCTTTTCCGAAGATATATAATTATGCATATAGGTAATTATTTCAGCATTTTGCATATCAGCAGCTAAAACAAGATTACCCTTGTGATCAAAAAAAACAATTTTATCATACCCTGATCCCGCAAAAGAAAGTATAGTAAAAAGTCCGTTTTCATTAATCACCTTCATGTTTTTGCGATTATACTCAAAAAACAAAACGGGTTTATGTTTTTCAATAATATCGGTCGACCCACGTAAAACAATTGTATCAAATCCCTCAACATCTACTTTTAGTAATTTAATCTGACGATCAGCAAATCCGGCTGATAAAATCACTTCGTCTAAAGTTCTGAAATCAATCTGGCTGTTTCCGTTTTCACCGGGAATAATCGTTGTGTTCCATCCTGAGTTTTCAAGATTTACATTTATATGCTGAGATTTTTCACCGAGATAACTTTTTATTATTGAAATATCACGAAACTGACGGCTATTCTCAGTCAGAAATTCATAACATATGTCATCACCTTCAACTGCAATGACAGGCACATCTATTGCTGACTTTAACACTGCAATGGTATCCCCAACATTGGCACCAACATCAATAACAGACATACCCGGATATTTTTTAAAGATCGCTTTTGCCAAACGACCAAGCTGTATGTTCAGTTCCGGATACAGTTGATAATTGATCAGTTGTAAACTATTTCCTGGCATACGGATGGGAAACTTCCCAACTTTGACTACGCCAGGCTTTTTGCTCTTAGCGATGTAAGGAACACCGGTCTTTACAATATCGTATCCAAACCTTTGCAAAATATTTCTGATCAGCTCTTTCATATTATTTACTATAACTCTGTATGGTTAAATAATTTTGGTGAATTTAAAACCAAAAAACTTTCGCTTCCTGTATCTTCGTCACTATCGTTTAAGAATATCAAAATTTATGGCTCAGTCGTTAAAAAAGAAGATAAAAAAAATACTTGTTGATGTCTTTTTTAAACATGTAAGAACAAGCTATGCACAAAGTGGCGAAGATATAATTATTAGTGATTTGTTTACTCAGCTTGCAATTCAAAACCCAACTTATCTTGATATCGGGGCTAACGAGCCGATTGCATTGAGTAACACCTACCGGCTATATATAAGAGGCAGCAAAGGAGTTTGTCTTGAGCCTAACCCTATTCTTTGTGAAAAAATAATAAAAAAAAGAGGCCGGGATATTTGCATTAATGCCGGAGTTGCTTTCGATGAACAAACAGAAGCAGATTATTATTTATTTTCTGAAAAAGCACATGGTTTAAATACATTTTCAAAATCGGAAGCTGAATTCTGGGAGCATACCGGGAATGAACAGATCGGGAAATTCAAAGTTGAAAAAATTATTAAAACACGTTTGATAGGCATCAATGAGATTATGGGGACTTATTTTTCTCCACATCCAAATTTTGTTTCTATTGATGTAGAGGGTTTAGATTTTGAAATCCTTAAACGGATTGATTTTAATCAATTTAAACCTGAAGTATTTTGTATTGAAACATTGAGTTTTGCTGAATCGAATAAGGAACTGAAAAACCAGGAGATCATTTCATTTTTTGAAAGCAAAGGCTACTTTATTTATGCTGATACATACATCAATACGATCTTCTGCAGGAAAGAAGTCTATAAAAATTTGATTTAGTTGTTAATTCAAAATAAGTATACAATAAGGTAATCAAACACTCAAAAACTCAAGGAACCGGTTCATTCCTTTTCTTCTTTCATCATTCAGCAAATAGCTGATATGATTGTGATAATATTTCTTAAGATCAAATGCAGGAAATTTTTGTTGTTCTGCAATAGCATCGAGTTGATTCATGCCTGCTGCATTTGCTGCATTAAACATATTGATCCATTCTTTGCTCATCGGCTGAAGACTCACCCAAACAGCAAATACAAATGGCAGCCCGGTTAAAACCCGCCATTCGCTGGCAAGATCATACACATAGGTTGACAAACGCCGTTGTTCAAAAGCCCGGTCGCCAATCACCAATGCACCGGTTGTTCCCATGATTCTGGTACGGAAGCTTTCATCTTTTGCATCAATGAGCACTGGGTTAACGCCCCAAAACTCCTTCATTAAAATTTTGAGCAATGCCACCGAAGTAAGACTTTGATAATCGAGATAAATGGTTGTAAGATCCTGTACCGGCACCTCGCTGAATAAACAAACCGAAGCCACTTCATAATCCGATGCTATACAATAATCACTCACAATAGCATATTGCGGCAATTGCGGCAACAAAGCCACAGGCACCAGCCCCACATCAATAGCCCCTTCTTTCAAAGCATCTGCAATACGACTTGGAAAATCAAATACCATCTCATGCTCCTGCAGAAAAGACTCACTCTGCATGCCATACAACATGGGTTTTGTATTTAAATAACTGACCGCACCAATTTTTATCTTATGCTTTTCGCTCATGATTTCCTTTAAATTATATGCAGCATAATGCCGACTGACAAAAACGACAAAAGGAGTTTTGTTACTTCGGTATTCTTCAATTCATTTACTTTTGCGCTGCAAAGAAAAGGATTTTTTGATGGAGCCTGAACAGAAAGGATTTAAAGCACAATTGCCTGTACTGGTGAAAATTGATACGCTAAAGCATACAACCACAAACTATAAACTACAAACTATATAAACTTCTTCATGGAACTTCAAAACTTAACTGCTATTTCTCCGGTTGATGGTCGTTACCGTAATCAACTGCAACACCTGGATCAATATTTTTCAGAGTTTGCACTCATCCGTTACCGTGTGCAGGTAGAAATTGATTACTTCTTGTTTTTAGCGGAGAAGAAATTCTTTAACCTTTCTGCACAACAACAAAAATCATTAAAAGAAGTAGTTGCAGGTTTTTCTGTTGAAAAAGCGGTTGAAATAAAAAATTTGGAGAGCATCACCAATCATGATGTAAAAGCTGTGGAATATTTTCTGAAAAGAGAATTGGAAGCATTGCAGTTGGCTCCCCTTAAAGAATGGATTCACTTTGGTCTTACTTCACAGGACATCAACAATACTGCTATCCCCCTTTTATGGAAGGATGCATTGGAACAGGAACTGATGCCCTCGTTTTCAAATCTTGTTTTAAAATTGAAAGCAATTGCAAAAGACTGGAAAGAGATTCCCTTACTTGCACGTACCCACGGTCAACCAGCTTCTCCTACCAAACTCGGAAAAGAGATCATGGTGTATGCAGAACGTTTGGAAAATCAATTACAACAATTATCTGTTTTACCAACTTCAGCAAAATTCGGAGGAGCTACCGGCAACTTCAATGCACACCATGTAGCTTATCCAAAAACAGATTGGGTAAAATTCGGGAATGAGTTTGTTGAAAAAAAACTGGGATTACAACGGCAGCAGTTCACTACACAAATTGAGCACTACGATAACCTTGCTGCACAAATGGATTGCATCAAACGCATCAATACCATCCTCATTGATCTTTGCCGTGATGTGTGGACCTATGTATCCATGGATTATTTCAAACAAAAAATAAAGAAAGGAGAAGTAGGCAGCAGTGCCATGCCGCACAAAGTAAACCCGATTGATTTTGAAAATGCCGAAGGCAACCTCGGTATTGCCAATGCCCTGTGGGAGCATCTTTCAGCCAAACTCCCTGTATCAAGATTGCAAAGGGATTTGACTGACTCCACTGTATTACGAAACCTGGGTGTTCCCTTTGCACATTCTATCCTTTCTGTAAAATCAATTGAAAAAGGTTTGAGCAAGTTATTGCTGAATGAAGAGAAGATCAAACAGGACCTGGAGAACAACTGGGCCGTAGTTGCAGAAGCCATACAAACTATTTTACGCAGGGAGAATTATCCCAATCCATACGAAGCATTAAAAGAATTAACGAGAAGCAATACTGCTATCAGTAAAAAAACAATGCAGGATTTTATTAATGGATTAAAAGTTAGTGCAGAAGTAAAGAAAGAATTAAAAGCGGTTACACCCTTCAGTTATACAGGTGTTAATCCGAAATACTAATGATGTCTGTTCACCCACCGGGTGACTGCACATCACTTTCAATATCTGCAACGATGCCTGTTCACCCACCGGGTGACTGCACATCACTTTCAATATCTGCAACGATGTCTGTTCACCCACCGGGTGACTGCACATCACTTTCAATATCTGCAACGATGCCTGTTCGCCCACCGGGTGACTGCACATCACTTTCAATATCTGCAACGATGCCTGTTCACCCACCGGGTAACTGCACATAACTTCCAACACCAAAAAAAGCTTGTTCAGTCACCTTGCAGGTGAGCAGACAAGACTTTAACTATGGACTATCGGCTAAGAAATATCTTCAATGAAAAAATATTCAGGTGCTTTGTGTGTAAACAAACGGATGCTGAGAATATCGTATTGAATCCGGTTCCATTGCGGATATTGTTGCAGAAATGCTTCACCTGCATTCATCAATCGTTCTAATTTTTTAGCTGTTACTCCTTCTTCAGGATGACCGTATGTATCTGTAGTTCTTGTTTTTACTTCAATGAAATGAAGTGTTACATCTTTTACAGCTACCACATCCAATTCAAAATAAGAATGCTTCCAGTTACGGTGCAGGATCGTAAAGCCCTGCCCCTTTAACCATGCAATAGCCATTTCTTCGCCCTGGCGGCCCGTTTCAAGATGCTTTGCCATAGTTCTAATGTAATGCTTTCGGGCTTATCCACATACCGGAAAAACAGACTTTATTAAATGCTTTTCGGGAAGGGTTTTTTGTTACTTTTGCAGCACAAGAATCGAATTATGAAGTTTAATCAATCACTCGTTTTTACATTACTGGCGCTGATCGTTGTGGCAGCCTTGTATCGCATTATTCCAAACAGGCCCATGGGCTTTGCTCCGCAAATTGCAATGGCACTCTTTGCTGGCTCGGTGATCAAAGACAGGAAATATGCATTTGCACTACCCCTCATCAGTATGTTCATCAGTGATGGGCTGTACCAGGTTTTGTATGCAGCCGGTCTTACCTCTATCCAGGGCTTTTATGGCGGACAATTAACCAACTACATCTTGTTTGCAGGTTTAACAGTGATCGGTTTCTTTATCAATCAAAATAAAACATTGCAGATTGGTTTGGGTGCTATTGCCGGGCCAACCGTTTACTTCTTCTTCAGCAATTTTTTAGTATGGTTGGGAGGCGGAGGTTATCATCATCCTAAAACAATGGAAGGATTAATGCTTACTTATGCTGATGGCATTCCTTTTTATTTTGCCAGTATTTATGCAACCATCGTTTTTTGTGGAGTCTTCTTTGGTGCTTATGCCTTATTGAAAACAAGAGCATTGAAAACAGCAAAATAAAAAATTTGTATTATAAAATGAAAGCTACTCAAATGAGTAGCTTTTTTTATTTGTGTATGTTTCTATGATTAGTCAAGCATGCTTTTAGTATTT
>Ga0163144_10012023_pt1 | contig 18255 bp, 15 predicted proteins | sample OliLak19BULKMAT1_FD_123175 | JGI IMG/M metagenome (GOLD analysis project Ga0163144, IMG submission 123175) | Freshwater microbial mat bacterial communities from Lake Vanda, McMurdo Dry Valleys, Antarctica - Oligotrophic Lake LV.19.BULKMAT1 | ecosystem: Environmental > Aquatic > Freshwater >... | reverse complement strand
GGTGTTTCGCGTGCAGGCCACGCTGGCGGAAATCCTCGGGCTGCCGATGTCGCGCATTCGCGCCATTACCACGCGGGTCGGCGGCTCGTTCGGCGGCAAGGCGGATGTGACGGTGCAGCCGCTGGCCGCGCTGATGGCATTGCGCACAAGGCGGCCGGTCAAGCTGGTGCTGACCCGCGACGACGAGTTCATGATGATGCGCACCCGTCACCCCGCCCGCATCGGCGTCAAGACCGGCGCCATGCAAGACGGCACGCTGGTCGCCAGGTCGGTCCACCTCGTGCTGGACGGCGGGGCCTATGCCGAGGACAGTTCCGCCGTGCTCGGTTTCGCGCTGCTGATGGCGCGCGGCCCTTACCGCATCCCCAACCTGCGCTGCGAGGGCATGGCGGTCTACACCAACCGACTGCGCGCCGCTGGCTTTCGCGGTTACGGCAATCCGCAGGTCGCTTTCGCAGGGGAAAGCCAGATGGACGATCTGGCGGCGCGACTGGGGATCGATCCGCTGGAGCTTCGCCTCAAGAACGCAATCGTCGCGGGCGACACCTGGGTCGGCGGCCAGCGGATCGAGGCGGCCGGTCTGCGGGACTGTCTGGTGGCGCTGCAACAGGCCGAGATAGCCGGCTTGCCAGCGCCGCCGCCGGGTTGGCGGCGCGGCATGGGATATTCGGCCTTCGCCCATATCTGCGGCATTCTCTCGACCGCCGCCATTGTCCGCGTGCTGGAGGATGGCAGCGTCACGCTCAACACCGGCGCGGTCGATCTGGGCGAAGGGGCCGACACCGTGCTGGCGCAAATTTGCGCCGAGACGCTGAAGCTGCCGCTGGGGCGCATAAATCTGGCGCCCGCCGACACCGACGGGTCGCCATACAATTGGTCGACCGGCGGCAGCCGCGTCACCTACATGGTCGGCCGCGCGGTGGCCAAGGCCGCCGGCGAGGCGCGCGACAAAATCTTCGCCCATGCCGCCGACCTGCTGGAATGCGCCATCGAGGACCTTGAGCTGCGCCCCGGCGGCCGCGTCGGCATTGTCGGCGTGCCCGGCCGCGAGCTTACATTCCATGCCATAAGCCAGCGCGCCCACTGGGCGGTGGGCGGTCCAATCATGGCGCATGCCTCCCTGATGTTCGAGGGCGGCGGGTTCGACCCCAAGCGGACCACGATCACCGGCAATGCCATCGGCCGGCTTGGCACGTTCATCTTTGGTGCCCAGGCGGCGCTGGTGGACGTGGACGAGAGCACAGGCCAGGTGCGCGTCGTGAAAGTATGGTCGGCGCACGACGTTGGCCGGGCGGTGAACCCCGCCAGCGTGGCCGGGCAGATTTGCGGCGGCGTCGCGCAGGGCATCGGCTATGCCCTGTTCGAGGATCTGGTGCAGGACGGCGGCCGCTCGGCCAACCCGACGCTGGCTGACTACAAGGTGCCGGGCGCGCTCGACCTGCCGCCGATCGAACCGATCGTCGTCGAGCACCCCGAGCCGAGCGGGCCGTTCGGGGCGAAAGGCGTCGGCGAGCCGCCGGTTGTGGGCGTCGCCCCGGCAATCGGCAACGCCATCAGGAATGCCGTGGGCATCCGGCTGGTCTCCTTACCCTTCACCCCCGAGCGAGTGTTGAACGCCATGGACGCGGGTGCGGCCCAACAGAGCAATGGCCGGTCAGGTTGAACCACCTGACGCTCTAGGCCATCCCGACCGCTGCTGCTATTTTTTCTCCGACGACCAGGGAAAGTTCACGTACCTATCCCGCGTGTCGTAGCAGATATTGCCGTACATGCTGAGGTACGACGCCCGGCGCTTCGCATCGGCGAAAACCGCCGCCGGATTTGCCAGGTCAATCTCGTACTGCGCCATGTTCTCGGCGGTAAGGGCCTTGGGCAGGATATCCATCGCCTGCGGCACGCTTTTTCCTTCCAGCCAGTCGGCGGCATGCTGGCCCATCGCGTAACCGAACACCGGCGACGCCAGGCTGATGCTGGCCTTGTACGGGCCGCCGCCTTTCTTGATTTCGGCGACGGCCTCCTGCTCGCCGTCGATGCCGCCAAGAAACTGGTCTGGCCGCGCTTTGCCGGCCTCGCGCAGGGCGGCGAGCGCGCCCAGCACAACGGTATCGGCGCCCAGCACAACATCGATACTGGGCTGCGCCAGCAGGATGGTGCGCATCATCGCCAGGCCGCCCTCTTTGTTCACGGTCGCGGGGGAAATGTCGGCAACGACGATCACGCCGGGCATTTCCTTCAGCGTGTCACGCATGGCGGTGAAACGCGGCGCCAGAAACTGCAACGTGTCGTGCGTCAGCAACACAACCTTGGCTTTGCCGCCCAGGCGGGTCCGAATATAGGTGGCGGCCGCATCGGCCAGCACCTTGCCGGTGAGATATTGCGGCGCGTTCAACAGCGAGACTGCCGGCGGCGGCACGACGGTGCCGACATAAGCGCCTGACCAAATGAGTTGTTGCAGCGTGCGGCTCAGCGTCGGCGGATCGACCGGCGCAGCAACCACGGCGCCTGCCTTTGCCGCCAGAAATGCCTGTGCCTGTTCGATCATCCGTTTCGGGTCGTTGTTGGCGTTTGAAACCTGGAAGCCAAGGCCGCGATCCTTGGCGGCGGCGGCCAGGCCGCGGCCGACGCCCTGGATGAACTCGCGCTCATTGTCCTGCGCGAAAGCCAAGACCTTCTGCAACCCCGGTGGCGGGGCGCAGGCCGCCGCCGCGCTGTCGAACGGCGGAAACACAATCGGCGCCGTAATGCCGGGCGGTCCATCCTGCGCCAAGGCAGGGACGCTTGGCTGGACGGCCACGAAAAGGGCCAGCACGACAGCCAGACAGGCGGGGCCAATCCATGAGCGGCCGGGCAGGCCGGTGTCTTGTGTCGCCAACTGTGTTCTCCGGTGCAGTTCGACGCCAGCCGGGCCTCAGCCCATCGCCGATGAGAATACCAGTCGCGCCGCCGTTCCTGGCTGACGACCCGAGTATTGAATTTTCGCGCCCATGGTGGTCGCCATCGCGTTTACGATGCGCGTGCCCAGCCCGGTGCCCTTGATCGACGGACTGGCGTCACGCCCCACCCCGTCGTCCTCGACCACGAGTTCGGCCTGCCCGTCGGGGGAGCGCCGCAGCCGCACCCGCACTTCGCCCGGCCGGTCGGGATAGGCGTATTTGAACGCATTGGTCACCCATTCCGTCACGATGACGCCCAGGTTGATGCTCGTATCGGTCGGCAGCTTGATCGGGTCGATATCATAACGCAGCGATGCGCCGTGGCCTTCGGCCCGCATTGAAGTGCCGAGATGATCCAGCAGGCTGGAGAGATATTCATCCAGCGCCACGAAACGCGCATCGCCGGAACTATACAGGCTTCTGTGGATCAGCGAAATCGTATGGATGCGGCCCTGGGTTTCCGCCAGTGCGTCCCTGGCGGCTTGATCCTTAATCGCATTCGACTGCATGGTCACCAACGCGGCCACCAATTGAAGGCTGTTGGCGACGCGGTGGTTGACCTCGGCCAGCAGCACCTCGGCTCTTTCGCGGGCCAGCGCCAGTTCGCCTGTGCGAAGTCTCACCCGCTCTTCCAGGCTGGAATTCATCGCGCGGACCTCATCGCGGGCCCACGAGATTTCCCGCGCGTATCGCAGGATGGTGATCGTCACGACACCGACCACGAAAACGATCACGACGGCGCCGATTATCGACACCCATCGCAGCATGGCGGCATTGGACTGTTGCTCGGACACGCCAACGATCAGACGATCGTCCGCCGCCAGGATAACGCCATACAGAAAGACGTTTGCCTCGTCCATCAAGGCCTTGCCGCGATTTGAGCGGATTATCGAAAGCGCTTCCGGATATTGGCGGGCGCTTTTCAAGGCGATCGTCTGATCCATCTCGGCGATCTTCTCGGCGACGACAATGGTCAGCCGCCGCAGCATCGGCGCGAATTGCCGGTCCGTTGCCAAACCGTCCAGCCGCGCGATCTGCCGCTGCGCGGCCGCCTTTGCGCTGTCGAACGGCGCCAGATAAATCTCATTGCCGGTCAACAGATAGCCGCGCTGGCTCGATTCAGCCGTACGCAGCGCGTCCCGCAAATCCACCGCCGCGCCCCGGGTGTCGCGCGCCAGGATGGCGTCGTCAAGGTAGGTCTGCGCCCGTTCGCCCAGCCATATGGTCGCGCCGACAATGGCAAAAAGCGTCAAAAACCCCACGGCAAGCAGGCCAATGGTGGATTGGACGACAAATCGACTGGTTATGGGCATGACGGCCTTTGTTGGCGGCAGCGCTGCCAATTATGGCACGGATCCAGCCAAACCGTCGATGCGGTCATTGTCAAAAGCTCCATGCAATTGGCCGGAACCGGGTGTTTGTCACGTCAAGTTAAGCGAATTGCCGCGATTCTCCCGTTCGGTCCAAGGAAAGGTTGGCGCTGCTATAGTGGCGTCCAACCGTCGCCAGGGACTGGAGGCCCGATCGATGCAGTTTGGTATTCAGTTCTTTCCCGTCGTCGGCCCCGATAAGAAATCGGGAGCCGACTATTGGGCGGACGCCTTGCACCTTGTCGGCCTGTGCGACGAACTGGGCTATTCCTCGGTCCGCACGGTCGAACACTATTTCCACCGCTATGGCGGCTATAGCCCAAGCCCGCTTGCCTTTCTGGCCGCCGCCGCCATGCGCACGAAAAACGCCCGCCTCGTGACCGGCGCGGTGCTGCCGGTCTTCAATCATCCCTTAAAGCTGGCCAGCGAGATCGCGCTGGTCGATGCCTTGTCGAACGGGCGGCTGGAAGTCGGTTTCGCCCGGGCGTTCCTGCCGCTGGAATTCGTTCGTTTTGGCATCGGCCTGGATGAAAGCAAGGCCCGCTTCGAGGAGGGCGTGGACCAGGTGCGCCGCCTACTGGAGGAAGAGAATGTCTCCAGCGACGGCCGTTTCCATTCGTTCAAGGATGTGACCATCCTGCCGCGCCCGACACAAAGCCCGCGCCCGCCGTTCTGGCTGGCGGCGCTGGCGACGCCGGAAAGCTTTGTGCGCGCGGGCCAGCAGGGCTACGGCATCATGGCGATCCCGATGGCGGGCGGCCGCATGACCGAACTCATCGGCATGTACCGCGATGCCTGGAAGCGGGCCGGCCATGCCGGGCGCGGGCGCGTGATGCTGGCGTTCCACATGTTCTGCGCCGCGAGCCGCGCCGAGGCGGAGGCGACTTGCCGCGCGCCGCTCACCCGTTATCTCAAGTCCCTGGTCGAGGCGGCGAGCGACTGGACCGGCGGTGCCAGCAGCGCCGACTATCCCGGCTACGACAAGATCATCGTCGGCCTCGACCAGGAAACCTTCGAGACGCAGGTGGAGAAGGGCGCCGCGTGGATCGGCACGCCGGCCGACATCGTCCGGCAGATACGGGACTACGACCGCATGATCGGCGGGCTGGACGTGGCGTCGATGCAGGTGAACTTCGACACGATATCGAAGGCGGACGCGGAGGCATCGATGCGCCGCTTCAGCGCCGAGGTCATGCCGGCTTTATCGAGATAATCGCCATAAGCCGTTCGAGGTCGCGCGCCCATGCGTCGCCCGGCGTGGCGGCGAGAGTGACGGGGCAATCGAGGCCGGCCAGCCGCTCCTCCACCGGCCAGTCGAACCAGGCGCGATGCGCCGCCGGCCAGTCGGCGCAGCGCAAGGCGGCGAACAATAGGGCGTCGATGCGACCGGCCGAAACTCGTGGCTCCATCCGCCGTGCCGCTGCGGCCTGGCGGCGATACCATGGCCAGAAGAACTCGCGGTCGCGCAACTGGTGCCAGAGCGACAGCAGGTGGGTGCCATCCCATTGCGGAATAATCGGCGGGGCGTAATTGGCGTGCAGATCGGCGCGTTCGGTGCCCGAGAATGCCGCAACCTCCGCCAGCCGCAGCGAAAGCACGTAGTGTGGCCGCTGTCGCGCCAGTTCCACCGCGACGGCGGCGCCAAGGCCATGGCCGATGACCTGAATACGTTCCAGCTTCAGAGCGTCGCAGGCTGTTGCCAAATCCGCCGCCAGCGCCGCCGCCGTCCATGCCGTTGGCGCATCGCTGTCGCCATGACCCGGCAGGTCGAATGCCAGCACCGGGCCTGTCTTGTCCAAGTCAATCTCACCGGCGGCGCCGGCACCGTGCAGAACGACACTCAGTGCGCCGCTTCCCGGCCATTGGCGAAAGGCGATGTGCCGGCCGTCGGGCAGGCGCGCATAGTCGCGCCGCATGCCGGCGTGGTTATGCTGAGTGGCGGGTGGTGCGGGGGCCGCCTCGCCCGCGCCATGGGCGGCAATGAACTCGGCCTGCATCGACCGCAACGTGTCGCGTGCGCCAGCCGGCAGGCGCGCGATCTGCACGTTGGCCGCCGCACCCTGCAGCCGGTCGAGGTGCGGATAAAGCTGGTCGTCGGCGGTGCAGGCGAGCAGGGTGGGAACGCCCAGTTGCCGCGCCGCCGCAACCCCGTCCCAGGCGAACACGCCGGGATAGATGGAACGGTAGCTTTCGCGCGACCGCAGCAGCTCCATCACCTGATAGGACTGGATAAGATCAGGCGGCGGCATGTCGAGCGCGCGGCGCGTGGCCAGGCTGGGCACCGACCAGGGAAAGAACATCCAGCCGTCGCGAAACCGCGCCCATGCCCATGCCAGGTGCGAACCGTCCCATGACGCGCTGAACGGCGGCACCTGGTGCGGCAGGATGGTGGTTTCCTCGGCGGCGCTAAACGCCGTGTAGCCGTCGAGGGCCAGCGCGCTCACGCGGTCGGGCCAGCGCAGGGCGAATTCGGCGGCAATGGTGGCGCCGGTATGCTGCCCGCAAAGCGCGACTTTCCGCAGGCCGAGGGCGTCGAGCGTATCGGCCAGCGCCCCGGCCAGCATCGGCAGGTCCCACATTTCGCCGGGCAGCGCCTCGGACAGCCCGAAACCGGGCGTGTCCAGTGCGATCGCGGTGAAGCCGGGCGCCAGCAATAGCAGGAGCGCCTCCATCGTCACCGAGGATTGCGGGGTCTGGTGCAGCACCACCACGGGCGGTCCCGCCCCGATGCGCCGGTAATGCACCGTGCGCCCGCCAACGACGACGAAATGGCGGGTGATGCGCGCGGTGCATGGATTGTCCATGGCCGGATTATAGGGCCTAATATCGCGGTAGATGGTATGCCCCATGCGAGGAAACAGATGATCCGTTTTTACTACAACCTGGCGCCGAATCCGATGAAGGTGGCACTGTGCCTGGAAGAGACCGGGTTGCCCTATGAGCTCGTGCCCATCGACACTAGGAAGGGCGAGCAGCACGCGCCGGCCTATCTGGCGATCAATCCGAACGCCAAGGTGCCGTCCATCGTCGATGGCGATGCCACGGTGTTCGACAGCAACGCGATCCTGCTCTACCTCGCGGAAAAGACCGGCCGGTTCCTGCCCGGCCAGACCCCGGCCGAGCGCGGACAATTGCTGTCGTGGCTGATGTTCGTGGCCTCCGGCGTCGGGCCCTATTCCGGGCAATCCGTGCACTTCCGCAATTTCGCGCCCGAGCCCAAGGATTATGCGGTCAACCGCTACATGTTCGAGGCGCGGCGGCACTGGAACATTGTCGATGCGCGGCTGGCCGGCCATCGCTTCATGCTGGGCGATACCTATACCATCGTCGACATGGCGGTCTGGGGCTGGTCGCGCCTGACCGCCAACGTGCTGGGACCTGACGCCATCAAGCAGATGCCGCATTTGCAGCGCCACCTGGATGAGGTCAGCGCCCGCCCTGCGGCGGTGCGCGCCCTGGCGTTGAAGGACCGCAGCAGCTTCAAGACCGAGATGGACCAGACCGCCCGGCTGGCGATGTTCCCGCACTTGGGCGTGCAGGTGGCCTGATGGACGCGGCGCTGGACGAGTCCGCGATCCGGCTGCCGTTCGACAACAGCTATGCCAGACTGCCGGCACGGTTCTTCGCTCCGGTCCTGCCCGGCCCCGTGGCGGCGCCGCGCCTTGTGAAACTGAACCAGGTGCTGGCGCTGGAACTTGGCCTGGATCCCGCCGTGCTGGCGAGCCCGGCCGGGGTCGAGGTTCTCGCCGGCAATCGCATCGCCGAAGGTTCCGAACCCATTGCGCTGGCCTATGCCGGGCACCAGTTCGGCGGTTTTTCGCCGCAGCTTGGCGACGGCCGCGCCATCCTGCTGGGCGAGGTGATCGACCGCGCTGGTCGGCGGCGCGACATCCAGTTGAAGGGTTCGGGCCGCACGCCGTTCTCGCGCGGCGGCGACGGGCGCGCCGGCCTGGGTCCGGTGCTGCGCGAGTATATCGTCAGCGAGGCGATGGCGGCCCTGGGCGTACCAACCACGCGGTCGCTGGCGGCAATCACCACCGGCGAACCGGTCATCCGCGAAACCGTCCTGCCCGGCGCGATCCTCACCCGGGTGGCGTCCAGCCACATTCGCGTCGGCACGTTCCAGTATTTCGCCGCGCGCGGCGATGTCGAGGCGCTGCGCGCCCTGGCCGACCATGTCATCGCCCGCCACTATCCCGAGGCCGCTGCCGCCGCGCAGCCCTATCGCGTCCTGTTCGAACAGGTGGCGGCCCGCCAGGCGGAACTGGTGGCCAAGTGGCTGCTGGTCGGCTTCATTCACGGCGTGATGAACACCGACAATTGCGGCATTGCCGGCGAGACCATCGACTACGGCCCCTGCGCCTTCCTCGACACCTATCATCCCGGCACGGTGTTCAGCTCGATCGACCGGCAGGGCCGCTACGCCTATGGCAACCAGCCCGGCATGGCCGGCTGGAACATGGCCCGCCTGGCGGAAACACTGCTGCCGCTGTTCGATGCCAACAGCGATGTGGCCCTGGCCCAGGCCAACGAATCGATGGCGGGCTTCGGCGACCGCTTCCTGGGCGCCCTGGTGGCGGGCCAGCGGCGCAAGCTTGGCCTGCTGACCGCGCGTGACGGCGACGACGAACTGGCGCAGGCGTTGCTTGACGCCATGGCCGAGGGCAATGCCGACTTCACATTGACCTTCCGTCGTCTGTGCGACGCCGTCGTCGATCCCGCCGCCGCTGCCGGTGTGCGCGCGTTGTTCGAAAATCCCGCCGCCCTCGACCTTTGGCTGCCGCGCTGGCGCCAGCGGCTTGCAGCGGAACCCGGTGAGGGCGAAGCACGCCGCCCGGTCATGCAGACCGCCAACCCCGCCTTCATCCCGCGCAACCACCGGGTTGAGGCGGCGCTGTCCGCCGCCGCCGAGGGTAATTTCGCGCCGTTCGAGGAACTGGTCGCGGTGCTGGCGCGGCCCTACGACGATCAGCCGGCGCACGCTCACTATGCCGATCCGCCGAGGCCCGAGCAGCGCGTCACCCGCACCTTCTGCGGCACTTGACGCATGAACAGGAGGAAACAATGATTCTCGAAGTCGCCACGCTCGACATCACCCCGGGCAAGAACGCCGAGTTCGAGGCGGCCTTCCAGCGTGGCGCGGTGCACATCAGGGCGGCGAAGGGCTGCCGCTCGGTGTCGATCCGCCGTTGCATCGAGAAGGACAACCGCTATCTGCTGCAGGTCGAGTGGGACACGCTGGAGAACCACATTGTGGATTTCCGCAATTCCGAAGTCTTCCAGACCGGCTGGCGTGCCAATGTCGGGCCGTTCTTCCACGGCACGCCGACCGTTGAGCATTACCGTCTGATCTAGTTCGGCACCGCCCGCGCCGCGATGGCGCGGGCATCGACGCCAGGCGGCAAGGTGCCGAATGCACCGCCCCAGTCACGTTCCAGCCGCGAGGCGCAAAAGCCATCGGCGACGGCGGCGGGCGCGTCGCGCACCAGCAGCGCGCCCTGCACCGCCAGCGCCATTTTCTCCACCACGCGGCGGGCGCGGCTTTCGACGTTCGCGGTATCCGTCAGTTCGTCCTCGAGTCCGCGCACGAAGGCGTCCAGCCGGCGATCGCCACCGCGCGCGGCCTTCAGTTCGGCGAGGAAGGCCGGAACCGCCTCGGGCGTGCGCTGCATGGCGCGCAGCACGTCGAGGCACATGACATTGCCCGAGCCCTCCCAGATCGAGTTGAGCGGCATTTCGCGACAGATGCGCGGCATGACATTCTCCTCGACATAGCCGGCGCCGCCATGCGCCTCCATCGCCTCCACCGCCAGCGAAGCACCGCGCTTGCACACCCAATACTTGATCGCTGGGGTCAGCAGGCGGCGGAACGCGCTTTCGGCCGCGTCGTCCTGCCGGTCGAACGCGCGCGCCAGCCGCATGACCAACGCCGTCGCCGCCTCGGATTCGATGGCGAGGTCGGCCAGCACATTGGTCATCAAGGGCTGGTCGATCAGCTTTTTCTGGAACGCGGTGCGGTAGCTGGCGTGGTGCGCGGCCTGGGCCACGGCGGCGCGCATCAGCCCGGCGGTGCCCAGCGCGCAGTCCAGCCGCGTATAGGTCGCCATCTCGATGATGTTGGGAATCCCGCGCCCTTCCTGGCCCACAAGGCGGGCCCAGGCGCCGTGGAATTCCACTTCCGACGACGCGTTGGAATGGTTGCCCAGCTTCGGCTTCAGGCGCTGCAGCCGGATCGCGTTCAGTTCGCCGTCTGGCGTGAAGCGCGGCAGGAAAAAGCACGACAGGCCGCCCGGGGCCTGGGCCAGCACCAGGAACGCATCGCACATCGGCGCCGAGAAGAACCATTTGTGTCCGGTCAGGCGAAACTCGCCGGGCTGGCCGGCCACCGGCTCGGCCCGCGTCGTGTTGGTGCGCAGGTCGGTGCCGCCCTGCTTTTCCGTCATGCCCATGCCCATCAGCATGCCGGTCTTTTCCGGGATCGGGCGGAAGCGACGGTCGTAGCTGGTGGAGGTCAGGCGCGGCAGGTATTCGGCGGCGAGGTCGGGTTGGCGGCGCAGCGCCGGCACCACGCCATAGGTCATGGTAATCGGGCACTGCACGCCGGCCTCGATCTGGACGGTCATAATGACCTTGGCGGCGCGCGCCACATGGGCTCCGGCGCGGCCATCGGCCCAGGGGGCGGCGTGCACGCCGTACTTCACCGCCAGGGTCATCAACTCGTGCCAGGCGGGATGGAATTCCACCTCGTCGCGCCTTCTGCCAAAGCGGTCGAAAGTCTGCAGCTTCGGCGGGTTCTGGTTGGCGAGAAACCCGGCCTCGATCATGGCGGCGCTGCCGAGTTCGGCGCCGTGCGCGGTGAGGTCGGCGGTGGCCCAGGCGGCCCCCTCGCGCGCCGCCGCCTCGCGCAGCGCCAAGTCGGTGGTAAACAGGTTGTAGTCGGTCAGGCCCGGCGGCTGGTTGTCGACGTTGTGGGTGGCGAACGCACCGTCGTCGGCATACCGGGCCATGCGGGCCTCCCTAGTAGGTCATCGACGCCGCGTTCAGCAGGCCGACGCCAATCGCCACGGCGGCGGCGATTATCGCGGCCGCTTCGTCGCCCGCCGAAATGCGGCGGCCAAGTCCCGGCGTCACCAGCGAGGCGATGAAGAAGGCCAGCAACTGCACCACCAGCGCCACCGCCGACCAGACCAGCATGTCGGCCAGGCTGCGGCTCTGCTCGATGCTTTTGGCCAGCGGCAGGGCGAAGCCGAGCAGCGCGCCAGCGAAGCTGATCGCCGCCGCCCGCTTGCCGTCGCGGATCAGGACGATCTCGCGCTGCGGCGTCATCTGGATGTACAGGCCGGCGAAAACCACGGCGAACAGCAGCGCCACGAAAAAGTACTGCAGGAAGGCCGGTATGCCGGCGGCGGTCGTGTACAGGGCGTCCATCTGGTCCTCCGTTCAGGGCTCGATCACGTGCGGCACGAAACGCGCGGCATTTGTCGTGATCGGGTTGTTCTCCTCGCGCACGCCAATGCCGCAGGGCTGGCCCATGACGATCCACGATCCGATCACGGGATAGTGGCCGTCGAAGCCGGGCAGGGGGGCGTAGGCCTGGCGGATGAAACCTTCATCGCCATAGGGGCCTGGCGCCACCCGTGTGCCGTCACTGGTGACGAGCTGGATGTTGGCGCCCTCGCGGCCCAGCAGCGGCTTTCGCACATATTCCTTGCCCAAAGACTCCATCTCCGGGTCGTCCTCGAAAAACGAGGGCAGCAGGTTTGGGTGGCCCTTGAACAGGTGCCACAGCACCGGCAGCAGCGCTTTGTTCGACAGCACGGCCTTCCAGGCCGGCTCGTAGAATGTCGTGCTCGAATTCGGCAGGTGTTTGGCGAAGTCCTCGCGAAACAGCCATTCCCAAGGGTACAGCTTGAACAGGTTGGTGATGGCCTGGTCGCCCAAGTCGGTGAAGCGGCCGGTGGCATCCACGCCGATCTCGTCGATGAACAGGAACTTGGTCGCCAGCCCGCCCTGGCGCGCGCAATCCTCGAGATAGGCCGTTGTGCCGCGATCCTCGGCGCTGTCGCGCACGGCGGTGAAATGCAGTGTCGGCCCGCCCAGTTCCATGGCGCCGAAGCCATCCACCAGATGCTCCTGGATGGAATTGAACTGGTCGGTCCCCTTGGGCAGCGTGCCCAGGCGAATCAGGTCCTCCAGCCATAGCCACTGGAAGACCGACGCCTCGTACAATCCGGTGGGCGTATCGGCGTTGAATTCGTAAAGCCTGGCCGGCCCCTTGCCGTCATAGTGAAAGTCGAAGCGGCCGTAGAGGTCCTTGTCGCGGCGCTGCCAGCTTTGCCGGACATAGGCCCAATGCGCCTCGGGTATGGCGAACCGGGTCAGCAATTCCTCGTTGCCCAGGATGAAATCGACTGCCTCGTAGCAGAGGTTCGTCAGTTCTTGGGTCGGCGCCTCGATATCGCGCTCGATTTGCTCCAGCGAAAACCGGTAACAGGCGCTCTCGTCCCAATAGGGTTCGCCGTCGAAGGTATGGAATTCGAACCCGGCTTCCTCGGCCTGGGCGCGCCAGTCCGGCCGGGGGGTCAGCGCGGTGCGGCGCATCAGGTGGCGGTGGTGCCGCCAAACCGGCTGGCGCTGGACCCGAAGCCGGACCGGGCCATGGTGGGCGAGGTGGCGGGCACGGCGGTGGCGGCCGCGACGCGGGTGACGCCGGGCGCGCGGGCCACGGTCTCACCACGCGCGTTGCTGAACCCGGTGGCCCCGGCGGCGCCCGCCGTGGCGGGCTGCGGCCGGTACAGCGGCTGGCCCATCATGCCGCCGCCGCCCATCATGCGGCCCATCATGTAACCCATCATTACCGGCATGAACCAGCCGCCGCCGTTGCTGCTGGCCTGGGCGCTGGTGTTTTCCGGGGCGGGGGTGCATTTGGCGTCGCCGAACTCAGCCTCGCATTCCTGCCGGTTGGCGAAACGGGGGGCGACCTTCTGGTGCTCGACACGGGCGGTCGTGACCGCCTGCTCGCACTGCGACTGGCTGTACTGGCCGGTGACGGTGCATTGCTCGACGGTTTCGAACACGCCGACCTCGATCTTGTCATTGTCGTCGCAGGCGGCGAGCGACAGTGCAGCGGTACCCATGAGCACCAGCCGGATCGCGTGTGAGCGTTTCATTGCGTTTCCCCTCGAATATCTGCCAAATTCTAGAGCCTTTCCGGGCTCTCGGCCATGCATCATCTATAACTTGGTATTGCCCGCCCGCTTGCAAGGGGTGGCGAGTGCCACCCAGAGGAGTTTTGTCATGCCATCCGTCGCCGATTCCGTCGTCATTGTCGGCGCCGCCCGAACCCCGATGGGCGGTTTTCAGGGCGATTTGAAGGAAAAGACCGCGCCCGAGCTGGGCGCCATCGCCATCCGGGCGGCTTTGGCCCGGGCCGGCGTGCCGAGCGAGGCGGTGGACGAGGTGCTGATGGGCTGCGTGTTGCCGGCGGGCACCGGCCAGGCCCCGGCGCGGCAGGCGGCGCTGGGCGCCGGCCTGCCCCAGTCGGTGGGCGCGGCAACCGTCAACAAGGTCTGCGGCTCCGGCATGAAGACCGCGATGCTGGCCCACGATTCAATCCTGGCCGGCACCAACCGCATTGTCGTCGCCGGCGGGATGGAGAGCATGACCAACGCCCCCTACCTGCTGCCCAAGGCGCGCGGCGGCTTTCGCCTCGGCCATGGCGAGGTGAAGGACCACATGTTCCTGGACGGGTTGGAGGACGCCTACGACAAGGGCCGCCTGATGGGCACCTTCGCCGAGGATACCGCCCAGCACTTCCAGTTCACCCGCGCCGCCCAGGACGACTACGCCCTGGAATCGCTGCGCCGGGCCAAGGCGGCGGTGCAGGGCGGCTTCTTCAGGGGCGAGATCGTGCCCGTCGCGGTGAAGGGGCGCGAGATCGTCGATGACGAACAGCCGTTGAAGGCCGATCCGGCGAAAATCCGGACGCTGAAGCCCGCCTTCCGGCCCGACGGCACGGTGACGGCGGCCAATGCCTCGTCGATTTCCGACGGTGGCGCCGCGCTGGTGCTGATGCGCCTGAGCGAGGCCGAGAAGCGGGGATTGAAGCCGCTGGCCCGCATCGTCGGGCACGCCACCCATGCCCAGGCCCCGGCCTGGTTCACCACCGCGCCGGTCGGGGCAATGCAAAAGCTGTTCGAGAAGACCGGCTGGTCGGCCGCCAGCGTGGACCTCTTCGAGATCAACGAGGCCTTCGCCGTGGTCGCCATGGCGGCGATGCGCGAACTGGGCCTGCCGCACGACAAGGTGAACGTGCATGGCGGGGCCTGTGCGCTGGGCCATCCCATCGGCTGCTCCGGTGCGCGCCTGATCGTCACGCTGCTGGCGGCGTTGGAGAAGTACGGCAAGACGCGGGGCGTCGCCTCGCTGTGCATCGGCGGCGGCGAGGCGACCGCGCTTGCCGTCGAGCGCCTGAACTGAACGGGGCCGGCGCGGCGTGGTCATTGAGTATCTGCATCATGTGATTTTCGGCGCCGCCCTGATGGTGGTGCTGAGCATCTTCGCCGGCATGCTGTCCAGCCGGTTCGGTGCGCCGTTGCTGCTGGTGTTCCTCGGCCTCGGCATGCTGGCCGGCGAAGACGGGATCGGCAAGATACACTTCGACGATTTCGGCGTGGCCTATCTGGTCGGCTCGGTGGCGCTGGCCGTGGTCCTGTTCGACGGCGGCCTGCGCACCCATCTCGACGCGTTCCGCATCGCCGCCTGGCCGTCGCTGTCGCTGGCGACGTTCGGCGTGCTGATAACCGCCGGCATCGTTGGCCTCGTCGCCCATTACGGCCTCGGCTTCGGCATGCTTGAATCGCTGCTGGTCGGCGCCATCGTCGGTTCCACCGATGCGGCGGCGGTGTTCTTCCTGCTGAACGTGCGCGGCATGCAGATACAGAAACGCGTCGCCAGCACGCTGGAGGTGGAATCCGGCATCAACGACCCGATGGCGATCTTTCTCACCATCGTCTGCATCGAGCTGCTGAGCCAGAAGACCGGGATGACCTGGCGGGAAATCCCCTGGGAATTCCTGCGCCAGATGGCTGGCGGCGCTGTCATCGGCGTGGTCGGCGGTTTCGCGCTGGTCTGGTTCATCAACCGGGTCGATCTCGCCTCCGGCCTCTACCCGATCCTGACCATCGCCTATGTCATGGCGCTGTTCGGCGGCGCCCAGTCGCTGCACTGCTCGGGCTACCTCGCGGCCTATCTGGCCGGCCTGATTGTTGGCAACAGGCGCCACAAGGGCAAGCAGCTCATCGTCCGCTTCCACGATGGGCTGGCGTGGCTGATGCAGATCGTCATGTTCCTCATGCTCGGTTTGCTGGTTACGCCGCACAAGCTCCTGCCCGACCTTGGCCCGGCGGTGATCGTCGCTGCGGTGCTGATGCTGGTCGCCCGCCCGGTCGCCGTGGCGCTGTCGCTGGCGCCATTCGGCTTCAACCTGCGCGAGATTGCCTTCGTCTCGTGGGTCGGCTTGCGCGGCGCGGTGCCGATCTTCCTGGCGACCCAGCCAGTGCTGGCCGGGTTGCCGCAGTCGCAGGCTTATTTCGCCATCGCCTTCGTCGTCGTCATCCTGTCGCTCGGCCTGCAGGGCTGGACCATCGCCGCCGCCGCCCGCTTTTTAAAGCTGGAACTGCCGGTGGCCAGCGAGGAGAACGAACGGGTTGGCATTGACCTGCCCGGCGAGGGCATCGACCGCGACATCGCCGCCTTCCGTGTGGCCGAAAAAAGTCCCGCTCTCGGCTACCTGTTCCACGAGCTCCCGTTGCCGCGCCGCGCCCGTATGCTGGCCGTCATCCGCGAGGGTACGGTGATGCAGCGCGAAACACTGGAACATCTCGAGGCCGACGACGTGGTGCTGTGCGTGGCGCCGCCCGAACGCATGCTGCAGTTCGACCGCCTGTTCGCGGCGCGCGCGGTCAGCACGCGGCCTGCCCAGGCGGGCGTGTTCGGCGAGTTCACCGTCACCGGCGATCAGCCGTTCGGCATGATCGCCGACTATTACTGCCAGGGCGCCATGCCCAAGGACAGCCGCGAGCTCCCGTTGCGCCAGTTCATCGCCAAGCGGTTGCGCCGCCGCCCTGTCGTGGGTGACCGCGTCGCGGTTGGCGGCATCGAACTCGTGGTGCAATCGATGGTCGGCAACGACGTGGCCCAGGTCGGCATCGAGCTGGAGCCGGCGGGAAGCCGTTTCGGCTGGGCCGCGATCAAGCAGAAAATCACCGGTGCCTTCGGCTGAGGTGGCGCGGGTCGCGGGAATCAAATAAGGTTCTGCGCAACGAACGAGGGAAGGAAACACGGTGCCGGCGCCGCTGGAATTCTATTTCGACTTTTCGTCGCCCTATGGCTACCTCGCCAGTCGATTGATCGAGGGAATTGCCAACAAGCACGGTCGCGGCGTGGAGTGGAAACCGTACCTGATGGGCGCGGTGTTCAAGGTTGCTGGCACGCAGCCGCTGGTCGCCTATCCCCTGAAGGGCGACTATGCCAAGCGCGACTTTGCCCGTTCAGCGCGACTGAACAAGATTCCGTTCAGCTTGCCACAAAAATTTCCCGTTGGCACGATCGGCGCGGCGCGCGGCCACTATTGGCTGGCCGCCACCGCGCCGGAGCGGTGCGCCACCTATGCCAAGGCGATTTACGCCGCCTATTTCGCCGATGGCCGCGACATTTCGGATGCCCAAGTGGTTGCCGACATCGCCGCCGAGACCGGCATTGACCGCGCCGCCTTCCTCGCCGGCATCGAACAGCCCGAGATCAAGGTTAGGCTGAAGGAGATGACCGACGGGGCCATCGCGCGTGGCGTTTTTGGCGCGCCGTTCTTCTTCGTCGATGGCGAACCGTTCTGGGGCGCCGACCGCATCGACATGGTGGATCGCTGGCTCGCCACGGGCGGCTGGTAGGCGACCGCGCTTGGCCATTGGATCGCTGAATGACCGCTGAGGCGTTGCACCGGCCTGCCGTCGCTATCGGCGCCATAACCTTCACCGCTTTTCTGTGGGGCAGCGTTTTTCCGCTGACCACGGCCTTGCTGCTGTTGTTGCCGGCGCCCTGGCTGGCGGCCTCGCGCTACGTCGTCGCCGTGCCGGTGCTGCTGGCGGTTTGCCTTCTGTCGGAGCGGCGAAATCCGTTTCGCGGCCCGCTCCCTTGGCGCTATGTGACGCCGCTTGGCGCGATCGGGGTGGCCGGTTTCTCGATGCTGGTCGCCATCGGCATCGGCCTGTCCGATCCGGTGACGGCGGCGATGATCCTGGCGTCGTCGCCGGTGGTGGCGGCGATCATGGGCTGGCTTATGTACCGGAGCGTGCTTGCGCCGGGTACGGCGCTGGCCATCGCGCTGTCGGTAATTGGCGGGATCGTCGTCACCATCGGTGCGGCGCGCTCCCACGCCGGGGCCTCCTACGGCGGGGAATTCCTCCTGCTGGTGGGCCAGTGCTGCTGGGTCTGGTATTCGCTGAAGCTGCAGCAATGGCTGGCGCCGCTCGGCTTCACGCCGTTGCGCGCCACGGCGCTGACCGCCATGGTCGGCGGCGCAACCTGCCTGCTGTGTGCCGGCATGGCCACCCTGCTCGGTCTGATCCCCGGCCCCGCGTTGGACCGCTTTGGCGGCATCGACTGGGCGATGTTCGCCTGGCTCGGGGTGCTGGGCACCGGCATGTCCACCGCGCTGTGGAATTTTTCCGCCCGCGAGTTGGGCGTGCAGGTGGCGTCCATCTACGGCAATCTCACGGCGTTGTTCGCGGTGCTTATCTCGGCGTTGATGGGAGTGCCGGTAACGTTGCTGCAAATTGCTGGCGGCGCGCTTATTCTGGCGGGCGTCCTGCAAATGCAGTTGCGCCGGCCCGTGGTGGTTTGATGGCTTTCACATGACGCCCGTTCTTTCGCCGGCAATCGACCCGCGCTCCGAT